>OMCS01000655.1_pt1 | contig 17707 bp, 19 predicted proteins | sample 1674241 | NCBI WGS metagenome assembly OMCS01 (sample SAMEA103958153, study PRJEB25191) | human gut metagenome
CTGGAATTATTTCCAAACTCAACGGTTCTGCTGGTAACCTTACCTTCAGACAAAATGGTGGTCAGACTATCGTGTCGGAAAAAATCACCCAAACTACAAATGCGAAGACCGAACTTCAACAAAAGCAGCGCTTGAAGTGGGCTAACATCATTCGCGAGTATCAAGTGCTGCAACCCTACATGAAACTTGCTTTCGGTGGAACTCGGAATGGTCGTAACGACTACAACAAGTTTATGTCGACCAATCTCTCGATGGCTCCTGTGTACCTGACCAAGGCTGGGGCTAATGCTGGAATGTGCATCGTTGCTCCTTACGAGATTACTCATGGTACTATTCGTTCGATTGCCGTAAGCGGAAAGGGCAAGAAAGCGGTCACAGATATCAGACTGGGGACTCTCAACATCACCGAAACAACAACTGTAGCGGAGTTCTCCAATGCTGTGGTGCTGAATAATAAGTTGTACAATTATGGTGACCAAATCACTTATTTCTTGGTACATCAAGTGGTGAACGAAGTGACCAACATTCCTATGGCGGAGGTGGATGCCTGTTGTATTGTACTCAACAAGAGTAGCGAGGCGAAGCTCCTTTCACTTGTTGACGTAAGAGGTTTCTCAGTGCAGGAGAAACATCTTGCTGCACAGGCAGATAACGACTTCGGCAATCACGGCATGGTGTGGATTCACTCGCGCAAGCAGAGCGCCAAGACGCTTGTCTCCACTCAGAATCTCATTTGCGAGAACAGTCTACTGACTGTGTATCAGAGCAAGGAGGCGTACACGGATGCGATACTGAGTTATGGGGGTGCAAAGGAAGCTTTCTTGACGCCTTCGTATAAGGTAAGTTCGGGCAGTTTAAAGCCTTCTGCTTCTGTACCTTCGAACCCTACGCCTTCGACCCCTGATCCCGTAAAACCGAATCCTGTTGACCCTAATCCTGTGAATCCTGACCCTGTGAAACCTACTCCTGGTGGTAAGAAGGTGCTTAGCTTGACTGCTATTCCTGCTGAAGGCGGTACTATGGTTGGTGCTGGCACTTACGATGCTGGGAGCGAAGTGAAGGCTGAGGCGATTGCTAACGAGGGCTTTAAGTTTCGTGACTGGGAAGATGGTGATTCATTTCCCAATCGTGAAGTGATTTTGAACGAGGATTTGTCGCTAACGGCAAGATTCGATCCGATTACTGAAGGTACGGACAAGGGTAATGAGTCTGACAATGGCGGTAATCAGGAGAATGGAGGCGAACCTGGCAACACTGATGAACCTGGCAACACAGGCGAACAGGAGAACGCTGGCGATTCTGCGAACTCGGGCGAGTAATTTCCTTAAAGTGTGATATATGAAATTTATTTTATTGATTTATCTAAAGACTACGCGTATGAAGATTAATTGGAAACGCATTGTGCTGTATGTGCTGCGTGTGATTGAATTGGTTATCACTGGCGCTGCTGGTGGAGCTATGACGCAACTCTAATCTCTGATATCGGAATCTGAATGGGTCATTGAGGTTCTCGTGAACTGTTCGGGTTCCGATTTTGTGGTTATTCTCGTGGATTAAAACGGGAATTTGCTGCTACGCAGCTGTTTTTTTGAACATTAATTGTCATTAATTCGGAGACATTAATTTCGAGACATTAATTTTTTCCTTGCTAATGAAGGAGTTAATGTTCAACCTAAAACGCGAAGCGAATATTAATTTTAAAGTTCAACAAATATGAGAACAATTTCATTGATCGTGGTGCATTGCACCGCGAACCGTGCAGGCAGCACGTTGAGAATGGCGGACATTGACCGCTACCACCGTTCGCTCGGTTGGCGAGGCTGTGGGTATCACTATGTGATTCCTATTGACGGCGCTATCGAGCGTGGACGACCAGAGGCGCAGATTGGAGCGCATTGCAAGAATCATAACAGCCATTCTATCGGTGTGGCGTATGTAGGAGGACTTGCCGCTGATGGCAAAACTCCTTGCGACACAAGAACGGATGCTCAGAAGCGTGCGCTGGTACGGTTGCTTAGTGAACTGCATAAGCGTTATCCGAAAGCGTTGATTGTAGGACACTGTGACCTTGATCCACGCAAGCCCTATTGTCCGGGGTTTAATGTGCGTGATGTGCTATGTGGAATGCTGAGTGCGAATACTATCCATTGAGATAGTTGGCTCAAGACGAAGCATCGGTTGAATCGGATAAATCTGTATTCTTTTTTTGAATACGGATTTATTTGATTCTGCACGATCAGGCGAATCTGTAAAATTTTTTTTCAGCTTTGTGAAAAATAATTGTGAGCGGATTATTCTGCTATTTCAAAGTCTTCTAAATGCACATTGCTGATGGCTACGGCGTATCCTCCAAAGTCCATCACAAGCTGACGGTCACGCAATATACGCACGACATAACCTACCTGACCTTTAAAGAGACCGGTAAGTACACGCAGCTTTACGTGGTCTTTCGCAAATTTTATAAATGGATTACGTAGGAAGGTTACACGCTCTGGCTCCTCTTGCATGATTTTCATGAAAGGGCGCATCAGACTATCTGCTATTGTGGCAGGTTTACCTGTACTGCAGTCGTTTACCAAATAATATTGTGGGAAGTTTTGTACCAGGAAAGACCTCAACTGTTTTGTATGGCCTTGCAAAAACACAAGACCGCTAATGGTGGGCTTTTCTTCTTTCGTTACTCCCTTACCATTTGGTTTTTGTTTATATCGTACAGTTCGATGGATGAAACACTTGGGTCTGAAAGTTCCGTCAATCTTCAATGATTCGAGCCTTTTTTCGAAAATGCCAGCTGACATGTGTTGGATGAAAATATAGCCCCAAGGTGCTTCTTGTTTTTTCTTTTTAGAACTTACTTCTGTGTCTTGTTGTTCTGAGTTATCTCCTTCATTTACAGCAGTTTTCTTATGGTCGTTTTCATCAAGACCATCTTCGTTTTTGGACATTCCTCTCACTTTCGAAACCGATTCTCTATCAGTTCCGATTATGTGGATGCCCTTTGGTAAACGCTTGTTGTTGTACATGCCATTTACGTCGGCTGTAGAAGAAGGAAGCGAGCAAGCCTGCGTCATTTTCTTTATCTACTTTATGTCATTGTTGGCTGTCATCACTTGGGATGACTGTGCCTGTTTTATATTGACAATGTTCATAAATTGGTTCTATTGAGGTGCATGAAGTCCAATCAAGAAGTGCTTATGTTAAAAACACGTTAGTAGACCTAACTGCCTTACATTCTTACTGCTTAATGGCTTTGTATCTCTATTCGTTCTTACTTATCTTCTAGTGTAAGATACGCATTCTGTGGCAAAGGTACGGTTTTTCTTGCATTTTTTATCATTTTCCATCGGAAAAATTTTGATTTTCTGTGGTTTTGCAAATAAATGTTTTACAATTCTGAGTGTAGCACTGCTTTAACCCACTTGAATTTGTTGAAAACCAGGCGGTTTGCGTATCTTACACTAGAAGATATGTGTATTTGTTAAACCTCTAGGATGTGTATTTTTGTTGCTTTTTACGCTGGTTTTTTTATTTCTTTCCTTTACGTATTCTTTGGATGATAGTCCGATTGGCTTCACTTATTTTTGATACGTCAATAGAATTTAGATATACTTGTGTGGTTTTGTAAGATTGGTGTCCCATGCCTTCGCTGATAATTGGGATGGGGATGTTCATGTCTCTGGCAATGCTTGCCCATGAATGTCGGGCGACATAAGCGGTGAGGGGCGTTTTTAAACCTATCATTATGCCGAGTTTCTTTAATGTACGATTGACTTTCTCTTGCACTCGTTTGTATTGCTTGTATTCTGTTCCATCTGCTTGTTTGATGATGGGGAACATATAGGGTGTTTCTTCTGTTTGATGGGCGTAACGCGCCACAATTTCTTGATGCACTTGTTCCCATTCCACTGTTAGCGGTTGATTTGTCTTCTTTCTGCGATAGCTTAATATGCCATTTTTCAGGTTGCTCTTCTTTAAGTAGGCGATGTCTACAAACGGCATTCCGCGCATATAGAAGCTGAACATGAACATGTCTCTTGCGAATGCTAAAGTGGTACCTGCTTCTAACTTCAAATTCTGCAGGGCAAGGATGTCTGCCTCGGATAGTGCACGTTTGGTAGTTGTTACGTATGACAATCGCACATGACTGAATAGTTTTCTTTTTTCACTCAGCATTCCGTTGTTTGCTGCCTTGCAAAACAAGGTGTTTAGGGTGCGCAAGTAGAAGCGGATGGTGTTGGGCTTTTGGTTTCTATTGGCAAGCCAGGCTTCGTATTCTTCTATCATGTTTGGTGTTAGCTCGTCAAAAACCAAATCTTTGTTTTGGCGATATTCTTTGAAGCGTCGGTAGGTGCTGATGTAGGTGTTTGCCGTGCCATGTTTTTGCATCTGTTTTTGTCGTTCTACTTGTTCTTGCAAGAAGGTGAACACGGTTTTGCATGGAGGCAGTATACTAAATGCTTCGCATAGCTCGTTTAGTGAAAGTTCTTCGTTGGAGGTTTCCAACTTGTTCAGGGTTCTTTTCCGCTGTCTTAGTTCCCATGCGATTGCTGATTTTATCAACAATAGCTTTTGCATTCGTTCTCCATTGGGTGGTATGGTTATATTAGCTGCCTTCTCGTCCCACTCATTCTGAAAGACATGATAGTTGGTACTTATCCACTTCACGTTTCTTTTGTGAATCACCTGATAATATAATGTGCCTTCTTTCTCTGCTACTGACGATGCACGGAATTTTAATTTGATTGTTGCCATATATTTTTTTAATTTGATTGTTATTGAAAAGTGTCTTGTGTCTAATATAATGTAGGAACAAGAACTTAAGGCTTATACAACAATCGCAATTCTGTATTTCGTCGTCGAATGGACGAGATAACATTTCCTTCCCATCTGTAGAAGTTTCTGAAATCCTAATGCAATACTTACAAATCACTGCTCTGAATATCTTGTAAAACCCTTGTAAATCCTCATTTTCTTCATAATTTTTCCTAAATAATCAACCTGTAGGTTGTATAATTCGTATATTCATTGTATCTTTGTATCAATTTCATAGAATATGAAATTTGACCTTATTACTGAAAATGAACGTCTTTGGGCTGTCAGATATGACGACTGTTTTGACAATGTCCTTGATTCTATTCTTGGACAATGGAATGATGTGACCTGGTTGCGCAGTTTCTTCAAACAGAATATTGACGATTTGTCTTCATATTTTAAAATAACAGACGTCAATCAAGCCATTTATGACACTATAGAGGATAGTGAAAGACTGCAATGTCTGATAATGGATAATATCTCCAGATGCTAATCTTGACAATATTTTCAGACCATTGGAGAATAGTCGGACATCAGAGATGCTGCTTGGTAAAGAAAAAGCTCGTCTTCACAACACTCCACGTCATGTCTCTTGGCTCCGCATATATGCCATCAAACTAGAACCAGGCATTTACATTATTACAGGTGGTGCCATCAAGTTAACTCGCACTATGCAAGAGCGTGAACATACCTTGGTTGAACTCGCTCGAATGGAAAAAGTAAGACGCTTCTTATTAGATAACGATATAGCCGACAAGGATTCCTTTATGGAGTTCTTAAATGAAATCATATAGAAAAGGAGGTTGCTATGAAATCTACAAATGAAATCATTTCCAATCTGAAGAAACATCAGTCATCCACTCCATCAAAATGGCGTGAGAATGCAGAATGGCGTATAGCGAATAAATCCTGGTTACGCTATTCCCAGCATATTGCCATGATGATGCTTGACAAGATGGAAGAACTCAAAATGAACCAAAAGCAATTGTCTGAACTGATGGGCTGTAGCCAGCAATATGTTTCAAAGGTTCTTAAAGGACAAGAAAACTTGTCCCTTGAAACTCTATCCAAGATTGAGCGGTGTCTAAAAATCCAAATTCTCAGCCTCAATCATTTGGCGTAATTATCGGTCTCGCTTTATGCGTCGTTATAATGGATTTCCCCATTAAAATAATACTTTCGTCCATGGTCGAAAATATTGTTAAAGTTGATAATATTTTCGTCTGTACTCGAAAAAAACTTATCTTTGCGAAAAGATTCGAGTATGAACGAAAATATTGAATCTGTAAAAAGGTATAACCTTTGGTATGGTAATACTTAACATGATAGAAAGGACATGTTAAGCAAAACGCTATTTCCTTAACACGTTTCATGCGACATGTTAAGCAAGTGGGTGTTTGGTTAACATGATAATTCGAGCAGATTACACCTTATTATATATAACTAAAGTTTCGGATTTAGTTCCAAATGGGCATAATCAGAAATTCCAGTAAACTAATTTTGAATACCTACTTAGCGTAAAATAATTTTAAACAATTGCTTATTGTAAATAATTGATATTCAACAATAACAAATGCAGAGAATGCCTCAATTCGTGTATTATTTTAATGGGTTACCCCGTTAGGGGTGAGATAAGGTAGCCAGGTATGTGAAGAGAACTTGTTCTTCTTCACATGCCTGGTTATATGTTACGCAATAACCAAACGGGTCACCCTGTTATGGGTGAGATTGGGCCTAGGCGAACAGCCGTTTTCATAGGATAGGCATGTATTTAGGCATCGATAAGAATGTTTGTACCAAGTCGTATATTTGGGATATGCTTGTCCTATGAAAACGGCTATTCGCCTAGGTGCAATCTCACCCATAACAGGGTGACCCGTTTGGTGTGATGGTCCGCGTGAACCAGGCATGTGAAGTGGAATAAATCCCCTTCACATACCTGGCTACCTTATCTCACCCCTAACGGGGTAACCCATTTACCCATGCTACTTATCGACATCAAAATCCTACAAAATCGTGCAGAAAAAAACATGAATTTTGAACAGCCTACCCAAGAATCCATATTCTCCGTCTATATTCCGATGATAAATAAATCTCATGCAAGGCATTACAGAATCTGTAGAATATCCGTTAGCGAAGTGATAATATGAGAAGGCAAAGTCTCATCATATTCCTTGTCCTCCCATTCCTTACCCTTAAACCAAATCGTTTCAATGCCCGAAGCATGGGCAGGCACAATGTCCTTACTAAAACTATCACCAATGGCAATACAGTTTTGAGCCGATGAATTTGCAACCTTCACACCCAACTGCCAAATCGCAGCATCAGGTTTACGCACACCCACCACAGCACTCTCCACAATATCTGAGAAAAAGTGAAGCAGATTGTATGCCGCTAATACACTCTTCAAGTTACCATAAAAGTTCGACACAATAATAAGCGTGTATCCTTTGTCCTTTAAAGTTTGCAGCACCTGTGCCGATTGCTGTGTGTGTGCACGTGCAAAGTCATCACAATGTGTAGTAATCTCCTCAATCAGTTTTTCGTGAGATGCCTTATCCCCCGAAAGCAACTGAGCCTCCTCCAACCAATTAAATTGTTGGCGAATCTTCTTTTTGAGCAAAGTAGCAAAATCATCATTCGGCGTAATCACAGGATTCTTAGCCAAATAACGCTCACCAAACACATAAGCCTGTCTCAGTTCGTTATCAGGAATATGTAACCTCACCTTCTGGTAAGCTTCTTCAAAAACATAATACCAATGTTTGGCAGCCGTGTCAAGCGTACCGCCATAGTCAAACAAAAGAGTCTTCATTTTATATAGAGCTTGTTAAGTATACAAACAAAGTAAATAAAATAAGTGGTGCCTTACCATAACAGCAAAGCCCACTCATTCTAAAAACAAATTCTTATAGAAAAAGGAATTAACCCTTGGTTTTATCCTTCATCATCTTCTTATTACCAAACTTCACCAAACCTACGCCAATAAAAATCCAAACTAATTCACGTACACGGGTGTAAAGACTGGTAAAAATGCCCAAGCCAGGAGCACTCAAATTCAGCATCTTCACAATCAGCAACAAGCCACCCTCGCGTGCACCAAGTTGCATCGGCAAAAAGAATAACAAGTTGCCAATAAGCGATGAAAATGCCAATACAAAAATAGCATCCCAAAAACTTAAAGAAACGCCCAGCGAAAGCAAAATAAAGTAATATTCCAAAGCATTAATCACACGAGCTACATATTCGCAAATCAGCGAAAGATAAAAAGCACGAGGTTGTGAGTGCAAATACGAAATATTTTCGTCCACCTGCTTCATGCTGTCAGCATGCTTCTCGTAGAACCCACGCGCCCAGCGTTTAGCAAAAGGAATGTGGAGTAGGGGAGTAAACAGCTTCACAATCACCCCCTTTTTGTAGCACAAGTGAAAAACAAAAAGCACAATCACCAATACCGCAGCAAAAGCCATAAAGAGCGTCCACAAAAAAGGAGTCATCTTATCAGTATAAATCACAGCAAACAATACAGCTGCCGAACTCCAGAGGCAAATGTGCGACAAAATATGCATCATCGAATAAAGCACAACCGACGACATCGCTCTGGGTGTACCAATATGCGAACTCAACTCCATTACACGATACGGACCACCCCCAAAACCAAAAGGAGTAGTATAGCTAAAAGCAAAACCCGACACTGTGAGTTTATAAGCATGACGGAAAGAAAGATGCTTACTATGCGTACCACTGTTCACAATGATTTGGAAAGCCCAAGCATTGAAAGCATAAACAAATACCCATACACCAATTACAGCAGGCAAATAAAGTCCTGCTCGCAGCAAGTGTTGGTAGAGTTGGCTATAGTTCACATCAAAAGTGCATAACATAACAATGATAGAAACTATGCCAAAAAGTAGAAACAGATTGCGGTATAATGGTTTCACGTATAGAGAGAATAAAAAGTTTAAATGAGTGAATCAACCAATCTTTTAAGTCCTTACGAAAGCGAAGCCTCCACCGTCTTACACAATTTCTCGTGCTTATAACGCATGTAGAGGAAAAGAATGTTCATCACAACAATTTCAAATACAAAGTAAATCCAGGGTTGACCAATGAGCAATACAATGTAAAGCACAATAGCACGTGTGTTGAAAGTAAGAATATTAGCATACTTCATCAAGGGCAAACTCCCCTTTCTGAAAGTCTCAGCCAACTCTGCTGGCACTGGATTATCACCATACACCTGCCACAAACGCTTACGCAAACTTTGAAAAGCAGGCGTCATCTTCTCTTGCGAGTGCGTATAGTTTCCATAAAAATACAGAAAAACCATCCACATACCATCCTTCTTCCAACTCAGCGTCTTCAGCTCTTCTCTCAACTTCACAAAGTTATCAAGCTCACTACCACTCTTGCCCTTAATAAAGAACAAATGAATGTTACGATAATAGTCAGCCAACTGGCATTGCTTTCCGTGAAAAATTAAGCCCGAAATCGCAGCAAGAATCCAAATCCAAATACCCCACTTCATCTGAGTAAAAGGAATACAATCTCCCTGCAGACGCAAACAAATGGCTGCATAAATCGTAAAGAACCAAACGTCACCGGCAAAACCATCCAAAATACGTCCCCAACGAGTTTTTTTACCCGTCATACGCGCCAACTGTCCGTCAGCACTGTCGTAAAGGTTCGCCCACACCAATAGCAAAATGCCAATAATCGTGTGCGTAAGGTCGGTAAAATAAAACATCACCCCCGCAGCAGCACCCAAAATGATGCTCAAAATGGTCACCACATTCGGGTGAATGTCAAAGTGATTAAAAAACTTAGCCCAAAGCAAACCAAGAGGACGAGTAAAATGAATATCAAGCCATTCCTCTGTGTCGGCTGACTTAAAAGTCGAAGCTAATTGTGTGTTTTGTTGTTGTGTCATTTTATAGGTTTATAGGAATCATTCTTAATTATCAATGTCGAAGACATTCAACATCTTCTTTCTTCACTATCCCAACAGCTTAATCCTGTTTGCAATAGCCTTCGCAGCCTCCTTGCGGCAAGCCGCAAAACTTGGCCAATCATTAAAGTCGATAATGTGCACAGAACCTTCTGCAGTAATCACCGCATCCCCCCCGTACACCATCATACCTGTTAACTGTGCAGCACGGTCAGCCTCCCTTTTCAGTTTCTCCACGTCAAAACAAAAATGTTGTGGCAACCCATTCTGCTCCTCAAGACCAAACTTCGAGAAACCACCTTTTTCAGTAGGGTAGGTAGTGTAGAAGAAAGGCGTCCCCTCTACACCATAAAACTTAATAAGGTCACCCTCCAAGTGTTCCTCCACAATCACCTGCTCAATGCCTCTATCAGCAAAGTCCTTCATAGCCAGTTCAAACTGCGTCTCGTCATCCACAAACTGCACATCACCTTGTTTCTGTGCACAGTTGTCACCACGCTTAATCCAAAGAGGAAAATTCACCGAAGCCTTCGTCTCAGCAGTAGGTTTAATAACCATCAAGTTCGGCACAGGCAAATTGTTCTCTTTAAAAACAGAAGCTATACCCGCTCTCGACAAATTCAGCAAATGCTCAGCCGAATTAATCACCACCAAACCCTCCTCACGTTCAGCCTTCGCCAAACATTCTAACACACCGCGACCTCGTGCCATAGAAAACACGAGGTCAAACTCAGATAACTCAACAGCAATGAATAAATCCTCACTGATGATAGAAACATCTGCAAATCGGCTCAATCGGCTTGCCACAGCAGCAAAGATAGCTGCATCCCGATCTTCAGAGTGTGGACTAAATTGAGTAGATCGGCTAATACCTAAAATCTTTTTCGAAGTCATACTCATTTAGATGCTGATAGAAAATCCTCCGCCTTTGCAATGTCAGAGGCATGATCCACGTCCAATATTTTAGAGAACGGATAAGCCTTCAACTTCAAACCATCCTCCACCAATGCACGCTGAAAATTGCGCATACGGCTCTTACCCTGCTCCAAGCAGTTGTGCAAAGTCTTAATAGCCGACGGACGAAGGCAATAAATACCACCCGAAATAAAGCGGTCACCCTCGTTCTTATCGTGAAAACCCGTAATGTGACATTCACTGTCAGTAGCCACATACAGCGGACTTTCATCATCAATAAAATCCGTCACCGCCATACATCCGTCAAACTCACAAGTTTTAAAATACGAAATATATTTCTCAAACTCCTCCTCACGGAAAATCGTATCAACCGTGGTCAAACAGAAAGGATCTTCCTCAAGATAAGGAGCCAACTCTGCAAAACTATGCATAGAACTTGGTGTACTCTTCACCACCATACGCACATCGTCCGCCAGTCCCTTCTCCTTAAGCTCATTAATATGTTGTTCGGTCAAAGGGTTCAGCGTATTCACAATAATCACAATCTCCTCTGCCTTTTGTTGACGAAAGATGCGAATCAATCTGTCAATCATCGCCTCACCGTGAATATGCACCAACGGCTTGGGCAATTCCACACCCTCTTGCTGCAAACGAGATCCCTCGCCCGCAGCTATAATAGCAAATTTCATAAAATAGGTTACTCAGTTATATTAGCAAAACCTCCAACTTTATCTTTCCTTACGGTCCTGATAAATTTTAGGTAATGGGTTCGCATGCGCCTCGTTATAAGCCAATCTATTGCGATAAATGTCAATAGCCGCATAAACAGCCTGTCTAAAAGAATCAGCATGCGCCACACCCTTACCCGCAATGTCATAAGCCGTACCATGATCAGGCGAAGTGCGCACCAAAGGCAACCCAGCCGTAAAGTTCACCCCATCATTCATCGACAAAGCCTTGAAAGGAGTCAACCCTTGATCATGATACATTGCTAAAATACCATCAAAGTGACGGTAAGATGCAGCTCCAAAGAAACCATCCGCAGCATACGGACCATAACAAGGAATACCAGCCTCCGAGAGCGCCTTAACCGCAGGAATAATCACCTCCTGCTCCTCCGTGCCCAAAACACCGCCATCCCCAGCATGAGGATTCAAAGCCAACACCGCAATACGAGGAGCCGAAATACAAAAATCCTTACAAAGCGATTCATAAAGCAACTTAGCCTTCTGAATAATCTTATCCTCAGTTACCGAATAAGCCACCTCAGATATAGGCACATGTGTTGTAACCAGCGCCACACGCATCATGTTATTACACAAAATCATCAACGGACCCTCAGACTCCTGTCCCACACGGTCCTGCAAATACTCCGTATGCCCTACAAAACGGAAATTACTGCTCTGAATACTAGCCTTATTGATAGGGGCAGTAACCAGCACATCAATATTACCCATTTTATAGTCCGAAATAGCCTGTTCCAAAGCCTCAAAGGCAGCATGTCCAGCCTCAGCACTTTGTTTACCATATTCCACCTTAATGTCATCGTCCGCACAGTTCACAAAGTTCAACTGTCCTTCCACAGCCTCTTCAGCCGAGTTAATCACATTCAAAGACACATTTATGTTCAATGCCTTACGATGATAATTCGCCACCTTAATGTGACCATATACAATAGGCGTACAAAGTTCAAACATCGTAGCGTCAGCAAAAGTCTTAAAAATAAGCTCATAGCCCACGCCATTCGTGTCACCTTGACTAATGCCCACACGGATAAGGCTTTTAGCCTCAGCCACATTCGCATTATTAGATGGTATCGATTCGTTTACAATCATAGATGTAAGTATGTTGTTTCAATAATCCCCTAAAACAAAGAAGAAAATTGAATGATTTTTCTAATCCAAAAAACTTGCCCCATAAAGGCAAAGTCATAAAACCCAATAGAGGAATCCCCTTCAATCAGGCAGCACTACTCCCCACGTTTCATAGCCTCCTGTTTTGCCGTACTCAGCAAACCACAGGCAGCAAAAATATCTTGTCCACGCGAGGCACGTATCGTCGAGAATAACCCATGCGAAGTCAAGTAATTTCTAAACTCCACCATGCGTTCGTCCGACACCCCATGCAAAGGCGTATCCGGAATATCGTGAAAACGAATCAAGTTAATTCTACACTCCAATCCCTGCACCAACTTAATCAAAGCATCCGCATGTCGTGTAGAATCATTAATACCGTCAAACACAATATATTCAAACGAAAGTCTGCGTTGGTGCGACACCTCATTACTTGTGCGCAAAGCATTCTTACGGAAACAGTCATATTGTTTCAACACATTCACCAAATCCGTAATACTAAAAGCACGTTCAGCGGGCATAATATCAGCACGACCTTCAGGAATAGGGTGGTGCAAGCTAATCGCCAAATGACACTGACTCTCTTCAACAAAACGAGTCAATCCCTTGGCAAGCCCCACACTCGACACCGTAATACGTTTCGGACTCCATGCCCAACCCCAACTCGCAGTCATAATTTGGGTAGTCTTCAACACAGCGTCCAAATTATCAAAAGGTTCTCCTTGCCCCATAAACACGATATTCGTCAACGTGTCACACTCAGGCAAAGAATAAATTTGGTTCAAAATATCCGTAGCCGTCAACGACGCCACATACCCCTGTCTACCCGTCATGCAAAAGGCACACCCCATTTTACATCCCACCTGCGAACTCACACACAACGTAGCACGTTCACCGTCCGGAATATAAACAGTTTCAATAAAGTCCCCTTTTGCGGTAGCATACAAATACTTCACCGTGCCATCCACCGAGCGTTGTTCATCCACCGGTGCAGAACATCCAATGGTAAAGTGCTCAGTCAATTTAGCACGCACGTTCTTCGAAAGATTCGTCATTTGGTCAAAGCTCTTCACCTTCTTGCCATAAATCCATTCAGCAATTTGTTTACCCACAAAAGGTTTTGCACCCACCTCAGTGGCTACAGTCTTAAGCTCGTCCAAACTCATTCCCAATAAGGGTCTCAAACAGTCCAATTCGTTGAAATATTTTGTGTGCAGGCGTCATAATCCCGCTAGTTAATATAAATGCCTAACGGCAGGCAGCTAATGTGCAACCTGCCGTTGGGCAATAATTATGCAATATAATATAGGGGCATTCCCTTATAAAGTCAAAGAGAATCACTTACGATAAAGCAACCAAGCACCCGGGTGTTTAGAGCTAAGAGAGCTACGAGTCTGTACAGCCGAAGCCTTATCGTCATACGAAGCAGCGATCACACGGAACCAGCAGTTATAACCCTTAATCTGCTCATCAGTCTTAATCACGCGAGCATCATAACCATCCTGCTGCAACTTGTTTCTCAAACCCTCAGCATTAGCCTGTGTAATAAAGCTACCTACAACCACGCTATAAGTCTTAAGCGGGCTACCACTAATCACAGACAAGTTAGCGTTAATCTCGCGCACGTCGCTGTTATCAGTAGTAACGGTTGTAGTAGTCGGCGTAGTTACAGTAGTAACAGGAGTAGTCACGGGAGCAACCGTATTGTCATGGTCACTATTACTTGTAACCTCTTGCTCATTCTGCTGAGACTTGTCCTGTGCCATAGCCTGTTCCCAAGCCTGACGATATGCGCTTTCGCGAGATTTACAACTAGTAAAGAGTGCCACGGCACACAATCCGAAAGCCAATACGAGATTCTTCTTCATGTTTAATTCGATGTTATGTTTTATTTCGTTATAATCTTGTTAAGGGATAGTAGCCAAACTCTATAAAAGAGTCCATGCAAACATCGCTACAAAGATACTAATTTTATTTAGAGATTCCAAATACTTATCCTTAAACAATACAAAAATGGCATAATCTGCAGATTTTCTAAAAAAAAAGTCGTTTTTTTGTGTGCGTATAATATTAAATGCGTATATTTGGACTCGAAAACAGTTATTCATTTTAAAAAGTTTATATCATGAAAGGACTTAGTATTTTAGCAGCATTCCTCGGCGGAGCAGCCGTAGGTGCAGCATGTGGAATCCTCTTTGCTCCTGAGAAGGGCACAGAAACTCGCGAAAAGATTGCTCAAGCTATCCGTAAGCGTGGCATCAAGTTAAACCGCAAGGAAATGGAAAGCTTGGTAGACGACATCGCTGATGAACTTCAGCCTGCCAACGATTAATTTTCACAACAATAAACCAAGGAGTAAAGGCCGTCACGCAATGCTTTAATTGCGCAAGCTTTTACTCCTTGATTTTATTTACTCAAGTTTCAGATTTATCGAACAGCCATTAAATTCGAAACTTAAATAAAATCAGTCCCATGTTCTCATCCGATAAAAACGTAGACAATATAGCCAAACTCATTGTCGAGTTAAAGCACTATGTCGATTTAAAGACCGAGAGTGTGCAAATCAGTTTTGTCAGCAAATTTTCTCGTCTTCTATCCGCCATCGTCATCAGTGCCATATTATTCATGCTCTTCGGTCTCGCCATCCTTTTCATCTCCATGATGGTAGCCTCCGCCTTGTCAAAATTAGTAGGTAGCCTTGCCATCGCCTACGGCATAGTCGTACTCTTCTACCTCCTCTTAGGCATCCTCTTCTTTGTCAAGCGTCACACCTGGATTGAAGCCCCCATCACCAATTTCCTTGTACACTTGTTTCTTGAAGACAAGATGAACGAAACTGCCAATCCTCAAAACAAGCAAGCCCTATGAAAGAGAATTATTATACCCTCGAATCATTATCCCAAAAGCAGCAGCGACTTCGCAAGGAAATAAAGATGAGTCAACAACGCATCTCCGCCACCTGGTCTCAGCTCACCACTCCTCCCGAAGCCAACACCAAAATGCAGCATTGGGTCAATCAAGCCGAGCGAGCTGTAGCCGTTTACGATGGGTTCATGATGATGTACAAACTCATCCACCGTTTTTCCGCCATCAAAAACGCCTTTAAGCGAAAAAAGAATAAAACATCATAAAGTAAAAACAGGCATGTAAAAGCGTTCTCGTAGCTTTCGCATGCCTGTTCTTTTTTATCATCCTCAAGGATAAAGACATCAATAGAATCTTTATATATTCTCGCTTCGCGTTTTATTTTGAACATTAATTCTCATCAATTCCCATTAATTTATCCATTAATACTCGCTTCGCGTTTTATTTTGAACATTAATTACCATCAATGCCCATTAATTTACCCATTAATACTTCTCTTGTCATTAGCAAAGCACGCCCTGAAGGGGCAACAAGTACCTAGCCTAGGGCAACACCCTAGGTAGCTGCAACATATAATTCGCTTTGCGTTTTGTTTCGAACATCAATGCCCATTAATTTACCCATTAATACTTCTCTTGTCATTCGCAAAGAAAAAATACACGCCCTTATGTAATTTCATCATTTATAAATGACAAAATTCAAAACATTTCGGTTTTATCATTTATAAACGACAAAATTCAAAACATTTCAATTTCATCATTTATAAATGACGAAATTCAAAATATTTCGGTTTTATCATTTATAAACGACAAAAATGCAGTATCTTTGTCCCATCTTTAAACCCTAAAACCCTCACATCATGCAAATAATCACACGTCAGAACTATGCATCTCAAATAGATACATGGATAGGTAAAGAACAAATAATAGTACTAATAGGACAGCGTCGTGTAGGCAAAAGCTATGTAATGAAAGATTTTGTGCAACGGCATCAGCAAGAGCCAGACGCCAACATAATCTACATAGACAAAGAAAAGATAGCCTTTAAGTACATAACCAACAACGACGAATTAGAAGACTATATAGCCCAACATTTCGTAATAGGCAAACACAACTACATCCTAATAGATGAAGTACAAGACATAGCAGGTTGGGAACATACTGTACGCAGTTATCGCACAGAAGACAACACCGACATCATCGTCACAGGTTCAAACTCAAAGATGCTATCAAGCGAATTATCAACCCTATTAGCAGGTAGATATGTAGAGATACGCATACAAAGTTTGAGCTATACTGAATTCATGCAATTTCACAACCTCGAAGATACAGACGACACACTATGGAAATACATGACCTATGGTGGACTTCCTGGTTTACGAAACATAGGATTAGAGAACGACGACATGGTATGGGAATATCTATCAGGCGTATTCAATACAATCATGTTAAAAGACATCATTGAGCGTCATAAAATACGCAATATCCCATTCCTCAACAATCTCATAACCTTCATGGCAGATACGATAGGCAAGTTAAATTCAGCATCAAGCATCGTAAAATACATGAAGTCGCAAGGAGAGGAAATATCCACAACCATCGTACTAAGTTACACATCTTATTTTGCAGAAGCATTTCTTACCGCCAATGTATTACGTTATGACATACATGGAAAAAAACTTTTAGAATCATCCGGTAAGACATACTTTGGTGATGTAGGCTTGCGCAATTACATTATAGGTGGAGAACGTGAAAAAGATATTGAGAAAATAATTGAAAATATAGTATATCAACATCTTTTACGTTTAGGTTATACAGTGCGAATAGGTCAGTTACGAGCAGGGGAGATAGATTTTGTATGCACTCGTACCACATCCAAGTTAAAAGAATCCGACCAACGTCGCATATACGTGCAAGTTTCCTACATAATAGCCAATGACGAGACCCGAGAGCGCGAATTTGGAGCCTTGCATAACATACCCGATTCCTATCCCAAGTACGTCATTTCTGCAACTCCTTTAATTCGTTCTACCGATTATGAAGGAGTAACCCATTTAAGTTTAAGAAAATTCTTAGCAACAGGTTTTGATTAAAATCTCATTCTCCATCCCTCATTCATAGTGAAACAGAAAACCAGGTATGCAAGAGAACATCCCCTTCTCACATACCTGGTTATTTTTTTTCACCCTCATACCTCCACTTTCATACATCTCTACCCATCCTAAGGACCAGAAAAGTATTAATGAACCCATTAATGGTAACCCGTTGGCGGAATTAATTTAAGTTGATAAATATGAGTAAAAAGTTGCACATAT
>OMCS01000664.1_pt1 | contig 17618 bp, 11 predicted proteins | sample 1674241 | NCBI WGS metagenome assembly OMCS01 (sample SAMEA103958153, study PRJEB25191) | human gut metagenome
CCACGCCCACGGAGCCGGTGGACTCGCCGCTGCCGAAGAAGCCGCCGCTCTTTTTACGCAGCTCCCGCAGGTCGAGGCGGAGGCGGCAGCACATGGAGCGGACATCGCTGGGCTCCATGTCGGAGTTGATGTAGTTGGAGAAGTAGGGGGTGCCGAACTTGGAGGTCATCTCGAAGAGCAGGCGGTTGTTCTCCGTCTCGCCCCAGTTAAAGTCCTTGGTGATGGAGTAGGTGGGGATGGGGTACTGGAAGCCGCGGCCGTTGGCGTCGCCCTCGATCATCACCTCGATGAAGGCTTTGTTGACCATGTCCATCTCCGGTTGGCAGTCGCCGTAGGTGAAGTCCATGGGCTTGCCGCCCACGATGCAGGGCTGCTCCGCCAAGTCGGCGGGCACCGTCCAGTCCAGCGTGATATTGGAGAAGGGAGCCTGAGTACCCCAGCGGCTGGGGGTGTTGACGCCGTAGACGAAGCTCTCGATACAGTGCTTGACATCCTCGAAGTCCAGCTTGTCCGTGCGGACGAAGGGGGCGAGGTACGTGTCGAAGCTGGAGAACGCCTGCGCGCCCGCCCACTCGTTCTGCATAATGCCCAAGAAGTTCACCATCTGGTTGCAGAGGGTGGCCAGGTGCTTGGCGGGTGCGCTGGTGATCTTGCCGGGGATGCCGCCCAGACCCTCCTGGATGAGCTGCTTCAGGCTCCAGCCGGCGCAGTAGCCGGTGAGCATGGACAGGTCGTGGATGTGGATGTCGGCGTTGCGGTGGGCGTCGCCAATCTCGTCGTCGTAGATCTCGCTGAGCCAGTAGTTGGCGGTGATGGCACCGGAGTTGGACAAAATCAGTCCGCCCACGGAGTAGGTGACGGTGGAGTTCTCCTTCACCCGCCAGTCGGATACCTTCAGATAGCCGTCCACCAGTCCCTTGTAGTCCAGAATGGTGGAGCTCATGTTCCGCAGCTTCTCCCGGTTCTTGCGGTAGAGGATATACGCCTTGGCGACCTCGGCGTAGCCCGCCCGCTGGAGGACAGCCTCTACGCTGTCCTGAATGGTCTCCACGCCGATGCGCTCGTCCCGGATCTTCCCGGCGTAGTCCGCCGTGACCTGCAGAGCCAGCAGGTCGATGACATCGGGGGTGTAGGGGATGCCGGTGGCGTCGAATGCCTTCATAATGGCGTTAGAGATGCGGCTGATGTTAAATTCGGCGGTGTGACCGTCGCGCTTGATGACTTTATACATGGTCGTTCTCCTTTTTCTCTCTATTTTCACCCTATATACAGTGTCGTCTATTGTCCGCGTATCTCGGTGGCGGGGATATATGGCAAAACGCTGTCTCGCAGCGCGGAAATGGCTTCGTCCGTCAGAGGTGCGACGCCGGTGCCCAGCAGCGCGCCGGGGTCAACGAAGGGCTGGAGAAAGTACCGCTTGGCTCCTTGCAGCCATTGACCGATCTCGACCATCGCCTCCGGCGTGTGCAGCGGGGCGCAGACGGTGGTGCGGAATTCGTAGTCCACGGTGCCTTGCAGCAGCAGCGCGGCACTCTCCTGCACCGGGGACAGGAGGTCTATGCCGCCGCAGGTTCGGGGGTAGAGGGCGGGGCTGTTTTTAATGTCCATCGCCACGTAGTCCAGCAGCCCCTCCCGCACAAGTGCGTCCAGCATGGCGGGATTCGTGCCGTTGGTGTCCAGCTTGGTGCGGAAGCCCAGCCCACGGATGCAGCGGAGCAGCTGGGGCAGCTCCCGGTGGAGCGTCGGCTCGCCGCCGGAGATACACACACCGTCCAGCTTACCGCGCCGCGTGTGCAGGAAGGACAGCAGGGTGTCCTCGGAAAGAGCGTCCGGCGCATCCGCCGGCAGCACAAGGGACGGGTTGTGGCAGTAGGGGCAGCGCAGGTTGCAGCCGGTGAGGAACACGGTGCACGCCACATAGCCGGGGAAATCCAGCAGCGAAAGCTGCCGCAGTCCGCCGATCCGCATGGTGCACCACCCCTCTCCGTAAACAGATGTCCTACCCAGTATACAATGCGATGTGCCCGGTGTCAATACAAAACACAAGATATTGTGGATTTTTGTGGAAAAGGGCACAGTATTTCGTGCGGCTGCGCCGTACCGTGCGGAAAGGCGAAAAACAGGGCAGACGGTTCCACCGTCTGCCCTGTGAGAAGCCCCACAACAATTCAAGTATATAACACGGTGGGGGGAAAGTCAATAGAGAAGAAGCAAAAAGCGTATTTTTCGAAGCATTATACAAAAGAAAAGCGGCGATTTCGTGCATTTTGCGAATTGTAAAACGGGGACGATGTGCTATACTAAAGATACCAGAAGAGAAGAGAAAGAGGTGACTCCGATGACCTGTTGAGTTCCCCTTTACACAGCGGTGTAGAGGGAAGATGGCATCCCCAGAATGTTCGGCACTCTCTAATGGCGACCCATTAAGGTCGGTGGTCCACCGCAGCAGCGGTGTTTACAGATAGAGCGAGAGTGAAACCAGAAACGGCGGCAGGTGCCATAATTCTGTAGAAACGTGAGGTAGCCAGCGATGACCGAGCCCAAGATGGACCAATAGCCCTTGATCGCAAGACACGGAAGCGGTCAAGGGCTATTGAAGTTTCAGAGAGGATCTTGCTCCATGGGAGCAGGGTCTGTTTTTTTGCGCCGGGGCGGGGAAACTATTGACAGGGGGGATATGCCCGATATAATAGTAAAAAAACGGCGGGAGGAAAGAGCGTATGTATGAAAACTATCCGGATCCTATCCCCCTGATCGGCAGGGAGGACCCTGTGCTGGCGGCTGCCATGGAACGGGAACGGCGGCGGCAGCAGGATAATCTGGAGCTGATCGCCAGCGAGAACATGGTCAGTCCGGCGGTGCTGGCGGCGGCGGGCAGCGTGCTGACCAACAAGTACGCGGAGGGGTATCCCGGACGCAGGTACTACGGGGGCTGCGAATTTGTGGACGAGGTGGAGCAGCTTGCCATCGACCGCGCCTGCGCCCTGTTCGGGGCGCGGTTTGCCAACGTGCAGCCCCACAGCGGCTCCCAAGCGAATCTCACCGTGTATTTTGCCCTGCTGGAGCTGGGCGACACCGTGATGGGCATGGATCTGACGCAGGGGGGGCATCTGACCCACGGCAGCCCGGTGAATATGAGCGGCGTGGACTATCACGTCGTACACTACGGCGTGAACGAGGAGGGCTTTCTGGATTACGACGCGCTTGCCGCGCAGGTGGCGGCGGTGAAGCCGAAGCTGCTGGTGGCGGGGGCGTCCGCTTATCCGAGAGCGTTGGATTTTGCGCGGATGGCGGAGATCGCACGGGAGAACGGCGCGCTGTTCATGGTGGACATGGCGCACATCGCGGGATTGGTGGCGGGAGGCGTTCACCAAAGCCCGGTGCCCTTTGCCGACGTGGTGACCACCACCACCCACAAGACGCTGCGCGGGCCGCGCGGCGGTATGATCCTCACCAACTCCGAGGAGATCGCACGGAAATGCGACAAGGCGGTGTTCCCCGGCACACAGGGAGGGCCGCTGGAGCATATTATCGCCGCCAAGGCGGTGTGCTTCCGGGAGGCTCTGCTGCCGGAGTTCCGGGACTACGCCCGGAGCGTGGTGGAGAACGCCAAGGCTCTCGCCCACGCGCTGCTGGCGCGGGGCGTGGAGCTGGTCAGCGGCGGCACGGACAACCACATGATGCTCATTGACCTGCGGGAGACGCCGTGCACCGGCAAGGAGCTGGAGCGGCGGCTGGACGCGGTGCACATCACCGTCAACAAGAACACCGTTCCCGGCGAGCGGCGCAGCCCCTTTATCACCAGCGGCGTGCGGGTGGGTACGCCTGCGGTGACCACCCGGGGCATGGGGAAGGCGGAGATGGAGGTCATCGCCCAGTGCATCGCCGACTGTCTGTTCGACTTTGAGGGACGGCGGCAGCAGGTGACTGAACGTGTGGCGGAGCTGGTCAAGGCGTTCCCTATATACGGGTAAGGAATCGCAAAAAGGAATGAACTGCCGCGAAAGCGGCGGCGTATAGACGAAAAAAGTGACCGGGCGGCTCTGAAAAGGGGTTGCCCGGCCGCGCCGTTTACAGTATAATTTAGGGGAAAAAGAAATAGAATGGGATAAACTGTACGGAAAACGGGGAGGAACGCGGTATGGAGAGACGGATATTCTCGGCGAGGCTGCTGGAAAAGCTGGCGAAGATGCGGAGCAGCAGGCTCTCCGTGCTGGAGGCTCCGGCGGGCTACGGCAAGACCACGGCGGTGAGCCACGCCTTAGAGGGCGTGGAGACGGTCAGGTGGTACACCGGCGTGGAGCACCTGCCGGACACCAGCTTTTACTGGTTCATCCAGCAGCTGGGGAACGAGGACGAGCGGACGTTCCGCAGGATGGAGTCCATCAGCTTCCTGAACCGAAGCAACGCCGCGCAGGCCGCCCGGATCCTTGGAGATGTGCGGGTGGAGCGTCCGGTGACGCTGGTTTTCGACAATTTCCAATTCGCGGCGGACAACTGGCCGCCGCAGGTCATCGACGCCTTAGCCAAGCGCGCCGAGGACGGGCTGCACCTTATCTTTATCGCCCAGAATCTGGGGCGGCTGCGCCCGGTGTTCGAGGCGCAGGAGGGGGGCGTGTGCTTCCTGCGGGAGAAGGATCTGCTGCTGACCCAGGAGGACATCTGCGGGCTTGCGCGGCAGGGCGGGATGTCGCTGACGCGGCAGCAGGCGAAGGAGGTCATCCGGGGCACCGGCGGCTGGCCGGCGGCGGTGTCGCTGTCGCTGGCGGCGGACGGCGAGGTGGGCGAGATGGACGAGCTGCTCTATCGCCTGTTCTGGGTGCGGAGCGAGGAGCGGCAGCAGACGGCTCTGCTGCGGCTGAGTCTCTTTGACTGCATCACCCCCGCTATGGTGGACGCGCTGCTTCCGGCGGGGGAGTTGTCCCGCGGGGAGCGGGAGGAGCTGTTCCGGCGCACGCCCCTTGTGCGCCACGACGCCATGCGGGATGTGTACTATCCCCACGAGCTGCTGCTGCGGTTCTTAGCGGGGCGGTTACAGGCGGCGGAGGAGACGTTGCAGCGGGATATATACGACAGAGCGGGGCGGTGGTACCGGGACAGCGGCATGACGAAGTCCGCCGTGGGCTGCTTCTTCCGCGCCGGGGACGACGAGGGCATCCTCTCCTGCCGCCTTGTGGGGCTTATTACGGAGAGCTTCGGGACGGTCAGCTATACGGCGTTGGCGAAAACGGTGCTGCAACGCTGCCCGGAGGAGGTGCAGCGGCGGTACCCCCTGTCGCTGCTGCGGCTGTGCTACGCCCTGTACGCCGGGTGCGAGTTCGCGGAGTTCTCGCGGCAGATGGCGCGGGTGCGCGGACTGCTGGAGGGCGGCGAAAAGCAGCTTTTGGGGGAGTGGGAGCTGCTGGACGCGCTGGAGTTTTTCCCGGATCTGGACGGCATGGACGGTGCCTACGGGCGGGCGGAGAAGCTGCTGACGCGGGATTCGGAGCTTTTTATCCCGGAGGAGCCGTTCATGTTCGGCTGCGCCTCCATGTGGGAGCTGTTCTACACCACGCCGGGGCAGATGATGGTCACGGCGGAGAAGCTGGCGGTGGTGCTGGGGCGGTACAACCGGCTGACCAACGGGCACGGCGCCGGTGTCGCCGAGCTGTACCGGGGGGAGGCGTACTCCGTGCAGGGGCGGTTCGACGACGCGGACATACAGGCGTATCAGGCGGCGTTTCTGTCCGAGCAGGCGCAGAACGCCTCCGCCACCTACGGCGCGGCTCTGCTGCTGGGGATCAACGCCATTTACCGCTCCGACATGGCGGGGTTGCAGCGGGCGGTGGACTATCTGGAGAATAAGGCGCGGGGCTACGCCTTTTTGCGGGGGACGGGGATCGGCACCTGCATGGTGGAGACGGTTCGCGGGTATCTGCTGGGGCTGATGATGGAGACGGGGGACGCCGCCCAGTGGACGCAGGGGGGCGCGGACGCGCTGTCCGACCTGACCTTTACCAATTTTATGATCAAGACGTGCCGCATTACCGATCTGCTGCTGAAGAAGGAGTACCAGCGGGCTATCGCCTCGGTGGAGGCGTCGCTGCAATTGGATGCGCGGCTGATCTCCACGGCGGTGCGGAACTTTATGTACTGCGGGCTGTCGCTGTGCTATCTCGCCATCGGCAAGCTGGGAAAAGCCGCCGAGTGGCTGGATCGCTCCCTGTGCCTTGCGGAGCAGGACAGGAACTATTCCTTCCTTGCCAGCTTCCGGAAGTATTTCCAGGTGCTGTTTCTGCTGCCCTCCATCGCCGCCAAGCACGAGAGAGCCATACGGGAGATCAAGACGCTGGGCATCCACTATACACGCGCCGACGAGAGCCGTATTTTCGCCATGCTGGAGGAGATACCGGAGATGAAGGAGGGGCTGACCGACAGGGAGCGGGAGGTGGCGGAGCTTGCCGCCCGGGGACTGCGGAACCACGAGATCGCGGGAGAGCTGCATATCTCCGAGAACACCGTCAAGCACCACCTGAAGAACGCTTTTCAGAAGATGAATATTGACCGGCGCAGCAGGCTCATCGAAATGCTGCGCTGAGGAAAAAGACTACCCGAACGGGTGATGTGGTCTGCGCCGCTTTCTGGTAAAATCTTCCTGTTAGATATTCTGGGAGAGTACAGAGAAGAAAGGAGACGCACCATGAAAAAACGATGTATTTCCCTACTGCTGGTGCTGTTGATGGCTCTTACACTACTGCCGACAGAGGCGTTAGCCCTGCTGGGCGGCAGCGTTGGGAACCTCAGAGAAGTGATACAGCCAGTGACTATCAAGAAGGAGGGCGTGGACGACGGTTCACAGCTATACTCCATGAAGATGAACAACGGGAAGCTGGTCATGTTCATCGCCGCAAGCGGCCCCCATATGGGAAAGTCGGTAACGACCTCCGACCGGGGCTATACCGCCACGATGGATTCCATCCGCAAGGGCGTCTATGAGCAGCCGATGTTCTTCTTCTGGTCGCGTAACTATTTGGGTCTTCTGACCATCCGCTCCATGGAGGTGGTGGACCCGGATGAATATGGTTTAACGATGATGGACAATCCTATGCCGAAGGAAAACGCCCTTACCATCAAGTACACCTTTGAAGAGGACAACCCCAAGGTGGCGTGCTTCATCTCCTACTACTTCGTGGAGCTGGAACCGGGCGTGACCAATGGCATAGTGCCGGACATGAAGGAGGAGGTGGACGGCAAGACCTACGCACTGGCGGCGCAGGCACTCTGGTACCCCGATGTGGCGGGGGATACCTTTGATATGTTCACGTTCGCGTGGAACATGGAGTACTACGGGTTTTCCCGGATGGGGCACGCAGCGGCGGGGCGCGCCGCCCATGTGAAAATCAGCCGCGACTATGGGCACACCGCCAAGGAGACGGACATCACCGCCGGTATGGGGCAAGTAATGATGGGTCGGGACGTGTCCAATGGTATAATGGAGATCTATTCCGACAGCTACGGCGTGGATAACCCCTTTGTGCTGGGGGGCGATTGGCGTGTCGATGATAATGGAGCGCAAGCACCTATCTCTGTGAGGTACGACGCGGAGGGGGACGTTCTGACCACCTTGGCAGGTGGGGGATGGCTCGAGCCCGAGGGAGAACGCCAAAAGAGAGTGTTCCATATCTGGGGGTACAGGGACGTGTATACCAAGGCGGAGGTCGCCGAGCAGGGCGGAAGCAACCTCACACGGCCGGATGAGGTCATCATCCCGCAGGCTTCCGACAAGCTGGGCATTTACAAGTCCGGCGGCAGTATGCTGGCAATGCCCATCACAGATACGGCGCGGGAGCAGGTGCTGAAACGGCAGCACGGCGCGCCGCTGTATACGCTGCGGGGCGACTTCAAGGAGGGTCGTGACGACGGGGGGAAATTCTATGAGTTTACCACCGGGAAAGTGGCTCTGACGCCCACCGTCACCGCGTCCTGGAACAGCGGACAGCATTTCAAGGTCAGAGTGGACGGCAACGGACGATTCACCGGCTTTGACATCTCGGCAGGGGTGGAGTACAACACGCCCACCTTTAAGCTGTACAGCCCCGTTACCGGCATGACGGAGGCGGCAGGGCTGGACTTCGACGGGGGCGAGGAGCTGACGCTGCACATAAATCCGGAGAAGAACGCCGTGCTGGTGTTTGTGAACATCCCGCAGGTCAGCAGCCTGATCGAAAAGGCGCAGCTGAAGGGGTCGGGCGACGTGGTGCTGTCCGGTCATATGGGGCTGGATCTCATTCTGAACTGCGCCGCCGATCAGCTGATCACGCTGGAGAAGCTGAGCTACGGCCCCAAGGGCAGCAACAACGAGTTCCAGCAGAACGGTATTCTGGCGAACGGAAAGATCAGCAGTGCCGACCTGCTGGGGCTGGAGCTGGGAGAGCTGGAGGCTGCCATCAATACCTTCGACGGGGAGGAGCAGTACGACTTCAAGCTGGAGCTGAACGCCTTCGACCTCTTTGAGACGAAGGCGGAGTTACAGCTGAAGCGGCTGAACAACGGGCGGCTTGCGCCCAACAACCTGTATTTCCGGTTTGCCACAGCGGGCGGCATCCCCATTGTCCCGCCGGTGCCCACCACGTTTATCAAGGGCGGCGGAGGCGGCTTCTACGGGCTTGCCGACACCATCAAAGGCGACTTTGTCGGCATCCCGCCTATCCGGCTGAAGCTGTCGATCAAGGCGGACTATGTGAAGGTCATCGAGGGCTGGGCGAACGCCACCGTGGGCCCGGGCATTCTGGAATACGAGGGAGAGAATATGACCATCGCCAAGATGCCATTCCTCGAGACTTTCAGTATGCACCTGAAGCTGGAGGGCGAGAAACGCAGCTATCGGGGCAAGGACTATACCGGTCTGCGTGCCGGCGGCGGCATGGGGATAAAGCTGAATGCTCCCAAGGAGCCCTACGCCTTCTTCGAGGTGGAGGGCAGCGCCGAGGCCAGTGTCTTTGGCGGACTGGACAGCTACAAGAACCCCACCAGCGCGTATATCCAGCTGGACAGCCGGGGCAAGATCAATGCAACGGTGAAGATCCCCGAGCGGCTGGGGAAGGTAAGGTTCCGTATTCTGAAGGGAAAGAAGCTGTTCAACACGCAGGTGGACTTCATCCTCGGTACGCAGACCGCCATGACGGTGGCGAAGGGCACGCCCTTTAAGGACGCGGTGACCTCCGCGTGGAACAACATGAGCGTGTACGGCGGTGTGTCCAACCATGGAAAGTTCCTCGCGTCCTACTACCGCATTTACTACGTTATCCCCAACCACTTCGGCGGAGCCTTCCATCTGTATAAGAACATCAATAATGGATGGACGCTGGAGGGCGAGATCGAGAGGAACGGGTGGTTCCCCAGCGGCAGCCGGGGCTTGCAGGCGGCGGCTGCCCCCATGACGGTGATGATGGCACCCCTCTATGACGGAGAGACGGAGGAGCAGGTGGGCATCGCCGTGGTGGAGACGAGTCTCTATGCGGTCAGCGCAGACAGTGTCGCGATGATGGCGACGGCACTGCCCGGCGGCGAGGGCTTCTTTGAGGAAATTGCCTACAACGCTGCCTCCGGACCCTCCTCGGAGAGCGATCTGGGTCTGATGGTCATGCCGAAGAACGCAGGCGACCTTAACACGCTGCGGACGAGCATGAAGCTGTACGAAGTGGCGGATGACACGACGCCGCCGAAGCCCATTACGCTGACGGAGACGAAATACGAAGGAGAGGCTGTCAATCTGGCGGGAGCCAACTTCACTGAGGTGGAGGACGAGGGGGAGGACGGTGCCCTCAAGAAAGGCTTCCTCATTGATCTGAAGCACCAGGGCGGAGAGAATGGCAAGTGGAAGGTGACGGCGGACTGCGACTTTACGTGCCAGCTGGTCGCCTCTGCCCCGCTTACCTCGCTGAAGCTGAACCTCACCGGCTACGATGCGACCCCCATCGTGAAGAACGGACGGGCGGACAAGACTTACGCCGTGCGGTACTATCTGGACACCAAGGCGGACGGAACGGGCGAGCACTACTTCCTCGATATGGTGGAGACTGCGCCGTATACGTACAAGGTGCCCAGTGAGGGGTCTATCGCGCCGACGGGGAACTACCACGTCACCGCCGTGCTGGTGGAGAAGGTAACGGGCGACTTTAACGGCGACGGCAAAACGACGGAGGACGAATACTCGTGGGTCACGGTGGATACCAAGACGTCCAGAGGGACGGTCAAGTATACCAACGACAGCAAGCCCGATAAGCCCACCAATGTGACCATTGCAGCCACGGGCAACGAGACGCTGACCGCCACATGGGACAGCGTGGAGAAAGCCGACGGCTACCGGGTGACGCTGTACTATCAGGAGAACGGCACGTGGAAGCAGGCGGGAGCGTCCTATGAGTTGGACAACGCTGACTTCACCAAGGGCGGAGCCGCCACCGTGAGCGGCGGGAGGTATTCCCTCCGCATGACCCCCACAGTGGCGGGTAACAACATCACGGTGAACAAGAACGATGCGAAGCCTGAGGAGTCTGGCATCAACCTCAGCGGCGGTACCTCGGATGAAGCCCCCACCAACGTGAACTACAAGGTGACGGTGGAGGCGATCCGCTACGAGGAAAGCGCGATCAACTACGAGAACGGGGGCGCAAAAACGGAGAAAGCCAATGTTCGCTATTTCAGTGATCCGACGGAGTCCACCGTCCCCGCATACCTGCCCGAGTACAAAGCACCGGAGATCACCGTTACCGGCGGCGGGCAGACTGTTACGCTGAACGGCGGGAACGGGTACGGCGAGATGGTGTGGAGCGCGGTGCCCGAGAGGACGCTGTTCACCGTAAAGGGCGCAGTTGACGGCATTACCGTTACGCCGGAGCAGGGGAAGGGCAGCTTCAACGTCTCGGGCAGCGGCGGTACGTGGACGGTCACAGCCGACGATGATGGCAGGGAGCTGATTGCCAACAGCGGACGCGTCTGCATCGTGGCGGAGAAGGGCAACGACAGAACGGAATACTATCTGCGCCTTGTGCTGGACGATGTGCCGCCCATTATCACGGTGGACGCCAAGAACGTCCGGGCGGACATGACCACCGGCGCGTACACCGTTACGGGACAGACGGAGCCGGGACTCGAGGTTATCATGGATAGCACACCGGAGCTCAAGGGCAGGGCGGACGCAGAGGGACGGTTCTCCCTGTCGGGAACGCTGCCCGCCAATGCGGAGAGCGAGACGGGCTTTGATTCGATCCTTGCCAGCCTTACGGCAAGGGACGGCGCGGGCAACGAGGCGGAGCCTGCCTCCGTGGTGATCTCCGCCCGGCCGGAGACGCAGTGGGATAGACCGGTGGAGCCGGAGACGCCTTCCGGCGGCGGCGGCGGACGGCGCGGCGGCGGGAGCAGCTTCCCCACCATTATCGCCATCCGGAGCAGTGCCGACGCCGCCAGCGTTACGGACTACACCGACGGCATTTACGGGCTGACGTTCCGTTCCTCCGCCAGCTTTGCCAGCTTCCTGGGCGTACAGGTGGACGGCAAGACCATTCACCCGTCCAACTATATCGCCGAGGAGGGCTCCATCGTGGTGTATCTGAAGGCGGTCTATCTGCGGACGCTGCGGAAGGGGCTGCATACCGTGACCATCCTCTCCAGTGAGGGCAACGCCTCCATGAACTTTACCATCGGCGGCGTGAATAGTGCCCTGACGTATGACGAGGGTATCGGGGTGTACGTGTGCTACGGCGCGCTGTCGCTGGCAGGTATGCTCCTGCTGCGGCGGAGACGCATCAGAAACTGACGGGGAAAAACTGAAGAAAAAACCATAAAAGCCGCGCACCCGAATGGGTGCGCGGCTTGCTTGCTGCGGGGCTGCGGGGACTTAGCCCTTGTCGGCGGCGATCGCCTTGTCGATGAGGGTTTGCAGGGCGTCCGCCTGGGTCTTGCCGGTGATGGCACCCACGATGGGGTCGCCCACGATGTTGCCGTTCCGGTCTACCACGTAGGTGGTGGGGTAGGCGTAGACGTTCTCGGTGAACTTGCCCGCCTCACTGCCGGGGTCGAAGTACACATTCCGGTAGCTCGCGCCGCTCTTGGAAAGGACGTCCTTGGCATCGGCGATGGCGGTCTTGTCGCCGCCCAGCGTGAAGGCGTTGATGCCGATGAGGGAGCCGCCCTTGGCGGAGAGCTCCTGATTCAGCGCGTCCAGATCGCCCAGCTCACCCACACAGGGGCCGCAGGTGGTGAACCAGAAGTTTACCACGGTGACGGCGTTGGCGGCGAACAGCTTGTCGCTGCTGACATCGTTGCCGTCCAGATCCTTACCGGTGAAGGCGGGGAACTTGGGGCCGGTGCTTTCGGCGGGGGCACTGCCGGAGGTGTTGGCATCAGAGGGCGCACCGCCGGAGGTGATGGAGCCGGAGGGCACGTCCCCCGAGGGGACGCTGGTGGAGTTGTCGGAGCTGTCGGCGCTGTCGCTTGCCAGACTGGGGAACTTCTCCTCCAGTGCGGAGAGCTGATCCTCGATGTCCTTGATCTTTGTGGCTCTCTCCGTCAGCTGGGCGAGCTCCTCGTCGGTGAACTTATCCTTGGCTCTTTCGATGGTCTTGAGAAGGAAGTCGCCGTAGTTGTTGCCGTCCTCGATCATCGCCATGCCCTTGTCGGCGGCGAGGAAGAGCTTTTCCCACAGCTCAGTGTTCTCGGACAGGATGGCGGTTTCCTCCGCCCACAGCTGGTCGTGCAGGGTCTTTGCCTCCTCCTCGGTCTGGGGCATGCCGTCGCTGCCGTCCTTGTCCCCTGCGGGCTTGGTGCCGCAGGCTGCCATGCTGCCCACCAGCACAAGGGCGAGGAGCAGCGCGATGATTTTCTTTACGTTCATTTTGATTCCTCCGTTTTTTCTTCGTTGACTGTTTCGTTTGTTGTCTGTTTGCCGCTGCCGAAGCCGTAGCGGAAGCTGACGGCGTCGGTGGGGCAGGCGCGGATGCACATACCGCAGCGGATACATTCAGTGTGGTTGGGGGTCTTGGTCACGTCCACGTCCATTTTGCACGCCTTGGCGCACTTTCCGCAGGAGACGCACTTGCTCTTGTCCACCTGCATCTGGAACAGGGAGACCTTATTCAGCAGGGCATAGAACGCGCCCAGCGGGCACAGCCACTTGCAGAAGGGGCGGTAGAACACCACGCTCAGAACGATCACCGCTATGAGAATGGAGAGCTTCCACGTGAACAGACTGCCCAGCGCCGAACGGATGCCGGCACTGGCAAGGGACAGGGGGATCGCTCCCTCCAGTACGCCCTGGGGGCAGAGATACTTGCAGAAGAAGGGATCGCCCATGCCCAGCTGGTTGGTCAGCAGCATGGGCAGCAGCACCACCATCACCAGCAGCACCACGTATTTGAGGTACGTCAGAGGCTTCAGCTTCTTGGTGGAGAGCTTCTTCGTGGGGATCTTGTGCAGTAGCTCCTGAAACCATCCGAAGGGGCAGAGGAAGCCGCAGATCACGCGCCCCAGTAGCACCCCCAGCAGAATGAGGAAGCCCGTGATATAATAGGAGAAGCGGAACTTGGACGAGCCGACCACCGCCTGGAACGCACCGATGGGGCAGGCTCCCGACGCTGCCGGACAGGAGTAGCAGTTCAGCCCCGGCACGCAGACGGCCTTTCCCGCGCCCTGATACAATCCGCCCTTGAGGAAGTTGGGCAGGTGGAGGTTCGTCAGCAGCGTCGCGCCCGCCTGTATCCAGCCCCGGAAGCGGGACAGGAGATGGGACACGCCCGAAAATTTCTTATCCAATGCCCACACACTCCAAACATAATCTGATCGCCTTGCCCAGTACGGTGTCTACCTCGCCCCGCCGGATGCCGAAGTACAGCATGGCGACGCCAACCAGCAGAAAAAGCACCTGCAGGGCGGCTTTTTTCCCGTGACTCATTTTCATCACCCTTTCCTGTTTCTGGGGCTATCATAGCACGGTACAGTTAAAATTCCTGTTAAGAACGGAAATTTAACACAAAACTTATCCGCGTCTGCTATAATAGACGCAAAGCGTAACACAAAGAGGATAAGGAGGTCTTTTATGCACCTTTTAATTGTAGAGGACGAGCGCGCTTTGTGCGACACCATTGTGCGGAGCCTGCGCCGCTCGGCGTACAGCGTGGACTGCTGCTACGACGGGGAACAGGCGTTGGAGCTGCTGGGCGCGGAGCGGTACGATCTGGTGCTGCTGGATCTGAATCTGCCGAAAAAGGACGGCATGACGGTGCTGCGGACGCTGCGGCAGGCGGATCGGGAGACGCCGGTGCTGATCCTCTCCGCCCGCAGTGAGGTGGCGGACAAGGTGGAGGGGCTGGACGCCGGTGCCAACGACTATCTGGCGAAGCCCTTCCATCTGGCGGAGCTGGAGGCGCGTATCCGCAGCCTGACGCTGCGGCAGTTCACCCAGCAGGACGTGGTGCTGTCCTGCGGGGAGATCACTTTCGACTGCCGCGCCCGGATGGCGTCCGCCAAGGGGCAGGCGTTGACGCTCACCCGCAAGGAGACGGGGATACTGGAATACCTGATGCTCCATCAGGGGCGTCCCGTCAGCCAGGAGGAGCTGATGGAGCACGTCTGGGACAACAGCGTGGACAGCTTCAGCAACTCCATCCGCGTGCATATCTCCGCCCTGCGGAAAAAGCTGCGGCTCGCGCTGGGCTATGATCCCATCTGCAACCGCATTGGCGAGGGGTATCTGATGGGAGGGGCGGAGGTATGAAAAAGCTGTCGCTCCAATGGCGCATTACGCTGATGACCGCGCTGCTTATTGGCGTGACCTGCGTGGCGATGAATTTCCTTATCAGCTGCTCGGGCAGGCACTATATGGACTCCATCGGAGAGTCCATGCTGGACTACGGCGGTGCGGTCACGGGGGACGCGCCCGCCTTCTTCGACCCGGAGATGGCGGAGTGTGACCCGGATCTGACCATCATCGTTCACGGGGCGCAGGAGTCCTTCCTCGCCACCAACTGGTATATTACGGCGGCGGTGACGCTGCTCAGCGGTGCGCTGGCGTATTTTGTCAGCGGCCGCGCCCTCAAGCCGCTGCATACCTTCGCCGCGCAGGTGGAGCGGGTGCAGCCGAACAATCTGGCGGATATGAAGATCACGGAGGACGTGCTGCCGGAGTTCCGGCAGTTCCGCCGCTCGTTCAATCAGATGCTGGAGCGGCTGGACGAGGGCTTCACCGCCCAGCGGCAGTTCACCGGCAACGCCGCCCACGAACTGCGTACACCGCTGGCACTGATGCAGGCGCGGCTGGAGTTGTTCACCGCTGAGCACCCCGACGTGCAGCCGGAGACGGCGGAGTTCCTCGCTCTGCTGCGGGAGCAGACCGAGCGTCTGACCCAAATGACGAAAACGCTGCTGGAGATGAGCGGTCTTCAGAGCGTGCCGCGCAAGGATCGCGTCCAGCTCGCCCCCATGCTGGAGGAGATATTCACCGATCTTGCGCCGCTGGCGGAAAAGCGCGGCATCACCTTGGAGCGGGAGGGCGACGGCACCGTGACGGGCAGCGATGCGCTGCTCTATCGGATGCTGTTCAATCTGACGGAGAACGCGGTGAAGTATGACCGTCCCGGCGGGACGGTGCGCGTCTCCGTCACGGAGGAGGGGGAGCGGCTGGTCGTCCGCGTGGCGGACACGGGCTGCGGCATACCGGAGCGGTACCGGGAGAGCATTTTCCAGCCCTTTTTCCGGGTGGACAAGTCCCGGAGCCGGGAGTACGGCGGCGTGGGGCTGGGGCTTGCGCTGGTGTGGAAGATCGCGGAGCTTCACGGCGGCAGCGTGTGGGTGGAGGAGAGCACGGAGGCGGGCACCACCATGGCGGCGGCACTCCCGCTGAGGTGAGGGAGCTCCACAGCAGGCTATATACCGGCGGCTAAGTGCGGTATGACTATCAAAAAATCCGACGCGGCAAGCGTCGGATTTTTTGATAGTATGTTGCGCGCGGGTTCTGTGTCGGAGGTACATTTTTTCAAATTTAACATGATGTTTTTGGTTTCATCAATATTTTCCATGGCAAGGCGGTGCGTTTTTCGGAATATGACAGAATGACGGTATAATTCCTCCGAAAATATCTTGACAATATTTATCAAGATTGATAAAATGGATATATAACCCAAAAAGGAGATGCAGGGATATGCTCATCACAAGGGAAACAGACTATGCACTGCGGATGCTGCGGGTGCTGCTGGACGGAGAGAAGCACTCCGCCGCCGAGATGGCGGAGACGGAGCTGATCCCCGTACAGTTTGCCTATCAGATCCTGCGAAAGCTCTCCGCCGGGGAGCTGGTGCAGGTGAGCCGGGGCGCAGCCGGCGGCTGCCGGCTGTCCCGCGACCTGCGCGGCGTTTCCCTCTACGATCTTATGGTCGTCATGGGAGAGCATGACGTCCTGTGCGCCTGTATGGAGCCGGGGTATGACTGCCGCTGGCAAAGCGAACACGGGAAATGCGCCATCCACTGCCAGCTAACGGAGTTACAGCGAAAGCAGGACGAGGCATTCCGCGCCGTGAGTCTGCACCGGCTGCTGACCGGCGAAGCAATTCAAAAAGAAGAAGTGACCCAACAAACGTGACATAAGGAGGTACACCGTATGCTGTTTCAGACCACACCCGCGCACGAGGAGCTGCGCGCCAAGATCCGGGCCTTTGCGGAGGAGGAGATCAAGCCTCTTGCCTTCCTGCTGGATCAGAACAACGAGTTTCCCGACGAGGCTGTTCAAAAGATGGGACAGCTGGGCTGGCTGGGGCTGCCATTCCCCAAGGAATACGGCGGCGCGGGCCTTGACATTCTCAGCTACGCCATGGCGGTGGAGGAGCTGGCCCGTGTGGACGGCGGCGCAGGCGTGATCCTCTCCGCCCACGTGTCGCTGGGCGCGTGGCCCATCTTCGCCTACGGCACGGAGGAGCAGAAGCGGAAGTATCTCGTGCCGCTGGCAAGAGGCGAAAAGCTGGGCGCCTTCGGCCTTACCGAGCCTAACGCCGGGTCGGACGCCGGCGGCACGGAAACCACGGCGCTGGACAAGGGCGACCACTACCTGCTCAACGGCGGCAAGATCTTCATCACCAACGCGCCCAAGGCGGACACCTATGTGGTATTCGCCGTCACCACGCCGGACATCGGCACCCGGGGCATCTCCGCCTTCATCGTGGAGAAGGGCTGGAAGGGCTTTGAGTTCGGCGACCACTACGACAAGATGGGAATTCGCTCCTCCTCCACGGCGGAGCTGATTTTCAACGACGTGAAGGTACCCAAGGAGAACCTGCTGGGCAAGGAGGGCGACGGCTTCAAGATCGCCATGTCCACGTTGGACGGCGGCCGCATCGGTATCGCGGCGCAGGCACTGGGTATCGCCCAGGGGGCCTTTGAGCACGCACTGACCTACGCCAAGGAGCGCGTCCAGTTCGGAAAGCCCATCGCGGCACAGCAGGCCGTTTCCTTCAAGCTGGCGGACATGGCCACGAAGCTGCGCTGCGCCCGCTTCCTCGTCTACTCCGCGGCGGAGCTGAAGGAGCAGCACGCCCCCTACGGCATGGAGTCCGCCATGGCGAAGATGTACGCCTCGGACATCGCGCTGGAGG
>OMCS01000671.1_pt1 | contig 17473 bp, 19 predicted proteins | sample 1674241 | NCBI WGS metagenome assembly OMCS01 (sample SAMEA103958153, study PRJEB25191) | human gut metagenome
CTCGCTCTGGGCGATCTCATTGGTATGGTGGGGGAAGGCGTTGTCCACGCCGCCGCAGTGCAGGTCCAGATACTCGCCGTTGTACTTCATGGAAATACCGGAGCACTCAATGTGCCAGCCGGGATAGCCCACGCCCCAGGGAGAGTCCCATTTCAGCGCCTGGTCCTCGAACTTGGACTTGGTGAACCACAGCACAAAGTCGTTCTTGTTGCGCTTGTTGGTGTCCTCCTCCACGCCCTCGCGGACGCCCACAGCCAGATCCTCCTCGTTGTGATCGTTGAAGATGTAGTACCGCTTCAGCTTACTGGTGTCGAAATACACGTTGCCGCCGGCCAGATATGCATACCCAGTGTCGATGAGCTTGGTGATGATCTTGATATAGTCGTCAATAAGGCCGGTAGCGGGCTGCACCACATCCGGACGCTTGATGTTCAGCTTCCGGCAGTCCTCGAAAAACGCGTCGGTGTAATACTTGGCGATCTCCATGACGGTCTTGTGCTCGCGCTTGGCGCCCTTGAGCATCTTGTCCTCGCCCTCATCGGCATCAGAGGTCAGGTGTCCCACGTCGGTGATGTTCATGACGCGGTTTACGTCGTAGCCCGCGTAGCGCAGGTATTTCTCCAGCACGTCCTCCATGATATAGGAGCGCAGGTTACCGATGTGGGCGAAGTGGTACACCGTGGGGCCGCAGGTGTACATCTCCACATGGCCGGGGGTGTGGGTCTTGAACTCCTCTTTTTTGTGGGTGGCGGAATTATACAGATACATGATGAGCCTCCTATGATCTACAATAATATAATGTGTGTAAAAAAGAACGCCTCCCATGCCCGCAGGCATGAGAGGCGAAAGGATACTTCGCGGTTCCACTCTCGTTTATCACTCAGGTGCGGCCCATGACGCAGGCCATGCGGAGGGCGTCCACAGCCCTCGCGCTCCCGGACGCACTTTCTGTCCGCAGCGGGTGAGCGGGCTTGCAGCCGACGGCCCCCTCTCTCTTGTCCCGTGGGATGGACATACTCTTTCCGATCAACGCGCTATGCATTTATGGTGCTTATTTTAGCAGGGTTTGCGGTTGGTGTCAAGTCTGCGGCACGGGCAGTTGATAAGGCTCGGCGTTCCCGGAACGCCGAGCCTTGAAGTTATTCATTCTTTTTTGGTATCGCGTAGATAACCAATGCGCCGAGCAGCACCACGCCCAAGCCCAATCCAAAGGAAGCCATGACACCATCCGGCGCATCGGCCTCAAGCACGTACTTAAATAGCATCAGCATTACTAGACCGGCAGTTGCAAAAATCGAGCCGATCACCTGCAAAAAACGTCCCCACTCCATTTGTGTCTCCTCCTTTTCATTTGTTGCCGGATCGTTCCGGCAAAGTCTCTCCTGATTGACTTGCACCTATACAGGTGCAAGTCAATCATATCACCTGCATATAATAATGTCAAGAAAAATCGCACCCATATGGGTGCATTTTTGTGAGGAGGTGACGGATATCAACCAAAAGGTGGAAAAACGGATTGGCCATAACATCCGCCAGCTGCGGGAAAAAGCCGGTGTGACGCAGGAATGGGTAGCCGCACAGCTGCAGCTGAATGGCTGTGACATTACCCGCAGCGCAATAGCAAAAATCGAGGTTGGACAGCGCCATTTGTATCCAGACGAGATTATCCTGCTTCGAGATATCCTGCATACCAGTTATGAGGACATTTTTGCATGAAAAAAGCGGCTCTGCGCAGAGCCGCTTTTTTGGGACGATGCTTATTTGATGCTCTTGAACACATCGGCGTTCTTGGCGAAATACTCGATGCCGGAATAGACGGTGGTCACCAGGATCACACCCTGACACACATAGTTGAGCCACTGGGGAATACCGAACAGGATGAGGCAGATGCACACCATGGTGCTGGCGGTCTTGACCTTGCCAGACCAGCCGGCGGCAATGACACGGCCCTTCTCTACCGCCACAAGGCGCATACCGGACACGGCGAACTCCCGCAGCAGCACGATGGCCAGCACCCACGCGGCGAAGGTACCCTCCTCCACGAACCAGCACAGCGCCGCCATCACAAGGCACTTGTCCGCCAGCGGGTCCATGAATTTGCCGAAATCGGAGACCTGGTTATAGTGGCGGGCGATATAGCCGTCCAGCAGGTCAGTGAGACAGGCGACGATGTAGATGCCCAGCGCCACATAGCGGCAGCCGGGGAAGCCCCAGTACAGCACCACCAGAAAAGCGGGGATCATCAGCACCCGCAGGATCGTCAGTTTGTTCGCGGTCGTCATGATATGTATCAGCCTTTCGTTTTGATCTCTGCGCTATTGTAACACGGACAGCGGCAAATGGAAAGTATTTTTTACTCCGCCAGCTCGCCGGTCAGTTCACCGTCCATGGTGCCGGTGATGCGCACCGGCACGAACTGCCCCGCCTCCACCTCGTGGTCGGCGGTGAAGTAGATGCGCCCGTCGATGTCGGGGCTCTCCGCATAGCTGCGGCCCACGAACATCATGGCCTGGTTGTCAAATCCGTCGCACAGCACCTCCGTCACGCCGCCCATCCGGCTGTCGTTGAAGTCGTCCATGATGCGGGACTGCACGTCCACAATAAGATCGGCGCGGCGCTCCGCCTCGTCGGTGTCCACCCGCTCCATCTTGGCGGCAGGGGTACCCTCCTCCGGGGAGTAGGGGAACACGCCCGCCCGCTCGATCCGCACCTCCTGCAGGAATTCGCACAGCTCCTCGAAGGCGGCCTCGTCCTCGTAGGGCAGACCGGCGATGAGACTGGTGCGCAGCACCAGTCCGGGGATGCGCGCCCGCAGCTTGCGGAACAGCGCCAGCAGCTCCGCCTTGTCGCCCCGGCGGTTCATGGCCTTGAGCACCTTGTCGTTGCAGTGCTGGATGGGGATGTCCAGATAGGGCAGCACCTTCTCCTCGTCGGCGATGGTGTCGATCAGCTCGTCGGTAAACTCGTCGGGGTACAGGTAGTGCAGGCGGATCCAGTGGAAATCCAGCTTGCACAGCTCCCGGAGCAGTGCCGCCAGCTTCCGCTCGCCGTACAGGTCGATGCCATAGCGGGTGATATCCTGGGCGATGACGATGCACTCCCGCACGCCGGCATCCGCCAGCTTCCTGGCCTCGGCCAGCACATCCTCCATGCGGCGGCTGCGGTAGCGGCCCCGGAGGGACGGAATAACGCAGTAGGCGCAGTGGTTATCGCAGCCCTCGGCGATGCGCAGATAGGCATAGTGCTTGGGAGTGGTCAGCACCCGGTCAAACTCGTCGATCTTGCCGTGGATGCTGGCAAAGCGGCAGGGGTGACCGCCGCCCATCAGCTCCTCCAGCGCCGCCACGATCTCGCCGTAGCTGCCGGTGCCCATGATGCCGTCCACCTCCGGCAGCTCCGTCAAAATCTCCTGCTGGTAGCGCTGGGTGAGGCAGCCGGTGACCAGAATCTTCCGCACCTGCCCCTCCGCCTTCAGCTGCGCCGCGGCGAGGATAGTGTCGATGGCCTCCTCCTTGGCGCTGTCGATAAAGCCGCAGGTGTTGATGACCACCACGTCCGCCCCGGCAGGCCCCTCCAGCAGGGTATACCCGGCGTCGCGGCACAGCGCCATCATCTGCTCGGTGTTCACCAGATTCTTGGCACAGCCAAGGGAAATAAAGGATACTTTCACGTTCGTCACCTCATGTTTCGTCGATCTCTTGCCCCAGCTCATTGAGGGCAGGGCGGATATCCTGCCAGCCAAAGCCCCGGCGTTGGAGAGCGGCAGCCAGACGGCGGCTGTCCTCCGGGGTCAGCGGGCGTCCCCGCAGCTTGGTGCGGAGGAATTTACGGATGGCCTCCTCCGGCGGCGGCAGCTGCTCCAACGCCTCGTCCCACAGCTCCTTGGGTACGCCCCGGCGGTGCAGCTCCTGCCGGACGCGGGCGGCGCCGTAGCCCATGCCGCCGTAGTGCCGGGCGATAACGCCGGCATAGGCGGCGTCGTCCACCGCCCCCAGCTCCTCCAGCCAGTCCGCCGTGTCGGCAGCGTCCTCCGGCGCGGCGCCCTTCTTCGTCAGGCGGTTGGTCAGCTCCTTTTTGGAGAGCATCCGACCGGCTGCCATATTGGCGCCCCGGCGCTTGGTGTCGCTGCGGCGAGCCGCCGTCTCCAGCGCCGTCAGCGTCTCCGGCGTCAGGTCGAGGCCCTGATATAAGCCAAATTGCAGAAGCTCCGCGCCGGTGATCCGGAGGATGTTGCCATTCTCCAGATGCACCAGCACGCGCTCCTGCTTACGTTTGGAATTTTCCAGCCGTTCGATGCGCATCAGTCTGCGTCGTCGAAGTCGTCGGCGGACACGTCCACCGCACGGCCCGCCGCCTTGGCGGCGGTGCGGGACTGTGCGCCCATCAGCTTGTGGAAGTTCTCCCGGACGGCTGCCTCCAGCTTGTCCGCCTCCTCCGGATGGTCGCGGAAATACTGCTTGGCGGCATCGCGCCCCTGTCCCAGACGGATCTCTCCCATGTTGAACCACGAGCCGCTCTTCTGCACCAGATCCAGCTTCACCGCCAGATCCAGCAGATCGCCCAGCTTGCTGATGCCCTCGCCGTACATGATATCAAACTCCGCCTCACGGAACGGAGGCGCTACCTTGTTCTTCACCACCTTGGCGCGGGTGCGGTTGCCGGTGACCTCGCCGCCGGACTTCAGTGTCTCGATGCGGCGCACGTCGATGCGGACGGAGGCGTAGAACTTCAGCGCCCGGCCGCCGGTGGTGACCTCGGGGTTGCCGTACATGACGCCCACCTTCTCGCGGAGCTGGTTGATGAAGATGACGATGGAGTTGGTCTTATTGATGACGCCGGTGAGCTTACGCAGCGCCTGACTCATCAGACGGGCGTGAAGGCCCACAAAGCTGTCGCCCATCTCACCCTCGATCTCGGCGCGAGGCACCAGCGCCGCCACGGAGTCCACCACCACCACGTCGATAGCGCCGGAACGCACCAGCGCCTCGGTGATCTCCAGCGCCTGCTCGCCGGTGTCGGGCTGGGAGATGAGCATATCCTCCACATTGACGCCCAGCGCCTTGGCGTAGGTGGGATCCAGCGCGTGCTCTGCGTCCACAAACGCCACCTCACCGCCCATCTTCTGAGCCTCCGCCAGCACATGGAGTGCCAGCGTGGTCTTACCGGAGGACTCCGGCCCGTAGATCTCCACGATACGGCCCCGGGGCAGTCCACCGATGCCCAGCGCCAGATCCAGCGACAGGGAGCCGGTGGGGATCGCCTCCACGTTCATCGTGCTCTCCGCGCCGTAGCGCATGATGGAGCCCTTGCCGTACATCTTCTCGATCTGCTGCATGGCCGTTTCCAGCGCTTTTTTCTTGTCGGATACCGCCGCGCTCTGGACCGCAGGTTCTTTCTTCGCTGCCATTGTTCCGTCCTCCTCCGTTTTGATACCTTGATATTATGGGAATCCCTGTCCCGAAATCAGGACAGTTCAGATCTCCGTGTGCAGAATACCCCAGACCACCCGCGGGATGTCGTTGAGGTCGGGGATCACCTCGATGTCGCCGAAGCCCACAGCTCGCATGATCCGCAGCACGTCGTCGGCCTGGCCGATGCCCACCTCGAAGTAGAGCCGCCCGCCGGGACGCAGCGCCTCCCGCCAATGCGCACAGATGGCGCGGTAGAAATCCAGTCCGTCCGCGCCGCCCTTCAGCGCCAAGTGGGGCTCGTAGTCCCGCACCGAGGCGTCCAGCCCCGCTATGTCGCCGTCGGGGATGTAGGGCGGGTTGGACACGATGCAGTCAAACTCCCCCAGCCGGGCAGGCGCCTTCTCCAGTGCGTTGAGCTGCATGGACACCACCTGACCGGACAGTCCGGTGCGGCGGATGTTCTGGCGGCAGACGCGCAGCGCCCCCTCGTCCAGCTCGCCCAGCACCACATGGCTGCCGGGAACGTGCTTCGCCACGGCAAGACCGATGCAGCCGGAACCGGCGCACAGATCCAGCACGCGGGGGCCCTCCGCCTCCCGCAGTCCCTCGATGACGGCGGCAGCCAGCACCTCCGTGTCCGGGCGGGGAACGAGCACCCGCTCCGAGATGTCCAGCGGCAGGCCGTAGAACTCCCACTCGCCGATCAAATACGCCACCGGCTCGCCGGCCAGATGGCGCTCCACCAGTGCGCGGGTCTGCCGCTCCACCGTGTCGGGAACATAGAGCCGGCTGTCCCGGCTCAGCTCCTCCCGGCTCTTGCCGGCGGCGCAGCACACCAGCTCCCGCGCCTCCAATGTGGCGGCGGGCAGCCCCGCCTTATGGAGCTGCTGGCGGATATCTAAATACAAATTGTTATATGTGATCGCCATAATACGTCTCGTATTTCCTTTTTACCACTGATCTTTCCCCTTTTCGGCAGGGATCACCAGCTTCATCGCCTCGATGGCCACCTCGATCATGGAGTCGTCCGGCTCGTTGGTGGTAAAGTTCTGCATCCACATACCGGGCGCGGAGAGGATGCGGGTCACCACATTATCGTGGGCGCCCACGAAGCGGTTGAACTCATAGGTCACGCCCACCACGGGGATGAGCAGCAGCAGCTTGACGCCGATGCGTACCCAGATGTTCTGCCAGTCGATGTAGGGAAACACGATGCTGGACACCAGGATCGACACGATGATGACCACGAACAGGAAGCTGGTGCCGCAGCGGGGATGGTGCTTGGGCTGGGGGCGGACGTTCTCCACCGTCAGGGGCAGCCCCGCCTCATAGCAGAAGATGGTCTTATGCTCCGCGCCGTGGTAGCAGAACACCCGGTGCACGTCCTTCTGCTTGGAGCAGAGGATGAGGTAGGTCAGAAAGACCAGCACCTTCACCACGCCCTCGATGATGTTGTGGACAGCGGCGCTCTGTGCGTGGAACAGCCCTGCGATAAACGTGGGCAGCAGCATGAACAGCACCAGCGTCAGCCCCAGACTGAGGATGACGGAAAATGCCACGATCAGCGATTGCAGCTTTTCCGCCGGGATGTGCTTTTCCAGCCACTGGTCAAATTTGCCGGGCTTTGCATCCTCGTCATCAGGGAAATAATCCGCCGAGAACATCAGTGCCTTCACGCCGGTGATCATGGAGCTGATGAACGTCACGGCGCCGCGGAGGATGGGGATACCCAGAATGGGATACCGGTCCTTGATGAACTTCCGCTCCGTCACCTTGGTGACCAGTCCCTCCGGAGAGCGGACCACGATGGCGTCCTTCTCCGGGCCGCGCATGAGAATACCTTCGATCAGCGCCTGTCCGCCAATGGTGGTGCGGAAGGTGCCCTGTTTCTTTTCCATATGCCTGTGTGATCCTTTCTGAAGGCAAGCATATCACAGCTTGCCGAAAAATGCAACAGTTGTTCGATTATTTACAGTTCTTTTTCCGTTTCCCGCTTCAGTGGCAGGTGGATGGTGACCACCGTGCCGCCGCCCTCGGCGTTGCCGATGTCGAACCGGCCGCCGTGGAGATTGACGATCTCATCACAGACCGCCAGCCCGATGCCGCTGCCCCGCGCCCGGGAGGAGCCCTTGTAGAATTTCTGCTTCACATAGGGCAGCTCCGCCGCCGGGATACCGGGGCCGAAGTCCCGGATGGTGATGACATAGGCCTCGTTCTCCTGCGTCAGGCGGACGACGATGCGTTTGCCGGAGCCGCCATGCTTGGCGGCGTTGTCCAGCACGTTGCAGAACACCTGCTTCAGCCGCTCCGGGTCGCCGGTGATCGGCTCCTCGTACAGCGCCTTGTCGCTGGTGTACTCCAGCGAGATGCCGTCCTGCCGGAACAGCTCCCGGTAGGTGTAGACCGCGTCCTCCAGCTCCGCCTGCAGGTCGGTATCCTCCACCTGCAAGGTGAAGCGGCCGTCGGTCATCTTGGAGAAATCCAGCAGCTCCTCCACCATGTTGGTCAGGCGGCGGGACTCCTTGAGGATGATCTGCACGCCCCGGCGCAGCTGCTGGACGTCGCAGGACTCGTCCTCCAGCAGCGTCTCGCCCCAGCCGTTGATGGCCGTCAGCGGCGTCCGCAGCTCGTGGGACACGGAGGAGATAAATTCTGACTCCATTTTCTCGCTCTGGCTGATTTTCAGGGACATATCATTGATATTGTCCACCAGCACGCCCATCTCGTCCGTGTATTTATTGGGGATCTGGATGCCATAGCTGCCGCCGGAGATGCGCTTGGCCGCCTCCGACACCGCCGACACCGGTGCCACCACGTTGCTGATGAAGATGGAGCTGGACAGGAAGATCAGGCAGATGACGGCAGCCATCACGCCGCAGACCACCAGCACCGTCAGAGACACCTGACGATCCAGCTCGCCGATGCCGGTGACGTAGCGCATGACGCCCACCACCTGCCCGTTGTACTTCAGCAGGCTGGAGGCGGCGATGATCCGCTCGCCGGTGGCCTCGTCCCGGCCTACAAAATCCTGCACCGTACCGCTCTCCACGGCCCGGGCGATCTCCGGCGTGCCGGGATAGGTACCCGCCGTCAGACCGCGGGTGGTGACCTCCACCCGTCCGGCACTGTTGAGGAATTGCAGCTCGATGCGGTCGCTGTCGTCAAAGGTGGCGGCGTACAGCGTGGCACTGCGGTAATACTCCTTGTAGCCGGTCATGACATAGGTGTTGAAGTAGTCCGCGCCGGAGGACGCCTTGGCCCGCAGGGTGGAGCGGGCGCTGTTGTAATAGTTGCCGGCGAAGCCCACGGAGATGAGGACACCCACCAGCAGCAGTATGGCGGCCACAGGGACGATACTCCCCGCCAGCCAGCGGCGGCGCAGGCCCTTTACCTTGGGCAGCTTGGCGGGCATATTCCTCAACTCCTTTCTTGTGTGTCATGGTGCGGCGCGAACAGCGCGAGATTTTTCGCTGAGAAGACGCGCGGCACTGCGTGGAACGCGGCAAGTGTTTTGCACGCAGACGCAGCGCACCTCTGACAGCGTGAGATTTTTCGTCAGGACGAGGCGCGTCGGCACAGCCGTACTTTGTGTACGGCACGCCGCCGCAACGAAGTACTGGCGAAAAAGATCCGCGGTCAGAAGCCCCACTTGTAGCCATATCCCCAGACCGTGGTAATATAGGTGGGATTCGTGGCGTTGTCCTCGATCTTGAGCCGCAGGCGGCGGATATTGACGTCGACGATCTTGAGCTCGCCGAAGTAGTCGTGCCCCCAGACGAGGTCGAGGATCTCCTCGCGGGAGAGGGCCTTGCCGGGGTTCTCCATGAACATTTTCATGATGGAATACTCCACCTGCGTGAGCTTGATGCGCTGGCCGTTCTTCTCCAGGGTGCGGTTACGGGTGTTGAGGAGGAAGGGCGGCTGCTCGATCTCACCGGCGTCCACGGCGGCGCCGCCGGAGCGGCGCATGAGGGCGTCTACGCGGGCGGTCAGCTCCGCAGGGGAAAAGGGCTTGGTGACATAGTCGTCGGCGCCGGTCATGAGGCCGGTGACCTTGTCCATCTCCTGAGAGCGGGCGGTGAGCATGATGATGCCGATGGTGGCGTTGGTGGCGCGGATGCGGCGGCAGACCTCGAAGCCGTCGATACCGGGGAGCATGATGTCCAGCAGCGCGACGCGGACATCCGTATGCTCCTTCAGCTTCTCCAGCGCCTCCTCACCTGTCTCCGCCTCCACCACCTCATACCCGGCGCGGCGGAGATTGATGACGATAAAGCTGCGGATGCTGGATTCGTCCTCCAAGACCAAGACTTTTTTCATAGCCTGCTCCTTTCGTTCGATCAGGAATTGTTCCACGCGGGGAGGATGAGACGGAAGCTCCGGCGCAGCAGATCCTCGTCCATCCCGTAGTAGGTGGCGATCTCGTAGACCTCGCCGGCGTAGACCGTGGCGGTCTGGCGGCGGAGGACGATACGGCTGCCGATGCGGCTTCGGCTGTCCCGGTTCTCCCCGGTGATGGTGTAAACGGTCAAAACGGCATCGCCGTTGATGTGCAGGGTCATCTGGTTCTCGTTGATCATGCCGCCGGTAACGGCAGTCACATCCCATGTCCACCAGCTGGTGGGGATGGTGAGGTACCAGCCGCCGGACTGACTGTGGTAGGTCTTGGCGGTCTGTTCAAAGCGGCCGTCCGTCTTCCAGCGCATCCACGAAACGAGGCCGTCCGTCTGCTCGGTAGGCGTATCTCCCAGCGGGCAGGGCAGCTCGATGATGCCGTCACCGTCGATATCCTGCGGCGACATCTGGCGATAGGGGTAGACGGCGGCAGAAACGCCGCTGTTCCGATCCATGGCCACATTGACAAGGCCGGCCTCCTGTCGGTAGACGAGGATATCCGTGACCGCCATGTTGGTGGTGTCCACACCGGTGATAAAGACGGCGGGGGTGTCCTTGGCCACCATGCCGGTGACCACGCTGCCCCGGTTCAGCGCCGTCATGGTGCTGGACAGGCGGCAGCGGTAGGACACGCCCATCTGCTCACCCAGCCAGCCGTAGAACTCCGCCACAGGCCCCATCTCGCCGTCGGTGCGCAGCACCAGCAGGCTGGGGACGCCGTCGCCGTTCAGATCCTGAATGGTGAAGCTGCTGTAGCTACAGGACATAAGCGCCACCGGCTCCGGCTCGATGGTGTAGGCCGCCAGCGTCTGGACATCGGCGCTGATGCGCCAGCCCACGATCAGCTCCCGGCGGCCATTGCCGTTCAGATCCTGATAGTATACGCTGTCCACGGCGGTGCCGCTGCTCTCGATGGTACAGAACAGGCGGTAGCCCTCGTCCTCGTCCAGTCGGAACACCATGATCTTCAGCGGCTTTTCATCGGCGCTGCGGCGCATGAACACCATGGCCTCCTGCCGGCCGTCATCCTCCAGATCCAGCATCTGCACGGACTGGATGTTCCGTCCGCCGGAGGGCGACGCATATTCGTAGCCCTGGGCGATCAGGCTGTCCAGCTGCTGGGACAGGCCGGTATATTCCGGCGCCATGCGGGGCAGGGTGAACAGCTGCTCCACCGAGGCGTCAAAGAAGTTGCAGCCGGTCAGCAGGGCGGCAGCCGCCCACGCCATCAGCAGCAGGATGCACTTTTTCAGGGTACGCTTCACGGCGGCTCCCTCCTTTTCCGGCAGTACGGCCAATATACAGTATATTGTATCACACTCCGCGCCGATTTGGTAGTGCTTTTTTGCGGCTTTTGCGCCGCAGGCAAAAGGGACGGGCCGCTCCTGCGACCCGTCCCTTGCAGTCCTTTACATTCAGCGGATGCGGATGATGGCCTTCACCGTTCCGCCGCCCACCGAGCCGACAACGGTGGCATACCGTCCGCTGGTGGTGCCGGTGACGGTGAGCTTGTCGCCGTCCAGCGTGCATACGCCGCTGCTGTCGCCGTCAATGCTCCATGTGACGGCGGCGGTGGTGCCCTTGACGCCCAGCTTCCAGACCTCGCCCTTCTTGGTGCTCATCTCAAACACGCCCGTCTCGGAGGTGGCGGCCAGTTCACCGACATAGCCGCCCTCGGAGGTGGCTGTGATGACCAGCTTGCTCACATCCACCTTCTGGGTATCTGTGGGCTTGTTGGTGTCTGTGGGCTTCGTCGTATCCGTAGGCTTGTTGGTGTCCGTAGGCTTCGTCGTATCCGTAGGCTTATTGGTATCCGTAGGTTTCGTGGTATCCGTAGGCTCCGTGCCGTCCTCGGCGGCCTTTACCGTCAGGCTGCACGCGGCCTCCGCATCGCCCACCTTGGCGGTGATGACCGCATTGCCGGCGGCGACAGCCGTGACCTCGCCGCTGTCGCTGACGGTGGCCACGGTGGGATCGCTGCTGCTCCACGCGCAGGTCTCCTCCGTCTCCTCGTTGACCTTCAGCGTCTCCCTATCCCCTACAGTCAGCGCCAGCACGGCGCGGTTCAGGGTGATGACGTTCTCCGGCCCTGCCGGGTCGGGGGTATCGGGATCCGGCGTGGGGGTCACGTCCTCCACCGGCGGCTTCTCCCCGCCGATGGCGTCCTTGATCTGGTCTCCAAACACCAGCCACACCACCAGCAGCACCAGCAGGGCCAGCACCAACACCATCACGGGGCCGAGGATGCTGGGCGCCCGGCGGCGGGACGTATCCTCCCGGCGGCTGCGGCGCTTCTTCACGCGGCCATTGTAATAGGCGTCGTCCTCCTCGCAGAAGGGACAGGTCTTATAGCTATCGGAGAACATCTCTCCGCATCGTCTGCACTTGATCAAGCTCATGTGAAAAACCTCCGGGGAAAAATCTATTTTACATAATATCCACTTTCCCGTCCCGCGTCAACCGCCTAACGGCGAAATTCATTCTTTTTTTACAAGCAAACGCCGCACCGCTTGCTTTTCTCCCTCATATTTCCTATAATAATGGGCAAAGCATTTGGGAGGACGCGGGCTATGAACACCATTTTTATCGGCATCGCCGGTGGCACCGGCAGCGGCAAGACCACTCTCACCGAGCATCTGGCCGCCCGGTTCGGCAACGACATCAGCGTGGTACACCACGACAACTACTACAAGCGGCAGGATCGCCCCTTTGCGGAGCGGTGCCAGCAGAACTACGACCACCCCGACGCCTTCGACACCGATCTGATGATCGCCGATCTGAAGGCACTGAAACGCGGCGAGACCATCCACTGCCCCGTGTACGACTACTCCATCCACAACCGCACCGACGAGACGGTGGAGGTACGCCCCACCAAGGTGGTGATCGTGGAGGGTATCCTCATTTTTCAGAACAAGGCGCTGCGGGATCTGCTGGACATCAAGATCTTCGTGGAGACCGACGCCGACGTGCGCATCCTGCGCCGTGCCCTGCGGGACGTGGAGGAGCGGGGCCGCTCGCTGGAGTCGGTGGTGAATCAGTATCTCACCACCGTGAAGCCCATGCACGAGCAATTCGTGGAGCCTACCCGAAAGTTCGCGGATATCATCGTGCTGGAGGGCGGCCACAATCTGGTGGCGCTGGACATGATCATGCAGCGCATTGCCAGCCACATCCGGGAGAGCTGACGTGAAGCGCACTCTTTCCCGCGCCGCCGCCGGACTGTGCATCGCACTGGCACTGTTTTTCCTGCTGCCGCTGTGCGCCGGGATCCTCCATTTCGGTATGCTCTGGCCGGCGGCGGTGCTGACGGGCGCAGCGGCTGTTTTGCTGTGGCCGGACTTTTTCCGGCGTCTGCTGCGCCCCAAATGGCTGCGGCGGGTCATCGCCTGCGCGGCGGCGGTCTGCCTTACGGCGGTGCTGGTGACGTTGGGCAAAATGGCGCAGAGCGCCGCGCACCGGCCCACGGGCGATACGCCCTGCACCGTGGTGGTGCTGGGCTGTCAGGTGTATCCGGACGGACACCCCAGTTTGATGCTGCAAAACCGCATTCACGCCGCCTACGACTACCTGACCGCCCACCCGGAGGCGGTCTGTATCGCCTCCGGCGGGCAGAATGACCGGGAGACGATCTCCGAAGCCGCCTGCATCCGAAACACGCTGGTGGAGATGGGCATCGCCCCGGCGCGCATCTATACGGAGGCGCGTTCCACCTCCACCGAGGAGAATCTGACCTTCTCCGCCCGCATCATCGAGGAGGAGGGGCTTCCCGCACAGGTGGCCATCGCCTCGGACAACTTCCACCAGCTTCGCGCCGCCATCTGGGCGGAGCGGGCGGGGCTGACGCCCTATGCCGCGGGCTGCGCCAGCCCGTGGTTCCTCGCCCCCGGCTACTGGGCGCGGGAGGCCGCCGCCCTGCTGTACATGGTCTGTACCGGGCAATGACCCCTCCCTGCGGAAAATCCAGATACCGCCGGAATTGCCAGTTTTTCATCCGGTGGAAAATGCTCTTGCATTTTTAGATTTTCATGATAAAATAAGCTTACAAATCTTTATGGAGGTGCTACTATGGCTTATCAGATCGGTTCCGCTTGCGTCAGCTGCGGCGCTTGTGCAGATGCTTGCCCCGTGGGTGCTATTTCCCAGGGTGATGATCGTTACGTGATCGACGCCGGTGCCTGCCTGGACTGCGGTTCTTGCAGCGATACCTGCCCCAACGGCGCTATCAGCCCCGCTGAGTAATCTTACATACGCGCGGCAAAGTGACCGGCCTTCTGGCCGGTCACTTTTTCTGTTGCGACGGCGGGCTTTTTATATTACAATAGCCCCAGTATCTATGCAGGAGGGCGGCATATGGAGCGATGGGATACCCTATGGGACGGCGGCTGGACGTTCTGCTTTGACGACAGCGCCTTCATGCCCTCCACCGACTCCTTCCTGCTGGGCAGCTTTCCCCCGCTGCGGCGGGGCTGGCGGGTCTGCGATCTGGGGGCCGGTACCGGGCTGCTGGGTCTTTTGCTGCTGGCGCGGGAGCCCGCACTCACCGTCACCGGGCTGGAGCTGTCCCCGGCCGCCTGTGGGCTGGCGGCGCGGACGGCGGCGGCCAACGGCCTGACCGACCGGTTGGTGACGCTGCCCTGCGACCTGCGGGAGCGCTCTCAGTTTCCGGCGGCGGGCAGCTTCGATCTGGTCGTGTCCAACCCGCCCTACTTCCCCGCCGGCGGCGGCAGGACGGCGGCAGGCAGCCGGGGCACGGCACGCTCGGAGCTGACCTGCACCATGGAGCAGCTCTGCGCCGCCGCGTCCTACCTGCTGCGCAGCGGCGGGCATTTCTGCCTCGTCTACCGCCCGGAGCGGCTGGCGGAGCTGATGGAGACACTGCGCCGGTACAGGCTGGAGCCGAAAGCGCTGCGGTTCGTCCAGAAAAACGGCACATCCGCGCCGTCGCTGGCGCTGCTGGGCTGCCGGAAGGATGGCCGCACCGGTCTGACGGTGCAGCCGCCGCTGCTGCTGCAAAACGCCGACGGCACGGAGACAGAGGAGCTGCGGCGCATCTATTTCAGAGATAAGGGGTAATACAATGGCTGGTATGCTGTATCTGGTCGCCACGCCCATCGGCAATCTGGGGGACTTCTCCCCCCGCGCCGTGGAGACGCTGGCGGAGGCGGACTTTATCGCCGCCGAGGACACCCGCGTGTCCGTCAAGCTGCTGAATCACTTCGACATTAAAAAGCCGCTGGTCAGCTATCACGAGCACAACCGGGCGGCGGCAGGACAGGCCATCCTGACCCGGCTGCTGGCAGGCGAGACCTGCGCGCTGGTAACGGACGCCGGTACGCCCGCCATCAGCGATCCCGGGCAGGAGTTGGTGGCGCTGTGTGCCGAAAACGGCGTGACGATACAGGCCATTCCCGGCTGCTGCGCCGCTATCGCTGCGCTGGCCGTATCGGGTCTGGACACCCGGCGGTTCACCTTCGAGGGCTTCCTGCCCGCCGGTAAGAGCGAGCGCCGCGCCGCGCTGGAGGAGCTGACCGGCGAGACGCGGACCATGGTGTTCCACGAGGCGCCCCACCGCCTGCGCACCACGCTGGCGGACATGGCGGAGGCACTGGGCGACCGTCCCGTCGCCCTGTGCCGGGAGCTGACCAAGCTCCATGAGGACACCGTCCGCACCACGCTGGCGCAGGCCGCCGCCTACTACGCCGCCAACGAGCCCCGGGGCGAATATGTACTGGTGGTGGCAGGCCGGGAGCGGCAGTCCCAGACCCAGCTGACGCTGGAGGAGGGCGTGGAGCGGGTGCTGCGGCTGCGGGCGGACGGCGTGCGGATGAAGGACGCCGTCCGGCAGGTGGCCGACGACACCGGCCTGAGCCGCAATGAGCTGTACGACGCGGCGCTGCGGCGCTGACCGCATCGCACCGCGTACAACAAGGAAACAGCAAAAGGGTCTGCACGGCATATGCCGTGCAGACCCTTTTGTCCGCTTTTGGTGTGGATCTCCGCAAAAACATCCCGGCAAAATGACACCGGTAACGTTTCCGGTATCAGATATCCGCCCGAAGCTCCCTCAAGCACTTCGCACAGATATTCTTCCCGTGGAACACCGTCACGTCCTTGCCGCTGTCGCAGAAAATGCAGCTGGGCCGATACTTTTTCAAGATAACGGCAGACCCCTCAACGTAAATTTCCAGCGCATCCTTCTCCACGATATCCAGCGTTCGGCGCAGCTCAATGGGCAGCACGATACGGCCCAGCTCGTCCACACGTCTGACGATCCCTGTCGCTTTCACTCTGGTACCCCCCCTATGTAGTTTTTACAAACACACCTCTACATTGCGTATCCAGTATGGCATATTTTGCCAACCCTGTCAACTGCCGTTCGTCAAAAATCGTTGTGATTCCGCAAATAATGTACAGCACCGCCGCATATGCTCTCCCAAAACGGAGGTGAGCGCATGGCGATGAGCGTTACATGGACACTGATGGTCGCGGCGTCGCTGGTGTGCGGCGCCGCCTGCGGTACGCTAGGCGACGTGACGGCGGCCGCCATGGAGGGCGCCTCCGCCGCCGTGGAGCTGACGCTGTCCATGGCGGGCGCGCTGTGTCTGTGGTCGGGAGTTATGGCGGTCATGGAGCGGGGCGGCATGACGGAGGGACTGGCCCGCCTGTTTCGCCCGCTGCTGCGGCGCATCCTGCCCCGTGCCAGTCAGGACGCCGACACGCTGGCGGCGGTATCGGCCAATGTGTCCGCCAATCTGCTGGGGCTGGGCAACGCCGCCACACCGCTGGGCATCCGGGCGGCGCAGCGGATGGCGGCGGGCTGCGGCGGCGCCGCCAGCGACGAGCTATGCCGTCTGGTGGTGCTGAACACCGCCTCTATCCAGCTTCTGCCCACCACCGTAGCCGCCATCCGCAGCGCCCACGGGTGTACCGCGCCGCTGGATATCCTCCCGGCGGTGTGGCTGTCATCGGCGCTGTCGGTGGCGGCGGGGCTGCTGGCCGCCCGGCTTTTGCAGCAACTCTGGAGGGCGTAGCGTGGATATTGCCTCCCTTCTCATCCCCCTCCTGCTGGCAGGCACGGCGCTGTGGGCGCTGCGAAAGCGCATAGATGTGTACGACGCCCTCACCGCCGGCGCCTCCGAGGGGCTGCTGGTGCTGGCGCGGATCGTCCCGTCCCTCATCGCCCTGTTGACGGCGGTGTATATGCTCCGCGCCTCCGGCGCGCTGACGCTTCTGACGCGGCTGCTGACGCCTGTACTGGAACGGCTGGGCATCCCGCCGGAGACGGCGGCGCTGCTGCTGGTGCGGCCGGTGTCCGGCTCCGGGGCGCTGGCGGTGGGCAGCGAGCTGATGGCCGCCCACGGTCCCGACAGCTACATCGGGCGGTGCGCGGCGGTGATGCTGGGCTGCACGGAGACCACCTTCTACACCATCGCCGTGTACTTCGGCGCGGCGGGCATCCGCCGCACCCGCTACACCGTTCCGGCGGCGCTGACCGCCGATCTGGCGGGGTTTATGGCGGCAGCGTGGAGCGTGCGGCTGTTCTTCGGCGCATGAAAAAAGCGCACCCGTAGGTGCGCTTTTTGCTTATGGTCACATTTTCTCCGGCGCAGAACAGCCGATGAGGGTCATGCCGTTTTTCAGCACGGCCCGGGCAGTGTCCGCCAGCT
>OMCS01000672.1_pt1 | contig 17458 bp, 9 predicted proteins | sample 1674241 | NCBI WGS metagenome assembly OMCS01 (sample SAMEA103958153, study PRJEB25191) | human gut metagenome
GAACTGATCGGCCAGCGTCCCCTTGTCCACGTAGACCGTGACAGTATAGGTCTTGGTGCTGCCATCTTCCATGGTGGCCGTGTAGGTCACGGAGTTGGTGAAGTTCACCGTCTCGCCGCTGCTGGGGGTCAGGGACTTGACGCCGTTGGTAGCAATGACAGGAGCCAGCTTTGTCACATCCGTGCCGCGGGGCATGGTGATGGTAATAGTGTTGGTGGTATTATTCACCGCACCGGCCACGCCGTTGATGGAGAAGCTGGTGATGCCCTTGGCAGTCGTGGTGGCCGTCTCCCACTGGCAGGTGATGTTGATGTCACCGGCAGGCATCTTGAAGCGGTTATTCGTGATAACCTTGTCCATCGGAGCCCCACCCTTAGCAAAGCCATAGCACAGGGAGCCCTCCACCATCTGATAACCGCTGTCGGGCGTTACGGTGACGATAATCTCATCGCCCTCGTTGGCCTTGGTGCGGTTGGTGGTGATGGTACCGCCCTTGGGGGTGCTTACATAAATCGAGAAATCACCTTCGTCCGGCGTTTCCGTGCCGCCGTAGGCGGGGATCTCGATCTTGAGAACCACGCTCCTGTTATTGGAGGCATCCACAACAACAATAATATAGATGTCGCGTGCGCCATCGCCCAAATTGCTAAGAGTGATGTTATTCACGCCTGTACTGGCTGTACCCTTGTTGGAAGAAGCGAGAACATCTTCCTCTGTAGGTGCATCTGCGCCGGAAGCAACAACCTTATAGAAATAGTTGCCTGCCACATTGGAGCTAAACTGCACAGATGCGCTACTGTTGCTGATACGTGTGGCGGAGCCGTTGGACAATAACGGAGAACCGGAATAGACCAGCTTAATGGTATAGTTCTTAGTGGCAGTTCCTGCTATTGCCTGGAAAGTGACTTCTTCGTTTACCGGCATATAACACATAATGTCGCCCTGAGACCAGTCATCCTCAAACTGGCCCTGCTTCACCGTTACGCCAGCAGGTGTAACGATTTTTAGGTTCAAACCGGACAGTCCTTCAGGGATCTTGGCAACCGTCTCTGCCGACACGGTGTTGGGAATGGTGATCGTCCACTTGTCACCGGATAGAACGCCCGTTGCAAGCACAGTACCAGCCTCACCCTGCAGCAGTGCAACAGAGGTGATCTCCGGCTTGACCTCCGCCAAGGCTACAAATTCTGCCGTTACAGTGACGCCGCTCTTGGGCATCGTGAAAGTGCCAACATTATTATCTGTGGTGACAGAAATGGTCTTCTGCTGTTCGTCCTTCACAATCCAACTCTTCAGTGTGTAGCCGCTTTCGGGAACAGCGGTCAATGTAATGGTCTTGTCGGGCTGCGAGGTCGTATTGGAAGAACTGATCGTGCCGCCTGTCGTCGGTTGAGTCAGCGAAATACTGTGCCGCTCTGTATCCGCGGTCTTTTTCTCGATTCTTACAGAGATTTGCCACGAATTCCAGCTCGGAATCGTAATGGTGCCCTGAGCGTCCGTAATGGTTTGCAGCGTCTCAAAAGAATCCATATTTACAACGGTAATCTCTCTGAGAACATACTCCTCATTCAGCATCGTAACGGCGATTTCGAGTTCATCACCCTTTTGCACCTGACAATTCACGTCGGTCAGCGGGGTGCCTTTTTTGCTCAGAGATACCGTTGTGAGGCCCTTTGCACCAGCGGTCGAACCATTATTGCCCGTCATCAGGAAAACAAGAGTACTCAGTCCAGTATACCGATCCTTCAAGACGGTCTGTACGGTAACACCGGATTCGCCAAACGGCATGACAAATGTCGCGTTTTCAGATTTCTGATTCTCGGGTGCGACCAGATTGTACGGGGACTCTACCCCGTTTTGAGTAACGATCCAATGGTCAAACAGATAGTATTCGTCAACATCAATTCCCAGCGAAACGACAGAGCCTTCTTTGACCTGGAGGGTATCGGACGAACCATTGATCGTAATTGTCGCCTTTCCTTCCGGAGCAACGACCTTTTTGATGCTCCGGTCAACCGCTTCCGCAGCCTCGAATACAGGAGAGAAGTTGGCTCCGGTCTCTCCAAGTGTGATGTTCAACGGGTTTTGGGCCGCGTTTTCGTCGTTTATATATCCGCCCGCGCCCTCTTCCCAGCGAACAAAACGATAGCCTTCAGCGGGAACAGCCTGCGCTGTAAGCTGTGTCCCCTCCCACCATAGATTCTCCGCGGGAACATCGGCATCGGGGGTAATGGTAACTGACCCCTCTGTTTCATTCGTAGGCACCGTTACCGCTGTGTAAACCATTTGGTGGATATTCGCCGTAATGGTCGTATCCTGCGTCATTTTGAATACGATATATGTTCTTCCCCCAAAACGTGAGTTCGAGGTACTGCGTCTGTCTGCCACAGAGGCTTCGTTGTCGGAGTCAAAGCCATCTGCAATAAACTTGGGACCACTCTGCACGGTATAGCCTGGATACGCCTCCAGTCCAATAACGATCCAATCTCCATTGTCCACAGGGAAATCTAAGTAATTCAGTCCATCGGCAAATGAATCGAAACCACTTATTGTTTTCCTGGTTGACAAACTGCTGTAGATTTCATCCAGAGTCATTGCAGACGGGAACGTGTAGGCTAAGTATGGTATGCCAACATTCTGACTTCCGCATGCAGTCTTAAAATCGTTGAATCGTGTGACATCCTTCTCTCCCAGCATCAGCTTGAAGCGCAGTTTATAGGTGGCTTTTTCCGCAAAGACTGCTTTGACATTGTAGAACCTATCGCCATAGGCTGTTGTGATATGTACTGTCTTTAAATTACCACTGCTATTAGCAGCAGTTGTGCCGTTAAGTTCCCAGTGATCCAGAACATAGCCTTCCGCCGGCTCCGCGAGGAATTTCACGGAGGTTTTATCCGCGACTTCCGTCATATACCCGTCGGCTTGCTCGACCCCGTCCACAAACACCTTTCCGTTGCCTTCAATAGACAGTTGATAGCCAAGCTCAGGTCTTTGCGCAAAATTCGCCTTAATGGTGGTGCTGGCGTTCGGCATGGTGAAGGTGAGCGGATTGGCAGTGGCATCATCCAGTGTCACACCGCTGATCTCCCAGCCGGTGAAAATGTAGCCCGTGGCAGGCACGGCCTCAATGGTCTTCTTATCGGTGCCGAGATTCACTGTCTTACCATCCGTGTAAGTGGCCTCGCCGCACTTCACGCTGCCGTTCTTCGCCTCAATGGTCGCAATTCCGGGATACTTGAAAATGATCTTGCCCGGCTTCAGCACATTATCTTTATCTTTGCTGTCTACAATGCTGAAGCTGTACTCCGTCCAATCCCAGCCCTCGCCCGTGAAGTAATATTCTAGCACGCCGATCTTCTCGGGTTCATTTACATTCGTTACGTTCTCGAATTTGTAACTGGCACCGTTTGCAAGAATATCAGGCGCATTTTCCCTTTCCATACCCAGTTGCTTTTTCATCACCTTCAGCCACAGGCCACCTGCTCCGCTGGATGTTCCGCCGGGTGCAGATGTGAGCGTGATTGTAACCAGCAGCGGCGTATTGGGATCGTTGTCCCAGCCGGTGATTTCTGTCGTACCCGCTTTGCTGCCCCCGCTCATCAATTGAATGATCTGATGCTGACCCTGCTGGATACTCTGAGGGGCATTCATCTTATTGGGCTGTGTTGTCAGCGCGACGACCGGCCCTTGGAACACTGCCATTACACGCAGATTTACAGTCCCCAGTACCGTCAGAGTCGCCGCCTTACTGGGTTCAGCCTCATTTGTCTCCAGAGTATAATCTGTTCCTTTTGCCGCCTGTGTAGAGCCGGTGTCGTTCTTATACACGACCCACTTTACGAACTCTACATTGCTGCCCGCTTTCGGCGTGGCAGTCAGTCCTACCGTGTCGCCGCTTTTCAGGCCCTCAAGGTTGCCGGTAGTTGTCACCGTACCATAGCTTTCTTCGTTGACCAGCGTTTTTACGCTGATACCCTCCCCTGACACTTCCGCCGCAAAGGCGGTAGAGACCGGCAGAAGCTGCACACACAGGAGCAGTGCCATCAGCAGTGCCAGTAATTTGTGTCCTTTCATAGTTACCTCCAGTTTCTCGTGCTTTTGCTTACCTGGTGATCTGACACTGTGCTATTTTCAGCCATCTTATCCCATAGCTGCTGGGAAGTGCTGCGCTGATAAATGACACGGACAGTATAGGTTCTGCTATCAGAACCCAGGGTCACCGTGTAAGCGACCGGCATCGACAGATTCACGACCTCTCCCGAAACAGGACTTACCACAGCACCAGCAGGAATCGTAATAACGGGTGCCACGCGGGTCACGTCGGTGCCATCCGGCAGCGTGATCGTTATTGTACCGGCAGAATCGTCGATCACTCCTTCAACGCCCAAGACCTTGAAGGCTGTGATCCGTGCTGTGGCCGGCGTCACAGGACCTGTATTGCCGCCGCTTGCGCTGATGCGCTGGCCCTCTTTGTTATACACGTTCACCGTATAGGTGCGCGATACAACATCAGAACCGTTGACCGTATAGCGAACCTCGCTGGAAAAATCTTGTTCCAAGCCAGGGGCAGGACTGCACACAGTTGTTCCCTTGCCCAACGTGATGGACGGGATCAGTTTTGTTGTCGTGAGTCCGCTGTCATCAACGCCATTGACGACAATCGTTCCCTTTTGGTCGTCGATCGTACCCTTATAGGTCGTACCGTTGACCGTCAAGGAGAAGGCACTGATGGATGCCTGTCCCTTTGCAACGACCTTGATCCGATACGTCTTTATTGCTGTGCCATCCTGCGATTTGATCACGAAGCTCGTCCAATCGGAGAGATCCATGGCAGCCTTACCGTCAAGGGCAGGAGTTGCCGTTGCTCTATAAGAAATATCAGCAGAAATATGCATCTCTGCAACATCTTTTCCGGCCTCCACATTCAGTATGATGTCTGCGCCGGATTTCGTTTCTGTTACTGTTCTGCCGATAATCGACAATGCCCGCAAATTCTTATCCTGCAATGCTAACGTGTCCAAATACAGCTCCGCACCGCTTGCATCAAGGTCATCCTTTAGCGTAACGGTAAGCGCATAAACATTCTCGGTTTTGCCATCTTCCGCACGAACCGTAAAGTTATATTCTGTATTGGCCGTAATGGTCATGGGCAGATTAGGAGCAACAAGGGTCGCACCCTCGGACAACGTCAGCTTCGGCGTGACGCGAACGAGCGGTGTCCCTGCGGGCAGTTCCAGTGTGATCGTATTTTTACCACCTGCTGTGGCAGCCTCTTTTATGACACCATGCCTACCTTCAAGCTCAAACCCATAGATACGCGCTTCAGAAGAAAGTGTTTTGGCGAAGTCATGCTGCTTGTACCAAAGATGATACGGTGTACCCTGGCCACCTCTTTCAAGGAAGTTCAAGTACCACTGCAAGGCATAACAGCCCTCATAGGTCGCAAGCGCATTGGGGCTAAGCTCTTTCGCTTCATGCTTAAAGCCGTTGCCAGTTGAAAACATGTCCAGCCATTGCGTGACGATGCTCTTGCTGCCATTGCTAAAGCGCGGATCTGTATACGGATCGATACCAGCTGCGCACAAGCCGCAGATCGTCCAGGATATGACTTCGCTGTTGATCGTCCCCCACGACTTGATCGTATAGTCGTTAGAGACTTTTTGCGCGAGGTATTCAGCACCATCCTCAAGCCACTGTCTCACCCGATTGCCGTATGTTGGATCCTCTTGATAGGGGCCCAGAGCGAACATGTTGGATGCAACGCCATCCAGCTTCATAAAGCCCTTGTCGATCCCCTTCGGTGTTTGCTCCAAAAGATACTCAACCATAAACGCCCGATTATGCTCGGTGTCTTCCGGCAGTGTGTAGTTGCCGATATCCAGTGCCAGTAATCCGAATTGCACACCATTCAGCGAAACAGTTGTCTGACACAGGTTCGCGATAAGGTTATCAATTTTATTTCCCTGTGCATCGACAAAAGGTTCTCCATCATTATACTGCGCAAGGTTTGAGCAATCATAGCCGCGGGCAGTCAGCATCAAGGTCACTCGCGCAAGATCCGTCATGATCCCCTTCGGGCCGAGTTTCCGATTTGCTATGATCTCCGCGATGGGGAAACCATTATTGGTGTTTGGCTCCTGCAAGTTCTCATATAAGCCAAGATTCAACCATTCCCAATCCTCAAGCTGCCCATCTTTCTCTCTATATGCGGTGATAATACCGTTAAGGAGATCCCGCATTCGCGCCTTTTGTGGATTGTCTGCCGGCTGACTGGAAACCGTGACAGTGACAACATATTCTTTTTTGTCGCCATTCTGTGCCGTTACCGTATAGGTTACAGGATTTGTAAAGTCCTGTACTTCACCAGATGCAGGAGAGACTGTTGCATATTGGGGGAGTTCGATCATCGGAGCAAACCGCTTGGACGTTCCCGCCGGAAGCTCTAACGAAACTGTTCCGGCTGTATGGTCTATAGCGCCCTTTAACCCGCCAAAGCGAAATGCAACAAGGCGGTTATTTGTCGCGGCAGGAATTTTCTTTACAACAACAGAATAATCCTTGTAGCTCGTACCATTTTCGGCTGTGACTCTGTAGATGATCGGCGTATTTTCCGAATTCTGAAAATCCTCGCCGTTCAGTACTTCAACTTTCGCATCATAAGAGCAAGTGTACTCGCTTTTCAGTAGGCTCCAATCCGTCGCATAAGGAATTGTTACAGTGATTTGCTCTCCGCTCCAGACAATACTTTCCTCTTCAATGCCTGTGGTATAAGACAGAAGATCACATTCGGCAGAGTTCCCCTGTGTGATGTCCAATTCATATTCACGGGAAAACTGCAGGCTATCCTTATTGGCACCTTTGGCTGCAAAAGCGGAGCAATCATTGTCAATCACAAGGTATTTTGCTTCTTTGAGGTCGATCTTTCCCAACGAGTCCGGAGCAACCTTGTTTCTCGCACTGTCAAGATACGTTAAAGCAGTACCTGTATACTCTACATCAACGCTCGTCAGCCACAGGCTGTCAGCAGGAAGGTGTAAGGCTATCTTATTGCGTTCATCATCAATCGTTGCGATGCGGCCCGCAGCACTAAAATAGTTTACGCCAAAGACAGGCGAACCGCTTTGTATGCGTATGACATAATTCGACCTTATGATACCGTTTTGACTATCCCCGTATACACGCGTGGTCGCAGGATCCTTTGCGGTCAGTGTAATAATACTTATACCGTTGACGCTCCAAGCCCCCGATAGAGATACCTGCACCGCAGTCGGATCCGCAACTCCATATTTGATGGCACCTTGCACTTTGTTCATGTCAAGACCATCTGGGACAGTCAATACATAAGAACCATCAGCTTGCAGCACGCCTTTGATATTGGCCGCCTCAATACTCTCAAGAGCCGGCGATGGAATTTCCTGCTGTGCATACTGAATGTAATAAGGAAAGACTGTATCAAAAATTGCTTCCGCTTGTTCTGCCGAAAAATAATTGGCGTTGCGAATCCCTGTGGCTGCCTTTTCTACAGTATACGAACTACTGCTTATCGGATACTTTGTATTACGGGTATGTATATAAGGCTCAAGACCAAATGACAAGCTAATCAGGCTTCTTCGTGCTGCAGGATGAGGGCCACCCTGTACCGCGGGAAAATCATGCTCATCATACAACTCCCAATACAAATCAGAAATCGCGTCATATGCTTTCAGGCACTTTTCTCCGGCAGTTGTGTAGTCAGACAATTCACTGGAAGTTTGATATGTACGCTTTTCCGGAACGGCGATGATAAAAATATCACACTGTCGCCCATCGGCAGCGACAATTCGCTGCCGGACCGGTTTATAGTAATCTGCTTTATCGAGTGTAATGTCTACGCCATCTTGCTGACGTGTGAGAGTCAATGTCAGCTTAAAATCGGAAGATTTTGTTCCATCAGCACCAGGAACTTCTATCACTTTTACAAGCGACCCCCAATACAAGTACTGCATATCACGCACTTGAAGGAATTGAAGGTCGCCAGCATCCGGATACTCTTTTGCGGTAATCTTTACTGCCGTATAATTCGATGAATCTGAATTATCATCATCGCCTATCGTATTATATGCCCCACCGGGCCAGTATGAAGGTGCTGAGGGAATTGTTTGCTCGGCAGCGTAGCCAACAGTCACCGTATTGAGCAGGAGGATGATGCTTATAAGGAGTGTTGACACTCTTGTAATTCTACGTTTCATCATTATGTCATTCGTTTGTAAGAGCGCACAGTCTCTGAATTCGATGGAATGCGGCGGCGTACCCTAAAACGGGCATTTCGGTTAACCTTTAGGTACGCCGCCGCATATTAGCGTCTAAATTGTCTTACCACATCGGAGCGCCGACATCATAACCATAATCGCAGGTATAACGCCAGGTCACAACGTCACCGGGGATGAGCTTCCAACCGCTGATACCGATCATGGGAACGACAGTCTGGTCGCCACGGGTGACCTGATACATCCAGCCGCCGGCGCCGTAGCCAGACATAGTTGCCGTGCTATTCATATCGAGAACGCCAATAGCCGAAATATAGGAAGAACTTCCGTCAAACGTAAAGTTTGCACGTGCGGCCTTAAAAGCAGTCAGCAACTCATAAGGAGTGTCACCTGCGCTAACATTGGTTGTAAGGGTACGATACTGTGCAGGGGTCAAAGAACTGATACCCGCGCACATATTATCCATCTGCAGCACCTTTTCGGCCGCAGTTGCCTTCTGCGCACTAGTAACATCATCAAGCATTCCGGAACTGCCATACACAGTGCCATCCAACGTGGAGAAAGCTCTCGCATTTTCATACTCGAAATTCATCGTGACAGAAAACGTGGACGGGTATGCGGAAACATAGTAAGTCTTTGTGCTGCTACCAACAACACCGATACTCACAACACTGGTGAAATCTACATTGCCCGTGTAAGGGGATGCGGTCGCAACCTGCACCCCATTGATCAGCAGTGCAGAACCAGAAAACGCAAAGGTAGTCTGAACGCTGCTGAAGTTCGTGTCGTTGGGGAGCTGTCCATAGCTATAATAGGCATCATACTGGGAGCCAGAGCTAACGCTCACGACATCATTCTCGAACGTGACGCCGAGAGCTGTAATGGTCAGATCGCCTTCGGCGGTTGTAGCCGCAAAAGCGGTCACGCTGAGACTCAAAGCCATGACCATTGCCATAAAAATGGCTAAAATTCTTTTTTTCATGGTATTCCTCCTGTTTTTGTTTTATTTTTGCCCGTTTTAGGGTAACCGACAGTAAAAGCACTTGCCTTTTTCAAGATGACTGTGAAATTATGACTTCGTAGTGGCGTCCTCCACCAGAAGAATCAACGTAGAAGTCATGGGATCCTTTCTCAAAATCAAGCTGCAATGTGATTGGCGATAATGTTCCAACCAATTCATCATCTACATATAGTGCGTTTCCGTTGAATATAGCAGTAATATAAACATTGGAAATATCTTCGCTTACCGGAATCGCAGCACTTGCCTGATACCGAATAGCAAAAGTGTCTTCCGCCGAACTCCGCTCGGTGATGGAAGCAACGGTAAAACTGGTATCCTCGTATTTCAGGACCAATGCACAAGGTGAGGATAGATCTTCTTCTATCTCTGCATACATGACTTCGTTGTCCGAAGTGTGTTTACCGCAGCTTGACAGACATGGCAGGATGCAGAGTACGGTCAGCACTATACAGCATATCTTTTTCATATCGTTACCTCACTCAGAGCGGATGGCTTCGTTGGGGCTGATGAGCGTCGCTTTGCGGGCGGGGATCCATGCGGCGGCAATGGCTACGCAGCCGGAGAACACCACGCCGCAGACCGCCAGCCACCAGGGCAGCACGCACCGCAGCTCACGGGACGCGAAGATCACCGGTATCAGCCACTTGGCGATAAAGCTCAGCACCAAGCCCGCCGCGCCGCCTATCACGCCCACGATCAGTGCTTCCGTCAGGAACATCTTGAAGATGTCGCTGCGAACGGTGCCCAGCACCTTCAGCACGCCGATCTCCCGCGTCCGTTCCGTAATGGACATCATCATGGTGTTTGCCACGCAGATGGCGGAGATCAGGACGGCGATGCCGCCCAGCGCGCCCAACATCCCCTGAATCTGCCGGGACTGTGTCCGCACCGTCTCCAGCATATCATTGAGCGAATAGGTGTTCAGTCCCGTGTCACGGATCAGCTTGACGATACGCTGCACGTCGTTGACGTTCTTGACCTTCACCCAGACCAGATCGTAGGTAGGGCCGTTGGCCTTTTCCTCCGCCGTCTTGGTCTGGGTTGTCGCGCCCATGTAATTGGCGTTGGCCTGCGTCATTTCCTGCAAGCGGTCGAAGGACATGAACGCGGCGGTGGCGAAGTTGTTGTTCAGGGTGGAGCAGATGCCTGTCACACGCAGGGTATAGAGATTGCTGGAGGGCAGTGCCCGTCCGTCGGTGTCGGCCTTCGGTTCGCCGGTCAGGCTGGAGGAATCGAAGGTCATGCGGACAGGCACTTCCAGCAGATCGATGAGGGCGTTGCCGTTCTCGTCCACCGCCAGTTCCCAGTCCTTGGCCTTGTTGGCAAGACCAGCCGCCACATCGTCGGTAAACAGCACCTCCGGATGCAGACGCGTGCCGTCCTCGGCCATAACGCCCCGCTCCGGCGTCAGCATGAAACGCTCCGCCGTGGTCATGTCGATGCCGTAGACGCGCACCATGTTCACATAGTTGCCGGACACGATGTAGGCGGACTGCTGATAGACCGGCGTTACCGCCTCCACACCGTCGATGCCCCGGAACGCCTCCAGTGCCTTGTCGTTCAGCAGTGCCTTGCGCCCGTAATCGCCGGTGGCAGGCGTCACATCGATCTTTGTCAGGCTGCCCAGTGCCTCGATGCTCTCGCGGTATGCCTGTTCATATCCGAGGCCCACGGAGATCAGCACCACGATACACATGACGCCTACCGCCATGGATAGGGCTGTCAGCGCCGTGCGGGTCTTTCGCCGGAACAGGTTGGTGCAGCCGTAGCGAAACAGGTCTTTTGGCTTCATACATTCCCGTCCTTATTGCTTCCGTCGTAGGTCAGCGGCTTCTCCCCGATGCCCGGTGCGCCGCCGTCTGCGTCAAAGTCGTCGTCAAAATCGTCCAAGGCAGCGGTGTTTTCAGCACCGGGCCCGATCTCGCCGCGCTTATAGCGGATGATGACATAGACCACAATGCCGATCAGGATGAGCGCAAGGATCGCTATCAGCAGCCACAGCCACCAGCGGCTGCCTGTGCCGTCTTTATTTGCGTTGACGCTGTTGGCATCTGTATCCGCAGAGCTTTCCGCCACGCTCAGCGGCACGGAGATGTCCTGAGAATACGTCTCGCCGTTGGCGTCCTCATACTGGAGGATCATCTTGCCCACAAACGCGCCGATCTTGGAGAAGCCCACCGTTACATCAGCGCTGGTGGAGCCGCCTGCCAGCAGGTCACCCACATAACAGGGGGTGGAGGCGGTCATGCCGTCCGTGGCCAGCACCCGGATATTCATAGCCTTGGCGCGGCCCATGTTGGTCAGCGGCACGGAGATGGTAGCTTCCTTATCCTTGCTGAGTGTGCCGTACACCTCCGGCGTACCGGCCAGAACATCCATCTTCTGGCTGACCGGCAGCATGATGTTCTGCGCCGCCTTACCGGCCACCGCCTCGGTGGTCTCATAGGTTAGATTGATGCCCAGCATGGCGGGGCCAACCTCCGCGTCCTGCTTGGCCATGATCTTGTATTTCAGGATCGTCGTACCGCCCGGCTTGATGGAATCGGCATAGGCGGTATCCGTGCCGCCTACGCACAGCGTCAGGCCGGGGGAATTGGTGAATACCAGGCTGGAGATGATTTTCTTGGCCGTGTCATACTTGGAATTGTTGATCAGGGTCAGGCGCAGCTCCGTCTCCTCGCCTGCCATCAGGCCGGATACCTCAGTATCGTCCACATACAGCTTATAGCTCTGCACCATCACCGACATGGCGGAGGCGTCATAGCCGTCGATCACAGTAAACTGCGTGGAGAAGGAGCCCTCCGCAGGGGCGCTGTTCTCGAAATAATTTGCCTTGAATTTAATGGACTTGTTGCCGGAGGTGGCAAAGGGCGACACCGTGAAGGTGTAGTCCAGATACTTCACCTCTCCGCTGGCCCAGTAGTCGAAATACTTGCCCAAATTGGTGGAGTCGATCACGAAGGGGAACTCGTCCAGCGCGGCGGACACCACGGGATAGACCGTCACGCTGGTCAGGGTACCGCCCACATTGATCACGGGGATCCGCATGGAGATAGTCTGATTGGGTGTGCCGGTAGGCACGGTATAGGAGCCGCCCGCATTGGTACCCGCCACCTGAAGGCTGCCGAAGGCGGTGGTAACGCCGGACATATTGCCGTTGTCGGTAACGGTCACATAGGCACTGACCTTGAAGGTCACGTCCTCGGTGATGGTAGTGCCGTTCACGGCATCCTCCCGCCACACAGTGGCGTTGATCTTAAAGGGCACGGCATAGCGTCCCTTACTGGCAAACTCGCTGACCTTGAACTCGAACCACACCTCCGCCGTGGAGTTGTAGGACATATCCTTTAAGTGCTGCACATCGCTGGCGTAGATCAGCTCAAAGGGCCAGTTGGACACGCTGGCGTCGGTAGGCACATCGGGATAGATGTTGATGTTGCGCAGCATGTATTTCTCGCTGGGCAGATACTCCTTGTTCACCGCCAGCGGCAGCACGATCTTCACCACCTGACCGGGAACGCCTTTGGGGGACTGTGCGCCGGTATCCATCAGGATCAGGGCGTTGGCGTCGCTGGGTATGACCTTGATATCCGTGTTGGGCTTTTCGTCTGTAACCGAGACCCCGCTGACGCCGGCGTCCTCTCCGTTTTCGTAAGACGTGTAAGCCTCAATGGTGCTGTCATCTATCACATCCTCTGTGACCTCTTCCGCCATAGCGACGGCGGGCAGCAGGGATACTGTCATCAATACGCAGATCAACAGGGCCAGTACCCGTTTTACCGTTTCTCTTTTCACTGTGCGTTCTCCTCTCCGGTGTGGTGATTTTCTGTCTCTATCTTTCCGTCACTGAAATAGACGGTACGATCCGTGTAACACTGCATCTGCGGGTCATGGGAGCTGAGGATGAAGGTGGTGTTCCTCTCCCGGAAGATCTCACACAGCAGCTCCATGACCTCCTGGCCGGTACGGCTGTCCAGGTTTCCGGTAGGCTCGTCCGCCAGCACGATGGAGGGTTCTGTAATAATGGCACGGGCGATACTGACGCGCTGCTGCTGACCGCCTGACAGCTCCGCAGGCCGGTGATCTACGTGTCCGCGCAGTCCCACACGGCTCAAGGCCTGCCACGCCAGCCAATTCCGTTCATCCTCCGGCACGCCTCGGATGGCCAGTGGCAGGGCCACATTCTCCAATGCCGTGTATTGGGGCAGGTTGTTGTAGCTTTGGAACACAAAGCCAATATAGCGGCGGCGGAATCTTGTCCGCTGCTCCTCGTCCATAGCCTCCAAATGATGCTTGCCTCGGACAATGATCTCACCCTCCGTGGGCGGCTCAAGACCTGCCAGCATATTCAGCATGGTGGACTTACCGGAGCCGCTGCGGCCTGCGACACAGACAAATTCGCCTTGCAGCACGGACATGTCCACGCCATCCAGCGCACGGACCGTGTTGCCGCCGACGGTGTAGTGCTTCTTCAGCCCCACCGTCCTGATGATCGTTTTTCGTTCACTCATAGTTCTCTCTCGCTATCTCAAATGTGGAGGGCGGCAGCACATAGTTCCGCTCCTCCGCCGTCAGGCCGAATTTGATCTTGATGCGCTCCAGCTTCCGCACCCACGGGTCGCCCAGTGCCCACAGCACCAGAAACGTACACAGCCCATGGCAGAAGTCGAAGAAAAAGCTGGATAGATAGGCCGCGCCTATCGTCTGCCATGTAAGGGGGCTTACATACCCGATGATGAAATACAGGTTCATGATCCAGCCGTACAAAAAGCCGGACAGGAAACCATAAAGGCATAGCCGCAGGGGGGCGTGGTCGGTAAGCTGCCGCACAAAATGCAGCAAATCGCCCCGGTTGGTATTCTCCGGACACAGCCTGTCCCACCATTGCGCCGTAAAGTGACGGCGGCTTCTGCCCTTGAATACGCCGGCATTTTGCAGAATACCCGCCAGAAAGCCCACCAGCCCCCAGGTGAACATCTGCCACGGCGTCCACGGTCCCTGTCCGAAAATGAAGTTGCTGACAAAGGCGGTCAGCGCGCCGGTAAGAAAGCCCGCCTCCGGCCCGAAGGCCACCGCCGTAATGATAATGATGGCGGAGCAGGGCTTGAAGTTGGGCAGCGGGATGATCTCAAACACCGTGCGGCCTACCACGGCAATGGCCGCCATCACCGCAATCGGCACCAGTTCACGTGCCTGGGGCTTCCTCTTATCGAATACCAAAAGGAAGGGGATGGCGGAGGCCAGCAGAAACAAAAGCCCCAGCAGAATATCGGAGTTGAGGATAACGTAATCCCAGAAGGTGCGTGACCCCACCGGATTGACCGCGGGGCGGTGACTATGGTAATAGCCGAAGGCCGCCATCAGGGCGGGCAGCACCAGAAGGATCACCCACGCGGCGGCTCTGGTTCTTTTGCTGACAAAGAGCTTCGACACGACGCGATCACCTCCTCGCAGGTAATGTCCATGGGGAAGTGCTCTGCCGCGATACGGTTGGCGTCGGTGGTATAGAACCGGTTTCCGGCAAAGAAGTCGTGGGGCTCTCCCTCAGAGAGCAGCAGCCCGTCAAACATCAGGGCGCAGCCTGTGGCGTACCGGGCGGCGAATTCCACATCGTGGGTCACCACCAGAACAGACGCACCCTCCCGGCACAGTGCCAGCAGCAACTGCGCCAGCTCCGCCTTGGCATAGGCGTCCAGCCCTTTGGTGGGCTCGTCCAGCAGCAGCACCGTGGCCTCCCGCAGCAGCAGCTTGCCTACGGCAAGACGCTGGATCTCGCCGCCGGACAGGTCGTAGGGATGCCGCGCCAGCAGCGGCGTCAGCTCCAGCTTTTCCGCCATCTGCACGGCCTTGGCTTTGTCCTGTTCGGCACTGTCCAGCAGCTCCTTCTCCACCGTGTCGGCCACAAACAGCGACCGGGCGTTCTGAGGCAGCATACACAGCCGCTGACCCTTTGACAGCTTCACCTTGCCCCGATAGGGCTTCCGAAAACCGGCCAGTGCCTGCATCAGCGTGGTTTTGCCTGCACCGTTGCCGCCCAGCAGGCACAGCAGCTCACCTTCTCGAAGCGTCACATCTGTGCCGCGAAGAACGTCTTTGCCCTTTTCGGTATAGCGGAACCAAAGCTCCTTGCCCTCTAAAACGGCGGGGTGCCTTGCTTCTTTCTCAGGTTTCGCGGTTTCAGGCGCGGAATACTCCTCCGCGATGGGCAGCAGCCGCTCCAGGCGGCGGCGGCCATCCCGCACCGTCAGGGGCAGCTCGTCTGTCTGCTCCAGCTCGCTGAAGATACGGACAGCGGCGGGAAGTCCGAAATAGATACGGCTCTTTTCCGCGCTGTCGGACAGCTGCCGCGCGATCTCAGCCGGCGCGCCGTCTGACAGGATACGGCCCCGATCCATAGTCACCACACGGTCGGCGGCGGGGAATACCTCGTCCAGCCGATGCTCCGTCAAAAGGATGGCTACGCCCAGCTCGCGGTTGATCCGCTGCACGGTAGCAAGCAGATTGCGGGCCGCCAGCGGATCCAGCATGGAGGTGGGCTCGTCCAAAATCAGCAGCTTCGGCCCCATGGCCAGTGCCGAGGCCAGATTCATCAGCTGCTTCTGCCCGCCGGATAGCTCCGTGGTCTTGGCACGGAACCACGACTCCATGCCGAAGAAGGCGGCCATCTCCGCCACGCGGCGGCGGATCACCGGAACCTGCAGGGCCATATTCTCAAGACCGAAGGCCAGCTCGTGCCATACGAAATCTGTGACGATCTGGTTATCCGGGTTCTGCTGTACGAAGCCGATCTCCGCCGCGGCGGTCAGCTCCGGCAGCTGGGAAAGGGGCGCGTCCTTATAAAAGGTCTCGCCGGCTCTTGCCCCCACAGGCAGCAGGCCGGGCTTGGCATGGCGCAGCAGTGTGGTCTTGCCGCAGCCGGAGGGGCCGCACAGCACCACATACTCGCCCTTGTGTATCTCCAGCGAGACGTCGTCCAGTGCCCGCGTGTCAGCCAGCGGGTAGGAGAAGCTCAGGTGTTCAAACCGTAAGAGTGCCATCTGATGGCCTCCTTTGTTTCAAGAATACCGGGCAGGAACATCAGCACGGCGTAAAAGACAAACATGGTATAGCTGGCACTGCCCAGCAGCACCGGCGTCATGGCGGGATAGAACTCCATATACCCGTGACCGAAGGCGCGGGCGGTAATGCAGACACCCGCCACCGCCAGAATAAGACCCAGCGTCCGGGCGTCCCGGCCATCGAAGCGGAACAGGTGGAAGGTGGTACGCCGCTTGGCTCCATAGCCCCGGGCTTTCATGCTGTCCGCCGTCTCCACCGCCGCCTCCATGCTCATGGTCAGCAGCACCGACAGGTTCCGCAGGGCACTGCCCAGCCTTTGCAGCAGCCGCGTGCCCTCCTCCTGCAGCATAGCCTGCGACTGCCGGATCTCGCGGCGGTTCTGCTGAAGCTGTGGGATGAACCGCAGCGTCATGGTGATCAGCAGCGACGTGCCGGGAAAGGGTTTGCCGAACAGGTACAGGAACTTATCCGAGGTCATGACCTCCTGATAGCAGGTAAACCACATAATGACCGCGCAAAGGGAGCAGCCGGACACCAGACCGTAGCACACCGCCTCCAGCGTGTACCACAGGTGGTTGATGGTAAAAAGCATGGTCACGCCCCGATGGTTGAATAGCGGATTGGCAAGGGCGATCAGCAGAAACATAGGCCCCACAAACCGCATGGTGTGGCCGTAGGCCCTCCAGCCCCGCAGCCGGATGGAAAACCAGCTGGCGCCCAGAAACGACAGCACTACCGTGACGGGGTGCATACAGGCCAGTGTTAGGCCCAGAACCAGTACGAAGTACGCCATACTGACCGCCGGATGCAGGTTCCCGAAGAAACGCATCCGGGTATCAGTCATGGTTATCCTTCCATTCCTTGCCGTAGCCGTAGGGATCTCCGTTTTCCAGATCGCAGCCAAGGTCGCAGGTGTAGTTCCACTCAATAACCTCTCCGGCCTTGACGTAGTACACACCACAACCATAGTTGGGATACCAATCGTTGACGCAGTACATCCAGCCGCTCCAACGGCCGCCATCAAACTCATAAAGGTTGTTGATGCCATCCACATAGCAGCCACTGGAGGTACCGCCCCGATAGGACATGTGGATCTTGTACTTTTCACACACAAAGGCGAGGACGTCGAAAA
>OMCS01000682.1_pt1 | contig 17254 bp, 21 predicted proteins | sample 1674241 | NCBI WGS metagenome assembly OMCS01 (sample SAMEA103958153, study PRJEB25191) | human gut metagenome
AACCTTGTGTGTCCTTGTCAACTGATGGTACCGTCAGCTCTTTGCTCTCTATGGCCTGCTTTTTGGCATTTGGGGCGAAGTGCGGCAGCGTTCCGTCAAAGGACAGCGCAAGGAGCTTATACCCGTCCTTGGTGCTGTCCACCTCTTCAAAGCCGTACTTCATGGCAAAAGCCTGATCCGACAGCCAGGCCTTCTGTTTCTCCGCCCCCAGCATACATACGCCGGACTTGCCCCTTTCCTTCGCGTCATTCAGGCAGTATTCCATAAGCTGCCGGCCGTAGCCGTGCCCCTTGTGCTCGCCCAGCACCCACAGGCAGTATATGTAATAATAGTTGTCTCCCAGTATGGGGTCCACGCTGTCTCCAAGGGGGCATATTCTATAAATACACAGCCCTTTACATCTAACTTGCGGAAAACGTGTCCCTCCCCAAGCCGCTCAGCCAGCCATTGGCGCTTCGCCTCAACGCCGGGGTGGGGCTTCCTGCTGCGGATTATGCAGCACAGGTGCTCGTCCATAATGTTTTCAGGCGTAAGGTTTATGAATCCATGCTCCATTTTTCTTTTTCCTTTCGTTTATTTGCCCATCGCGCCCTGCGCCGCCTTCCGGTAGCTGCTTGGCGTCATCACCATGAAGCGCAGGAAGTTTCTTGTAAAGGACTTTACGGTGTTGTAGCCCACCTCTATGGCGATAGAGGTGATGGTGGCGGCGGTGGTGGTGAGCAGGCGGCAGGCCTGCTGCACTCGCACATAGTTCAGAAAGCTGTCGAAATTCTTTTCCACAAGGCAGAGCAGCATGCGCTGCAATTCGTCGCGGCTGATGCCAAACTCCTTCGCTACGGATTCCGCCGTCAGTTTTTCGGCATAATTGCGGTATATGCTGCACACTATATCGTAAGCCCTGCGGGTCTCCCGTATGCCGCACTGCTCGGATATCAGCTGGTAGGTTTTGCGGTATTCCCCCGCCTTGGTCCCCATTCTGGCGGCAAACACCTTGGACATGTGGGAGGCGTCCACATAGCCCAGTATGCCGGCTATCTCCTCAAGGGTGAAGTCCGTATAGAGCAGGAAGTTCATGGTGCGGGTGACCCGCATCTCGGCCAGCAGGTCAAAGAAGGACAGGCCGCTCACCTCCCTTATGTACTTGCGTATTGAGCCCTCGCTCATGTAAAACATGGCGGAAAGCTCCGTTATGGTCAGCTTTTCGTTCAAATGGGTATAAATATAGCGCAGCAGCGCCGCCTCGCTCCTGCCCCCCGCCGCTGCGGAAGCCCTGCCCTCCTTCCCCTGTCCCTGACGGCAGAAGAGTATCATAAGCTCTATTATAAGGCTTATGGCATAGGCAGACGAGTGGCCGCCGTCGCTGTCCTCCGGCTCCGCCTGCAAAAGCCCCACAATACTGTCTATGCGCTCGGCTCCCCTGCCGCCGCATATAACTACCGGCGCAGCCTCTATTCGGGAAAGAAGCTCTTCGTCGTCCTGAGCTATGCTGCAAAGGGACTTGAGGGCGAGATTCACCGCATCCAGCTGATAACGTATCAGGTAGTAGGTCAGCGGCGCGGATACCTCCGTAACCTCGCTTATCTGCCACGGCATTATGGCCACGAGCGTACCCTCCCTTAGGCGGTATCCCCTTCCCTGAAGCAGCAGCGTACCTTCCCCCTTGCTCACGTATAAAAAGCGGGCTCCCTGATGTATCAGGGGCTGGGTGGGTGCGGCTATCACCTCCCGCGCCACAGAAAAAAGCCTGCGTGGGTCTATCTCCGAGCAGTGGCCCGGCTGTATCTGTACGGTATCTTTCACGGCAAAAGCTCCCTTCAAAGCAGTATAGGACAAATTTACGATCTTATATTGTATTTTACCGCAGCGGCATTTCCATGGCAAGGCTCAGTTGCCGTGGGGTTTTTGCCTTATATGGCTGTATTTTAGGGCGTAAAATACCTTTGCCCCTAATTCATTTGTCCTGCGGCAGGGGCGAAAAAATGATAAAATTTAATTGACAGTCAAGCAAAAGGAGAAAAGCTAATGCCTATACATGTTACCAGCGAAACGGGCCCATTGAAAAAGGTCCTGCTGCACAGGCCGGGGCTGGAGCTCGAGCACCTGACCCCCACCAGCCTGGAGCAGCTTTTGTTCGACGACATACCCTATCTCGCTGCAGCCCAGCGGGAGCACGACGCCTTCGCCCAAGCCCTTACGGACAACGGCGTGGAGGTGGTCTACCTCGAAAAGCTCATGGCTGAGACCATATCCAATCGGCCGGAACTGCGCAAGGCCTTTATAGGCGAGTTCATATCCCTTGGAGGCCCCCTGGCCGAAAGCTGCCACGATCCGCTTTTCAGATACCTTTCAAATATACAGGACGATCTTGAGCTGATAGAAAAGACAATGGCCGGTGTGCTCATGTCAGAGCTTTCCCTAAAGGGCAAAAGCCCCCTTACCGACCTTGTGCGCCGGGAGGGACGCTTCGCGCTGGAGCCCATACCCAACCTTTACTTCACCCGGGATCCCTTCGCCTCCATAGGCACAGGCGTAAGCCTTAATAAGATGTACTCCGAGACCCGCAGGCGGGAGACCATATACGCCCGCTACATATTGGGCTATCATCCGGATTTCGCCGGGCAGGTCCCCCTCTACTACACCCCGGATATGCCCTTCTGCATAGAGGGAGGCGACGTGCTGAACCTTTCGGAATCCGTCCTTGCGGTGGGCCTTTCCCAGCGCACCAGCCCCGAGGCTGTGGAGCTTCTCTCCGCAAATATGTTCAGCGACCCCGGCTGCAAGATACGCACGGTGCTTGCACTGGATATACCCGACATACGCGCCTTCATGCACCTTGATACGGTGCTCACTCAGGTGGATACCGGCAAATTCGTGATGCACCCCGGCATACGGGAAACGCTGCGCATATACGAAATAACCCCGGGCAACGGCCCCAAGGCCATAAGGGCCCGGGAGCTGACCCAGCCTCTGGAGGATATATTCAGGGAGAAGCTGGAGCTGGACAGCGTGTCCCTCATACGCTGCGGCGGCAAGGATCCCATAGCCTCTGAGAGGGAGCAGTGGAACGACGCTTCCAACACTCTCTGCATTTCCCCCGGCGTGGTAGCGGCCTACGACCGCAACATCATAACCAACAAAATACTGAGAGACAACGGCGTTACCGTGCTGGAAATGCCCAGCTCGGAGCTTTCCCGGGGGCGGGGCGGCCCCAGGTGCATGAGCATGCCCCTATGGCGCGATTAAAAAGAAATCATCATATAAATAAACTTAAAAGGAGGCCACAATCATGGCAGTAAATCTTCGCGGCAAAAGCTACCTCAAGCTATTGGACTTCACCCCTGCTGAAATACGCTATCTTCTGAACCTTTCAAAGGACTTCAAGAGCATGAAGCGATCCGGGGTGCCTCATAAGTACCTTGACGGCAAAAACATAGTGCTGCTCTTTGAAAAGACCTCCACCCGCACCCGCTGCTCCTTCGAGGTTGCAGGCCGGGATTTGGGCATGGGTGTGACCTATCTTGACCCCGGCTCCTCCCAGATGGGCAAAAAGGAGAGCATACCCGACACGGCGCGGGTGCTGGGCAGGATGTACGACGGCATAGAGTACCGGGGCTACAGCCAGCAGCTGGTGGAGGAGCTTGCAAAGTACGCCGGCGTCCCCGTATGGAACGGCCTTACGGATCAGTTCCACCCCACCCAGATGCTTGCGGACCTGCTCACCATCGAGGAAAAGCTGGGCCGCCTCAAGGGCGTAAACTTCACCTACATGGGGGACGCCCGCAACAACATGGGCAATTCCCTCATGGTGGCCTGCGCCAAGATGGGCCTCAACTTCACCGCCTGCGCGCCAAAGGCGCTGTTCCCCGCCCAGGAGCTGGTGGATACCTGCCGTGCCATCGCGGCGGAAAACGGCTGCACCGTCACCCTCACCGAGGACGTAAAGGAGGGCACTGCCGGCGCCGACGTCATCTACACCGATATATGGGTATCCATGGGCGAGCCCGACGAGGTATGGGCGGAGCGCATAAAGCTGCTCACCCCCTATCAGGTGAACGCCGCCGCCATGAGGAACGCCAAGGACACCGCCATATTCATGCACTGCCTCCCCTCCTTCCACGATACCCGCACCACCATAGGGGCGGAGATAGCCCAAAAGTTCGGCATATCCGAGATGGAGGTCACGGATGAGGTATTCGAGGGCAGGCAGAGCGTGGTGTTTGACGAGGCGGAAAACCGCATGCACACCATAAAGGCTGTAATGTATGCCACTCTCTGCTGATGAGGAGGAAACCACATGTCCTTTGAAATGCCCCGGTACAAGGCCCCGGATTTCGGCCTTGATATATTCAGAAACGCCCCCGACGCTGCCATGGCCCCTGCGGAGCGGGACGGCATAGTGCCGGACGACTACCACAGCACCTCCATGTTCCCGGAATACTTTAAAATAAATGGCCGGTGGCTGCTTGCCGGGGAGAGCCGCATGGACTCCTGCGTGGTATACCGGCCTGAGTCAAACCGCCTGGACGTGGTGGAGGCCCGCAACATAAAAAAGGGCGACCTCGTGCTGCTGGGCCGCACGGAAAGCGGCAGGGACGGCATATTCGTACACGCCAACGGCTTCGCGGGCGGTGAGGACGCCTTGGAGGACGCCTTTGTGTTCCGTCAGGGCCGCAGCCGCGAAACCTCATATTCGAGGGATTACGACCAGCTCACCGAGCTTTTAAAATACGAAAAGCAGCACGGCAAGGTAGTCTGGGTGATGGGCCCCGCCTTCGCCTTCGACCGTGACGCCCGGCGGGCCATGCAGGCCATAGTGGAAAACGGCTATGTACACGGCCTTATGGCGGGCAACGCCCTGGCTACCCACGACCTTGAGGGGGCTTACCTGCACACCGCCCTGGGTCAGGACATATACACCCAGAAATCCATGCCAAACGGCCACTACAACCATCTGGACGTGCTTAACCTGGTGCGCCGCTCAGGCTCCATACCCGCATTTGTGGAGGAGTATAAGCTGGACAATGGCATAATGGTGAGCTGCGTAAGGAATAACGTTCCCTTCGTGCTGGCGGGCTCCATTCGCGACGACGGCCCCCTTCCCGAGGTGATAGGCGACGTATATCAGGCCGCCAACGCAATGCGGGACATGGTGCGGGACGCTACCACCGTCATATGCCTTGCCACCATGCTGCATACCATCGCCACCGGCAACATGACCCCCTCATTCCGGGTACAGAAGGACGGTAGCATACGCCCCGTGTACTTCTACGCCGTTGACTCTGACGAGTTCGTGGTGAATAAGCTTCTGGACCGTGGCAGCCTCAGCGCAACCACCATCGTGGCCAACGTACACGATTTCATCACCCGATTAGCCCGCGGCCTCGGGGTGATGTGATACGCGCTTGAATTTTGCGTACACATAAATAACCGATCCTCCGTATGCCATCAGCCATACGGAGGATCTTTATCGTTTTAATGTGAAAAAAACGCCTGATGTCAAATAAAGGCTGTGCAGATGCGCGTTATTTCCAGTGCTTCAGCCGGGAAAGATATGAATCGAATTGAACGCGCCTGTCCTCCTCCTGCAAATTGTCCGGGTTGGGCATATTGGCGATGAGGTAATCGAGCAGAGCCTCCTTCGATTTATACGCGAATTGGCCCTCCGCATAGCACCATTTGCAATAATCCTCGTTGAAGTCGCCATCGGGCTCTTTGCTGATAACAGAATCCTCAAGGGGCATACCGCAGCATTGGCAGATCAGCTTTCGCGGAGAGCCCAGGAGAGTGTTGATCGATACGTCGAACAGCTTGGACAGCAGCTTTAACGTCTCGGTATTCGGTACGGTCTCTCCATTTTCCCAGCGCGATACGGCCTGGCGTGTAACGCATATCCTTTCTGCAAGTTCGTCTTGAGATAACCCTCTGTTTGTTCGCAGTTCAAAAATTATATTTTTTGTTTCCATGCAGATCGCCTCCTTCACCCTCATTTTATCAGCATATGCCCAATTCGCCAAGCAACCCGCTGTTGCTGCCGGCAGCCGCTGATTTGCCGCGCGCTTTTATATCCGCCCTTTTATTACGCCCCAAAACCGAAGGTGTTTATCAGCAGCAGCCACGCAAGGCCGTAATAGGCCACTACTGCGGTAAGGTCGTTCAGAGTTGTTATCAGCGGGCCGGAAGCCACGGCGGGATCCACACTCAGTTTTTTGAAGAGCAGCGGCACGCAGGTCCCCACTATGCTGGATACCGCCATCGCAAGCAGCAGCGCCACGCCTATGCAGCCTGATATGCCGAAGGCGAAGGCCGCCGTCTTGGCCTTGAAGAGCATTATGTAAAGCCCTACCACGCCGCATGATGCCGCCCCGAGTATCAGTCCGTTTAACAGGCCTATACGGCCCTCCTTGCACACCAGCTCCAGCTTCTGCCTGCCGGTCAGCGTTGCGTCCATAAGTACGCGGATAGTAACCGCAAGGGACTGAGTGCCCACGTTGCCCGCCATGTCCAGTATGAGGGACTGGAAGCTGACTATTATGGTAAGCTGCGCCATTATGCCCTCAAACAGGCCTACCACGCCGGATACCACCATGCCCAGCACCATCAATATGAGCAGCCAGGGCAGGCGCTTCCTTATGCTCTGTATCGTAGGCTCGTTCAGGTCCTCCTCGGCTGTCAAGCCGCCCAGCTTTGCATAATCGTCGCCCAGCTCTTCATCTACTACCTGAACGATGCTCTGGGAGGTGACTACGCCCAGCAGCCTGTTGTCGCTGCTAAGCACTGGTATGGAGTCCTCGGAATAGTCCTTTATGCGCTCCAGGCAATCCTCTATCTGCTCCCTTGCGTAAAGGTAAGGGTAGGACGTAGCTATGATATCCTCAAGGTTGCTGTTTTCCCGGGAAATAATCAGGTCCTTCAGATCTATGGCCCCGTAATACGCGTCCTTTTCGGTAACGTATATGGTCGAGATGTTGTCGTTTTCAGCCGCCTGGCTGATAAGGTCCGCCATGGCGCCCTTTATGGTGCTTCCCCGCTGTATGACGATATAGTTGGTGGTCATTATGCTGCCCACCTCGTCCTCGTCGAATGCGTCCACCATAGCTATGTCACGGCGGCTGCCCTCATCCATAAGGTCTATGAGCATCTCGCGCTGCTCACGCGGCATTTCCCTGAGGCAGGCTATCGCCTTGTCAGGGTCCATGCAGGAAAGTATGTCCACCTTCTTGCGTATGTTCAGCTCGTCTATGTAAACATAGGGATGGTCGACGAATTCAAACACGCCGGAAAGCTCGTCGCTGTCCAATATGCCGTAAAGCTTCTTGCGCTCGGCCGGGGTAAGCTCCTCCAGCACCTCCGCTATATCCCTCTGATGGTAGTCCGAAAGCCTGTCCTTCAGTGCGCGGGGAGAGATGCCGCTTCTTATTATCTTTGCCAGCTCCTCCGAATAGTTGCGGAGTACCGGCTGTTCTTCCGGTAAATTTCTGATGCTGTCCATTATCCACACCTCCGATTTTATTCAAGCGAAAACACGGCGCACGCAAAAAGCGCTCGCCAAGGGACAATATTAGTCTGCTGTTGCTTAAAGAAGTATGGCTAAGACTGAATGATTATGTGATATGCTTATGCCGCTACGCTGCGGTTGCGAGCCATGAACCGGCACAAGTGAACGCCTTCAGCCGAAGCCTGTTTTCCCGTGCAACTGCAACTGTCGTCCATGAGCTCACCTCCGTTTAATAGCATTCTTAGATGGATTATAGCATAGCGGGCCTTCCCGCGCAAATAAAAAAGCGGGAAGGCCCGCTTTTTTAATGCTTTTTTCTATTCCTTTGCGCCCAGCCCCAGCGCGTCCGCCTCGGTCTTCATTCCCTTTATTGTAAGCTCCATAAGCTCCTCAAGGGGCATACCCAGAGTCTCCGCGCCCTGCTTTATGATCTCCCGGTTGCACTTGGCGGCAAACTTCTTATCCTTGAACTTCTTCTTAAGGCTGCTGACCTCCAGATCCGTTATACCGGTAGGCCGCATGAGGGCGCAGGCCATGACTATGCCAGTGAGCTCGTCCACTGCAAACAGGCTCTTTTCGAGGTTAGTCTCGGGCTTTACTTCCTCTGTGCAAAGTCCATAGCCGTGGGAGATTATGGCTCTTATGTCCTCCTCGTCCACACCCTCCGGGGCAAGCAGCTCACGGACGTGCTTGCAGTGCTCCTCCGGAAACTTCTCGTAGTCCACATCGTGAAGGTAGCCTATGGCCCTCCAGTATTCGGGATCTTCTCCGAAGTGCTCCGCCATTGCGCCCATGGCCGAGCTGACGGCCAGCGCATGGGTAAACAGGTGCTCCTCCGTGGTGTGCTTTTTAAGTATCTCCTCCGCCCTTTCAAGCGTCAGCTTCATATAATAAGCATCTCCTTTTTAGCCAAAGAATGTCTGTATCTGCGCGTAAAGCACTATCACCATTATAACAGGAACGATGTACTTAAAGCAAATATTGTAGAACCCTTCCGCCCGGTATACATGGCCGGAGCAGGCGACCTCCTCCTTTACCATCCTGTTCCCGAACACCCAGCCTATGATTATGCTCATGGCGAGGGAGCCCAAGGGCATGAGTATGCCCTCCGCGATCATGTCGTAAAAGTCCAGCCAATCCGCCGTGGCGCCCACCGTGGGCAGGCCGAAGGTTATGGCGGGGTTGTCTATGAGCGCGCCGCCCGCTACGTTAGTGCCGAGTCCGTCCAGCGCCGTAGGCAGGCCCACGATGAATATCACTGCCGCCATTATTACGGTTATGCTCTTGCGGTTGACCTTCTTGCCCTTTTCAAGTTTCTTGTCTATGATATACGCGGTGTTTACCTCAAGCAGCGATATTGACGAGGTTATGGCCGCTATAAATACGAGGGTATAGAACAGGAAGCCCATGAGGTTGCCTATGAAGCCGCCCATGCCGTCCATGAATACCGTCTGGAGGGTATTGAAGAGCAGGCCGGGGCCCTGACCGTAGTCCATGCCGAAGGCGGAGCAGGCGGGCATTACCGCCATACCGGCCATTATGGCCACTATTGTATCCGCCACGGGGATTATTATGGTGTTGGTATTAAGATCCTCGCTTTTGGAGAGATAGGAGCCGTAGGTTATCATTGCGCCCATGCCAAGGGACAGTGAGAAGAACATCTGGCCCGCCGCGGACTTGAGCACGTCGAAGAAGGACTTGAGGCTGTCGAAAACCGAGAAGTCCGGCACGAACATGAACTTATAGCCCTCCATAGCGCCTGGCTGACATGCAACGTAAACTATGACTGTCACCAGCATTACAGCAAGAGCGGGCATCGCCACCTTTGAGAATTTCTCTATGCCGCCGGATATGCCGCCCATAACTATCACTATATTGAGCAGCATGAACAGTGCGTAAAAGCCCACCATGCCGGGCATATTGGCTATCCATGAGCCGAAGAAGCCCTCCGCCGCAAAGCCCGCGCCGCCGAACATATTAACGAGGAAGCCCAGCATATAGCGCATTACCATGCCGCCCAGCACGCTGTAAAAGCCCAGAATAAGGAACGCGGAGCCTACGCCCATGTAGCCCACCCATGGGAGCTTTTTGTTCAGCGCCCTGTATGCGCCAACCGCACCCTTGCCGGTCTTGCGGCCTATTGTCAGCTCTCCCAGCATTACCGCGAAGCCCACGAATACCACCAGTATGACGTATACCAGCAGGAACGCGCCGCCGCCGTTTGCACCCATCTTATACGGGAAGCCCCATATATTGCCCAGTCCTACTGCGGAGCCTATGGCAGCCATGAGGAAGCCGAAATTGGAGCTCCATTGTCCCTTGTTGTTTTCCATTTTTAAGTTTTCCCCCTGTGTTTTTACTTTGCCGCTTTAACATAATAGAAATTAATATATTAAAATAGACTTTTCTACCATACCATACCCCCGCCGCCCCGTCAACATTTATTCACAAATAACTCATATTTTTGCTGTTTTTTGTATAAAATTGTGCAAAGAATAGCAAAAAAGCCGCATTGCGCGGCTTTTCGATTTTGCTTTGTGCATTTTTAAACAATATAATTTCCAGCGCACTGCTCTTCGCTTCTTCGGGATAATATATTGTCAATCCTCGTTGATGTACACACGGGGTACGCGGGGGGTAATGAGGCAGGTAAGCTCGTAGTTGATAGTGCCTACCACCTTGCCCACTTCCTCGGCGGTCATGCCTGCGCCGCCCCAGAGGGTGACTTCGTCGCCCACCTTTACGCTGTCGTCGCCGGTGACGTCTATCATGTGCATATCCATGCATATGCGGCCTACCTGCTTAAACTTCTTGCCGTGTATCATGTCGTAGGAGGCATTGCTTATGCGGCGGGGATGTCCGTCCGCATAGCCCGCTGTTATAACGGCGGTGCGAATGGGCTTGTCGCTGATAAAGGTTCGTCCGTAGCTTATGGATGTGCCGGCGGGCAGATCGCGTACCTGCGCCACCCGGGACTTGAGGGTGAGCACGGGCTTAAGCTCGCCCTTGCGGGGCTCGCTGTCGGGGTACATGCCGTAGAGTATTATGCCCTCGCGAACCATGTCGAGGTGTGCCTCAGGGTGGGCGAGTATCGCCGCAGAATTGCTGGCGTGGCACACCTCCGGGCGCAGCCCCTTCGCTATAAGGGCGTTGAGTACGGTGGTGTAGTTCTTGAACTGCCACGCGGTGTATTCGTCCTCGGAAGGAGTATCCGCCACGGAGAAGTGGGTGAACATACCCTTTACGGTGATGCCGGGTATATTGTATATGCGCTCGATGGTATCGGCGGCTGCAAGGGCGGCCTCCTCCCCTTGGGCGAATATGCCAGTGCGGCTCATGCCGGTGTCTATCTTTACGTGTACGTTCAGATTCACGCCGGCCTCGGTAGCGTACCTGCCGAACTCCAATGCTGTGCGCTCGTCCTGCACGGCCTGGGTGATATCGTATTTGGCAAGGGTCCCGGCGTACTTTTCGGGGGTATAGCCCAGTATGAGTATGGGCTTGGTTATGCCGCCCTCGCGAAGCTCTATAGCCTCGGACAGACAGGCTACCGCGAAGAAGTCTGCGCCCTGCTTTTCCAGGAAAAGGCCGCAGTGTACCGCTCCGTGGCCGTATGCGTTGGCCTTTATGACGCAGAGCACCTTCTTGCCGGTGCGCTTGGCTATTTCAAAGTTGTGCTTCAGTGCCGCCATGTCTATTTCCGCCCAGGTGCGGGCCTTAGGGTCAATATTGCTCATGTTGAGCCTCCTTGTATTTTTTGTTAAAGATGTGTCATAGCGTTAAGTATTTTCTGTACTAATTTTAGAACAATACCGGGCTTTTTGCAACAAAAAAAGGCCGCTCAGGCGCGGCCCTTTTCATAATTTTTGCTTATCGGGGCTTATCTCTTTTTCCCGAACAGCTTAGCCATGCCCTCGGACACGGTATTCAGGTTCTCTATACTCTCGGACAGCGCCTCAAAGTCTATGGATTGCAGCTGCTGCATGGTCTTTATAAGCTCTACCGTGGCGCCTGTCAGGCTCTCGCTGCCTACCCTTGTAAGCTCGGTAATGCCCTCGCTCATGGCGATGAAATCCACCTGCTGCAATTCGTCCACAACGGCGGAAAGCTCGTTCACGGTGTTATCCGCATTGGTCAGTATGCTGTTTGCCCTGGGCAGCACCACTACGGCGCTTACGAGTACCACTACCGCCACCAATACGCAGGCTGCGGTGCGTATGAGGTCCATACTGTGCATCTTCCTGAGCAGCTGCGCCTGCAGCTCCTCTGCGGTCTGAGTCTGCTTAGTCTCCATGGTATATCCCCCTTTACAATATGCGTTATTTAACTATTTCGCCGTAGCTGGCGCCCACGAACTCCCTCAGCTCCTCCGGATCCAGCATGAGCATCTGCCCCCGTATGCCGGCGCTTACCGCTATCCTGTCGAAAAGCTGGGCAGTCTCCTCTATATATGTGGGAAGCTGCTTCTTCATGCCTATGGGCGAGCAGCCGCCCCGAATATACCCCGTCAGCACAGGCAGCTCCTTCACGTGTATCATCTCGGCCCTTTTATTGCCGGATATCACCGCCGCCTTCTTCAGATCCACCTCTTCCCCTACGGGTATGCAGCATACGAAAAGGCCGTTTTTGTCCCCCCGAAGCACCAGCGTCTTGAAGGTACAGTCCGGGTCAAGGCCAAGCTCCGCCGCGGCGTGTACGCCGGAGAGGTCGCTCTCGTCGTATTGATATTCCCGCGCCTCAAAGCCTATGCCCGCGGCGGCGAGCATACGCATGGGATTGGTTGTCACCATTGCTATATCCCCTTATGCTTTAGTATACCTGAGTATACCACCGGAAGCAGTATCATTGCAACGAGCGCCACTATGGCGACCACTGGCTTTGTCCAGCCTCCAACTATGGCTGCCGCGCCGCACACGATCCATACAAACCCGGCAAAGCGGTGAGTCTTATCCCAGTTTTCGTCTGAGCTCAGCGTCCATGGTATCTTTATGCCCACAACGCCGTTGCGCCTGCACTTTGGCAGGTAATTTCCTATTATTATGAACATTATGCCGAGTATGCTGCATACTATCCTGCCCATATCAAAGCTCACGCCCATGGCCGAATACAGCATTACCGGCACCAGTATAAGGCTCAGCACGGGTATTATCCAGCGGCACAGCCACATAAGCCTGGGAGATACCTTATCGGCCAGCTTATTCTCCTTTTCCCATCCGCCAACGGCCTTTATGCTGACCGGGCGCACCTTCACAAAGGGGCTGTCGGGATATATCTCCATGGCTATGCTGCATACAAGATTGATGAGCGCCAGTATGCCCGGCATGCCGAAGGCCGCCATGGCCTTGCTGCTCCAGCCGTTGGGCTGGTTGTCTATGCCCCAGTGTGTGGCCACCACGTCCGGCAGCCTGTCATACAGCGCTATGCCCAACACTATCGGCAGCAGCGTTATCAAAGTCGTAATTACCGTCAGCTTACTTATCTTCTTCATCGTCCTTACCTCCCATAAAGCCCCTGCACCAAAGCATTATCTCCTCAAATACGCTGGTGTTAAGCTGATAATATATAAAGTTCTTTTCCCGGTTCTCGTATATGAGCCCCGCCTTTTTAAGCTGGCTCAGGTGATATGATACCGTGGCCTGCGTCATGTCGAAATGGCTTGCTATGTCACCGGCGGACATCATGCCTCCCTTGAGCAGTTCCAGTATCTCCCGCCGCACCGGATCCCCGATGGCCTTGAATGTCTCCTTCATTCCCATACACCTCACCTCTTTTGAATTTCATCTAAATAGAGTATATACCGGGGCGGTAAGGTTGTCAAGAATTATTTAGATTATTTTCTAAATATCGAATGATACCATATGCCGGGAATACTTATACCCTTTTCTGCCTGCTTATAGTATAATACCAGCAGCGGGTGATAAAAACACGGCCCCGTCGGGTAGTCGTGGGCGTACCCATCAGGGTATCAGTAACCTGCCTCCTTGGTTGTCCCTTCCCCGCAGTAAGCTGTTTTAAGGAGGCCAAAACAATGCAAGACGCATCACTTACCCTCACCCTGTTTCATGAAGGTCAGTTTTATGTGGGCATATTCGAGCGCCGGGATGGAAAGCAGCTCTCAGCCTGCCGCGTAGTGTTCGGCGCGGAGCCAAAGGACGGCGAAATAATGGATTTCCTGAATAGGGATTTCCGCCGTCTCTCCTTCAGCCCCAAGGTAAAGGAGGAGCGCAAGCCGCTGCCTGTCAACCCAAAGCGGCTGCAAAGGGAGATAGCCCGTCAGGTGAACTCCATAGGTACCGGCACAAAGTCTCAGCAGGCGCTTCAGCTCCAGCGGGAGCAGAATAAGCTTATTCGTCAGGAAAAGACAAAGGAACAGAAGGAAGCGGAAAAGCGGGCGGCCTTTGCGCTGCGTCAGGAAAAGAAAAAGGAAAAGCGCCGCGGGCATTGACCCACGGCGCAGCCGTCAACGGAGGTATCAAAAATGGAAGAGGCTCAGAATAACGCCCTCATCGGCGTCGATGAATTCAACAGAGTGGAAATGCGTGCGGGCACCATAATCGAAGCAGGCCCCAACAAGAAGGCCCGTAACCCCGCGTATAAGCTCAAGATAGACTTCGGCCCCGAGATAGGCGTAAAGTCCTCCTCCGCCCAGATAACAGAGCTTTATACCGCAGAGCAGCTTATAGGCATGCAGGTAATATGCTGCACCAATCTCACTCCCATACACATAGGCTCAGTCAAGAGCGAGGTACGCATTCTTGGTACTGAATCCGAGCAGGGAGTGGTGCTGCTCAGGCCCACCGCTCCCGTAAAGAACGGAGACAAGGTATTCTGATATGCAGTTCATAAAAGCCACATCCGGGCACATTGATGCTATCGCTGCCATATACGGCCGCATAATCGACGCACAGGAGCAGGGCCGTCTTACAGTAGGCTGGCAGCGGGGAGTTTACCCCACCCGCCAGACCGCGCTGGACGCTCTGAAGCGGGGAGACCTGTTCGTATGCATCGATGGCAGCAAAACCGTCGCTGCGGCGATAATCAACAAAAAACAGGTGCCCGCATATGAGGACGTAAACTGGGCCTACGCCGCCGGACCAGATGAAGTGATGGTACTGCATACTCTCGTTGTGGATCCGCTCTGTTCAGGCAGAGGCTACGGCTCCGCCTTTGTTGCCTTCTATGAAGGCTATGCGCGACAAAGCGGCTGCCCGGTGCTCCGCATGGATACCAACGAGAAGAACGCCGCTGCCCGCAGGCTGTACGCCCGTCTGGGCTATCGCGAGGCCGGAATCGTGCCCTGTGTGTTCAACGGGATAAAAGGTGTTGGGCTGGTGTGCCTGGAGAAAAAACTGTAAGCAGGGGCCGTTCCCTTTGCATTCAGAGCCTTTCTTCGCTGCTGCCGTCCTCACCGTTTTTTTCTATTACGACCGCGTTGCCGTTGGCGGTAACCGCAAAAACGTATGGCTGGTACGATATTCCCCCCGTTGCGAGCAAGTCCTTCGTCTGCGGATCGAGCGTGATATAATCAAAGTCAACCCCTATTACGGCGTTGCAGCCCAGCTCGTATGCCGCCTCCTTCAGCTCCCGCAACGCATTCCGGCGTATTTCCACAAGCGAGTTCAGCAGCTTATCCTTTACCCCGGTATCCGAGCCGAATACCGCCAAACCGCGGTCTACCGATATGGCGTCGTCGCCGGATATATAGCCCGAATACTTCGTTATAGTGTAGCCATCGAAGCTAAAGCCCGAGGTTATGAGCATCTTAGCCATAGCCCTCTTCTTTTTTTCCGCCTCCCTCCTTTCGGCGGCCGCCTCTTCCTCCTGCTGCGCCTTAAACTCAGCATACATTCTCACAGCTTTGTCAACATTACTATCTTCGATCACATAAGAAGTCCACGTCTCTTTGAGCAGCTTTTTTTCTTTTAAAAACGCCTTTAAGTCATTTTCGTCAAATCCATATTGCCGGCAAACATCTGATATCTTCATAATTATGCCCCCACTATTAAATATTTATTTCAGGTACTTCAATGCTTCAGGATTATCAGGGTCGATGTCCAGTATTAGGTTTGCGTATTTCCGTGCCTTTGCGGGGTTTTCCCTGCACTTTCTCAGCAGCTCCGCCACATCGTCATCAAGGCCTATGCTCGATGTATAGGCTATCCTGTACCTTGCGCCGCAATAGCGGCAGGTCCTTATTCCGTTTTCATCATAAAAATCTGATGCGCCGCATTTTTCACATACAATAGCTTTCATGGAACAGCCCTCCATGCGTGAAATGTATTCTTTTACTTCTTTTATTATAGTGTAGGCTCTTGCGTATTGCAACAAAAAAGCGGACCGCCTTCGCGGCTCCGCTCAGTCTGTCGAAAATCTCAGGGTTGTTAAGGGGCCGCAGCCCCTTGAGGCTAAACCCGAAAAAAACTCGAAGAAGTGGCGCTTAGCCACTTCTTCGAAAGTCTTACGCCTCGTTAAAGGCGTCCTTGCCCAGCCCACAGACGGGGCAGACCCAATCCTCCGGGACGTCCTCCCAGGGGGTGCCGGGAGCTACGCCGTTATCCGGGTCGCCCAGCTCGGGATCGTATACATAGCCGCAGGGGCATTCGTACTTAGTCATCGCAGCTTCTCTCCTTTATGATTATTCGCCGAAGTAGCGCTTGAGCAGGCCCTCGAAGGCCTTGCCGTGGCGGGCCTCGTCGCGCGCCATTTCGTGCACGGTGTCGTGGATGGCGTCGAGATTGTACTTCTTCGCGAGCTTGGCGAGCTCAAACTTGCCGGCGGTCGCGCCGTTCTCAGCGTCAACGCGCATTTCGAGATTCTTCTTCGTGGACGTGGTCACGACCTCGCCGAGGAGCTCGGCGAACTTCGCGGCGTGCTCGGCCTCTTCCAGACCGGCCTTTTCCCAGTACATGCCGATTTCCGGATAGCCCTCGCGGTGCGCAACGCGCGCCATGGCCAGATACATGCCGACCTCGCTGCACTCGCCCTCAAAGTTGGCGCGCAGACCGGCGATGATCTCTTCCTGCACCTCGGCGGGAACGTCCGCGCCGAACACCTTGCCGACGCCGACGACGTGCTCCGCCGCCCAGGTCTTCTCCTCCGCCTGCAGCGTGAACTTGCTGCCGGGGACATGGCACACCGGGCACTCCGCCGGGGGCGTATCGCCTTCATGAACGTAACCGCAAACCGGGCAAACCCACTTTTTCATAATAAGATCCTCCATCAAATCAATTTTTCTCTTTGTTGTTTTTATTATCGTCCGCTGCGCAGCAGCGGCAGATGCCGTAAAATGTCAGCGCCCAGGAGCGCACCTCGCCGGGCATTTCGCCGGTGACAAGCGTTTCGGGCAGCACCACGTCCACATCGTCCACGCGGCCGCACTTCTCGCAGATGAAATGCGCGTGGGGGTGCGTCCGGCCGTCGAACCGCTCCTGTCCCGCAACCGTGGCGACGCTCATCGCCTTGCCCTCCTCGCGGAAGAGTGCGAGATTGCGGTACACCGTGCCGAGCGAGAGATCGGGGATGTCCGGCTTGAGCCGCCGATAGATCTCCTCGACGCTCGGGTGATCGTACGACGCGAGCAGTATCTCGCGGATCGCGTCGCGCTTTTTGCTTTGCCGCCGGGTGCTTTCCATGGGGTACTCCTTCGCTGTGGAACTTCAAAATCAATAATGATTATCGTTACTGTTAATATAGCACCTCATTGACTTTTTGTAAAGACCTTTTTAAAAATTTCTGTGAAAAAATTTCCGGATATGGAAA
>OMCS01000686.1_pt1 | contig 17209 bp, 19 predicted proteins | sample 1674241 | NCBI WGS metagenome assembly OMCS01 (sample SAMEA103958153, study PRJEB25191) | human gut metagenome
GCGGCTATGGCGTTCAGGAGAAGGTGACCGCAAAAGTCACCACAAATCAGAGTGCAGCTGTCACGGCGGCGCAGAATGCAGTGACCTATTTCCCAGAGTTTGGCTATGAGAACTGTTGGCGGCTGCTGGAGGCAGATATCTCCGGGCGAAGCACGACATTCCAATTCAAAGCCAACCCCTACAGCACCTACAACCGCCGCACCCACTTCACGCCCATCTGGTATCCGGACGGCAGCTATACGCCCTACACATGGCTTCTGGATTGCTGGACGCCGGCAGGAATGCTTTCCATGAACCTGACGGACAGCGTCACCATCCGGGGGAATCTCTGGGAGGAGTGGCATATTGCTCCCGCAAAACAACGATAGAAACGGAGGAACTTATGAGAAAAAAGAGAATCCTGATTCTGACCGCCCTTGTGCTGCTTCTGTGCTGTGCTTTTTCCACCACGGCCTTCGCTGCCGGTACGGGCGATGTAGCTGGTGCGGTGGAAAGCACATGGCAGACGGCATCCGGTCAGATTAAGACCGTGGTGAACAATGTAGTCTTTCCCGCCATCGACCTGATCCTGGCAGTGTTTTTCTTCGCTAAACTTGGTACGGCTTATTTTGACTTCAGAAAAAGCGGCCAGTTCGAGTGGACGGCGCCCGCCATCCTGTTCGCGTGCCTCGTGTTCACGCTGACGGCACCGCTGTACATCTGGCAGATCATCGGAATTTGAGGTATAGGCAATGACTTTTTACGAACAGGAGCTTCGGAAGATCGTCGGAGAACGGTACCCCGACGCCGCTTATGTGGGCAGAGCCTGCTATGTGCGTCTGAGCGATATGAACCGGGCAAAGATTCAATTTGTCACTGGAATCGTCGCCAATCAGTACAATGCCCTGCAGCTGACGATCCTCAACCGCAGCGAAGGACAGGTGGATACCCTGCGCCTGCGCTTCTCGGATCTGCTGGGGACAAAGATGACCTCAAATCCCAATTTCCGAAACGGCGTGGAGCCGCACATTTGGGATGACTATGGAAAGGTGAGCTGGTATGTATATCACCCCACTCAGCAGGACTATAAGGTGCTGTCCGATGCGGTGTCAGACTATCTGGAGGTATTTCAGGATATGAGCCAGTCCGCTGACCGGGCGCGGGAGCAGACAATGTAACAAAAGCGTGATTTGAAGGCCGTACCAGCTGTACGGCCTTTGCCATATCCCAAAGCAGCTGGTGCGGCCTCACCCGGAAGTGAGGTGAAACCGATCAATGTTTATTTGGGATTTTGTTGCCGATAAGATACTCGACCAGATCGTGGATTGGTTCTACGGTCAAGTCGTGGGTTTCCTCGGCAACTTCTTTGCAGAGATGGGAAACATGGGCGCGGAGCTCTTCACCATGGATTGGGTGCAGAGCATCGTGCTGTTCTTCTCCTATTTGGCATGGGCACTCTACGGCACAGGGCTGGTGGTGGCCTGCTTTGAAACCGGCGTGGAGTATTCCAGCGGCCGCGGCAACATCCGTGAGACCGCCCTCAATGCCATCAAGGGCTTTATGGCTGTCAGCCTCTTCACCGTTGTTCCGGTCCGGCTTTATGAGCTGTGCGTTTCTCTGCAGGGGGCCTTCACTGCGGCGCTCACCGGCTATGGGACTTCCATCGGGGATGTGGCCGGTGAGGTCATGCAGGAGTTCAATGCCGTGGAATCGATATCCGACCTGACGGCAGGGCCGCTGCTGGGCTTCGGCAGCATCACCAGCGGGATCATGATCCTGTTCTGCCTTATCCTCATGGCTTATGCCGTTGTCAAGGTCTTCTTCGCCAATCTAAAGCGCGGCGGCATCCTGCTCATCCAGATCGCTGTGGGAAGCCTCTATATGTTCAGTGTCCCTCGCGGATATACAGACGGCTTTATTCAATGGTGCAAGCAGATCATCGGCTTATGCCTGTCGGCGTTCTTGCAGGCGACGATCCTTGTCGCCGGACTTATGGTGTTCAAGGATCATGCCCTGTTAGGGCTTGGCCTCATGCTCTCTGCCGGCGAGATCCCCCGTATCGCCGGAGCCTTTGGACTGGATACCTCCACCAAGGCAAACCTCATGAGTGCTGTCTATACCGCACAGGCCGCCGTCAACACCACGCGCACGGTCGTACAGGCGGTGGCGAAATGAGCAGACTGACGATGGGCAGCTTGTTCGATGGCATTGGTGGATTCCCTTTGGCCGTGATCCGCAGTGGCATCACGCCGGTGTGGGCGTCGGAGATCGAAGCCTTTCCCATTGAGGTGACAAAGCTGCGTTTCCCCGACATGGTTCATGTGGGCGACATCACAAAGCTGAATGGCGCGGAGCTGCCGCCCGTGGACATCATCTGCGGGGGCAGCCCATGTCAGGATCTGTCTGTTGCCGGCGCAAGGGCAGGTCTTGCGGGGGCGCGTTCCGGCCTTTTTATGGAACAGATGCGCATCGTGCGCGAAATGCGGTTGGCAGAGAAAGCCCGTGGTCGGGAGGGTGTCAACATACGGCCGCGCTGGATGTGTTGGGAGAACGTGCCGGGTGCTTTTTCAAGCGGGACACCGAAGTACGAGGATTTTCGGATCGTGATGGAGGAGATCGTGCGGATCTGCTTTCCCAATGAGCTTATCCCAAGCCCCTATCCTTACGGATGGCCCGACGCCGGTGAACTCACGGCAGGCGGTGCGTTTTCTCTTGCATGGCGCTGTCTGGACGCACAATTTTGGGGCGTCGCGCAGCGTCGCAAGCGCATTTTTCTCCTTGCTGACTTCGCCGGACCGCTTGCGCCGCAGCTTTTATTTGATGTATTTGGCGAAACGGGAAACTGCTGGAAGGAGGTCACATAGATGTACCGATTCGATGCAAACGGGCAGCTGACGATGCTTGAATTGGAAGCAGCCGAAGGGACCGGAGCTCCGCCCAAGCGCAGACCGGGCAAACCGGACTCCGAACTGATTTCGATCCCGTATTTCCACCTGGATCTGGTATCCGGTTCTGTCGACCTCTTCGGGCAGCGCCACTGGGAGCTCCGATCTCCATGGCGTAAAGGGAAACGCCCCCTCAATACCGGGGCTGCGCCCCGTATTCCGATCCGAGTCCCGCTCTCCGGCATACTGGAGGCAAACCCGGCGCAAAAGTATTATCTATCGAAAGTCGCCTGCATTGGCATCCTGCGCCGGGCCTTTGAGCGCGGCAAGGAGCTGCCGAAGAAGCTGGAGCGTGCCCTAAAGATCCAGGCGGGGCTCATGCGCCCAGACGGACAGTCCACAGGATTTGAAGCGTACCACATCAACCAGCGAGACGAGGGCATCGACCTGCACGGCGTGTCAGGCGCATTGTTGGCAACGACGAATATGCAGATGCAGACCTTCGTGACGCAGCCGGACGAAGCTGTGGAGGGCTTTGACGGCTTCAACGGCGACCTGACCGGCGATGTAGCGGCCACGCTCGGCGTCAACTGTGGGATGTCCACCGGCAGAAACGGCATCATGGCCTTTGCCGCCAATCAGCGGGATGAGGTGCGGGATCTGCGCGATGTGGCGGGCGCGTTGCAGGCACAGCCGGGAATGAAGCAGCAGACCTTCGTCGCCGGTTTTTCTGCCGGGGCAGGTGCCAGCGCGGGAGGCATTGGATACAACGAATCGGTTGCTCCCACACTCAAGGGCAGCCCCGGAGGGAGCTGTATGCCGTCTGTTTTGTGCCTCAACGACCAGGGCGGCAGCGTGATGAATTGCTCTGAAAATATATCCGGCACGCTGCGGGCGCAGGAGCATGGACATCAGCCTCTTGTTTACGAAAATCACGGCATTGACAGCCGCTACACCGGCCCGCACAAGGTAGCCCCTACCATGTCCGCACGATACGGCACGGGCGGCAACAATGTGCCGCTGGTCGAGCAGGAGGCAGATGCCATCTGCATTGCAGGCAATACGGTCGACCGGCAGCCGCAGAACGGCGGCAATGGTCTTGGCTGTCAGGATGACTTGGCGTATACTTTGACTGCCGCAGACCGCCACGCGGTCTACAGCCGCCAGCGTGTGGATGACTTTCGGCATAATGATGTGGCAAGTACCCAGAGTGCCCGTCAGTACAAGGACGCAACCGACCTGATTTGCCAACAGGCAGAAGCCTGTGCTCATCTCATTCGTCGTCTTACTCCGCTGGAGTGCGAAAGACTGCAGGGCTTTCCGGACGGCTGGACAGATATACCCGGTGCTTCGGACAGCGCCCGTTATAAAGCCCTCGGTAACAGCGTGGCGATACCCTGCGTGGAGTTTATCATGTCGCGCATCGCCGCCGCGCTTTTATGAAGCACAGCGTTGACAACGGGGGTTAAGTCGGGGTATAATATCCCTGAAAGACGAGGTGACAGACATGGATAACAGGGAGAAGCTAAGGCGCATCACGGAACTGACTGAGCAGATCGCCGGACTGCCGAAGGGGTATCTTTCCAAAAAAACCATCGGCGGAAAGATCTATTACTATCACCAGTGGTCGGAAAACGGCATCAAGCAGAGCCGCTATCTGCACGACAGTGAGATCGCGCCACTGGCAGATAAAATCGAAAAGCGCAAGGAACTGCAGGCGCAGCTGCGCATACTGAAATCACAGAAAAGCAGACGAAATGAGGCGACAGGTATGAAATGCACCTTTATGCATAAACGAACCCCCGTGGCAGAGCTGGAGCTGGACGATGTGACCGGCTTTATACAAAAAATTGGCAGTGTCTACGCACCGGAGCATCTGCCTATCGGCATCCCTGTGCGAAACGAGATCGCCGACCGCGCGGCGTTTAACGACTGGTGGCGGGATCGCTCTATTCCGGCAAGCCGCAGCGGTGTGCGGGAAGCACTGGAATCGTTGGGAGTGGCAGACACCAAAATGCTGCTCGTCCGCTGCTACGGGCTGAGCCTCTCGGATCAGTACTGGATCTGTCCGGAAGGCGCGAAGCTTCGGTGGGAGGACATCAACTTTTTCCAAAATGATTTCTCGGAGGACATCGGAGATGTGCTGTTCGGAGAAAGAAAGAAGAAGGACGCGCTCAATTTCAGCTCCCCCGACAGCACATCGGACGGCAATCTGAAAAAGCGGTGGAAGATCATCGATGGGAAGCGGTGCCTGATCAAGGGCGGCAGCAACCCGTTCCGGCAGCAGCCGTTCAACGAGGTGATCGCCTCCGGCATCATGGAGCGGCTCGGCATTCCTCATGTATCATATACAGTCATCTGGAGCAAGGATGCACCTTACTCGGTCTGTGAGGATTTTGTTACGGAGAATACGGAGTTGATCCCGGCGTGGAGGCTGCTGCAGGCGAAAAAGCAGAAGAACAGCACCTCCCGATACCGGCATCTACTGGAGTGCTGCGAGCTGCTCGGCATCGGAGACATTACGCCGTTTTTAGACCGGATGCTGGTGCTGGACTATATCATCGCAAACGAGGATCGCCACTTCAATAACTTTGGGGCACTGCGAAACGCGGAAACGCTGGAATGGCTCGGTATGGCTCCGATCTATGACAGCGGCTCCTCCCTTGGCTATGATAAGATGCCCGGTCAGATGCGCTCGGAAAAGGATGTGATCTGCAAGCCCTTCAAAAACCATCACGCCGAGCAGCTGAAGCTGGTGACCGATTTTGATTGGATCGACTTTGATCGCCTCTCCGATGTAGACGAGCTGATCTCCAGCGTACTGTCTTGCGAGGAAGCTGCCGACTATATCGATGAGGGACGTATCCATGCGATCACGGAAAGCGTGCAGCGCCGGATCGGTCATCTGCAGGAGCTTGCGATGACGCAGGCGCCACGGCAGCTCGATACCACCGAGGACGATGTCCGAGAAGAAGTTGCCGCGGATTACGCGCCAAAAATGGAGCTGTAATGCAAATACAGCGTAAGAGCAATGGATCAGCCGCTTTGCGAATCGCAGGGCGGCTGATCCTTTCATTCCCTTGCCTGTTGGCTGCGGACGGCATAGCCGCTTTGGTGGTATCGCTTCTGTTTTGCCATGTTTCTTCGTTAGACTTGGTGAATAGCTTTCCACGCCTTCTTCCGGTATGCTTTGCTTGCAAAATCGAGGAAAGGAGCAGAACCGATGGAGGGAAAAAAGAACCTCTGTGCCATGATATCCACCGAGCTCCATGCAAAGATCATGGCAGAAAAAGAACAGCTGGAGCTGAACACACTGGCGGAATATGTGGAGCGCATCTTCACTGAACACTTTGAAGGAGGGCAGATCAGCATGAAAGCAGAGCGCACCTTGGCGGTACAGATCCCGGCGGAGCTCTTTGAGCGACTGAAGGAATATCTGGCAGCCCGCAACCTCAAGCAAAAGCAGTTCCTCATCCAGCTCATCGAGAATGCGCTGGATGACACGGAAGCGGAGTGACCAAGCATCATAGGAGGCCGCGGGTGTTCCTGCGGCCTCCCTCATTCTTATTGGAGGTAATCAGCCATGTACATTTACCCGGACAACCTGTCCGCAAAGGCCACGCTGTGGCTGTGGGAGCTGCGGGACATCGGCATCATCGGCGTGGGACTTCTTCTCTCTGTCCTGGCGCTGACCCAGACCGGCATCGCCCTGCCGCTGGTGCTGACGGCAGTCTTCGCCTTCCTGACGATCCGGCATGAGGGCACCAGCATTCTGGACTTCATCCGCTATGCCGCTGCCTTCCTGCTGACAAAACAACAATACTACGAATGGAGGCTCGACCCATGAGCAGAAAGCAGAAAAAGAAAGATGCCCGTGAGCAGTCCACCCGGCAGCTCATGGGCATTGATGACATTACCGACTATGGCATCGCCACCCGCATGGGAGAACTGGTGTTCTTTGCCATCAAGCCCACCAACATCTCCGTTCTGCCGGACACCGGCGTGGGCGCAAGGATCTATGCCCTGCTCAATGTGGTCAAGGGCATGGCGGAGATCGAGATGTTGGCGTTAAATTCCAAGGAGTCCTTTGAAAACAACAAGGCATTCTATCGCCAGCAGGCAAACGAGGAGGAGCTGCCCGTCATTCGAAAGCTGCTGGAGCAGGACAGCAAGCATCTGGATCGCATCCAAGTGCTTATGGCATCCAGCCGGGAGTTTTATATTCTCGTTCGACTGCAGGGCAAAAAGGAATCCGATGTGTTCAGCTACCTCTCCCGCATCGAAAAGAGCATCAAGGATAACGGCTTCACCGTCCATCGTGCCACCGAGGAGGATCTCAAAAGGATGCTGGGAGTCTACTTTGAGCAGAATGTGACCACCGAGCGGTACGAGGATCACGACGGCGAACGCTGGGTCCTTTTCGGAGAATAAGGAGGGATATCACTTGGCAGCAAACAAGAAAAAAGCTACAGCAAGGCACACGGAGGACACACCTGTCAAATCCTTCTTGGATATGATCGCACCCTCCGTGGTGCAGTTTAATCCCGACCACTTCATCTGCGGCAACACCTTCCGCTGCGTGTGGGCTCTGCGGGAATATCCCACCCAGACCGACGAGCAGGCACTGCTGCGGCACTTGGGCGAAAAGGACGGTATCACCCTGCGTATCTATACCCGGCAGCTCACCCCGGCCGAGGAGGATCGCATCCTCCACAATGCCGCGAACAAGAACCGTATGAACAAATCGAACCCCAATGACTTGCGGCAGACCATCATTGCAGAAACGAACCTGCAGGACATGATCTCCATGGAGGGCAGCCGCCACCGCAACAAGGAGCCGCTGTTCCACTGCGCGGTCTACATCGAGCTGACTGCCCCGGACTATGACGCGCTGAAGCTGCTGCAGACCGACGTGCTGACCGAGTTGGTACGCAGCAAGCTCAATGTGGACAGACTCCTGCTCCGCCAGCAGCAGGGCTTCTGCTGTGTCAGTCCCGCGGGCTACAATGCCTTCGGAGCGCAGTTTGAAAGAGTCCTGCCTGCCAACTCCGTGGCAAATCTCTATCCCTTCAACTACAGCGGTAAAACGGACGCAAAGGGCTTCTATGTCGGACGGGACAAGTACGGCAGCAATATCCTCGTGGACTTCGACCAGCGTGACGAGGATAAGACCTCCGCCAATATCCTCATCCTCGGTAACTCCGGCCAGGGCAAATCCTACCTCATGAAGCTGCTCATCCTCAATCTGCTGGAGTCCGGCAAATCCGTTATCACGCTGGATGCCGAGCATGAGCAGCAGGAAATGTGCGAGGCTGTCGGCGGCTGCTTTGCCGACCTTATGGCGGGCAAGTACATCATCAATGTGCTGGAGCCGAAATGCTGGGATGACGGCGGCGACCCGGACGATACGGCAGCACCGGAAGCCTTCCGAAAAAGCACCCTGCTGGCACAGCACATTTCCTTCCTCAAGGACTTCTTCCGCGCCTACAAGGATTTTTCGGATGCCCATATCGACACCATTGAGATCATGCTCTCCAAGCTGTATGGAAAATGGGGCATCACAGAGCGGACCAATTTCCGCCGTATGCGCTCGGAGGACTACCCCATCCTCTCTGACCTCTATGACCTGATCGAGGCGGAGTACAAAAGCTATGACATGGCCGCCCACCAGCTCTACACCGAGCAGATCCTGCGTGAGGTGCTGCTGGGGCTGCACTCCATGTGCAAGGGCGCGGACGCGCAGTTTTTCAATGGACACACCAACATCACCTCCAGCCGTTTCCTCGTTTTCGGGGTGAAAGGACTGCTGGGCGCAGCGAAGAATGTCCGCAACGCCATGCTGTTCAATATTCTGTCGTTCCTGTCGGACAAGCTGCTGACCGAGGGCAATACCGTGGCGGCGCTGGACGAGCTATATATCTGGCTGTCCAATCCCACAGCCATTGAGTACATCCGAAACTGCCTCAAGCGTGTGCGCAAAAAGGAATCCGCCATGCTGCTGGCAAGTCAGAATCTGGAGGACTTTGACCAGGAGGGTATCCGCGAGATGACAAAGCCGCTGTTCAGCATCCCGCCTCACCAATTCCTGTTCAACGCAGGATCCATCGACAAGCGCAGCTATATGGAGATGCTCCAGCTGGATGAGGCGGAATATAATCTCATCAAGTTTCCCCAGCGCGGCGTCTGCCTGTACAAGTGCGGCAACGAGCGATATCTGCTGGAAGTCCACGCTCCCGCCTACAAGGAAAAGCTGTTTGGCACAGCGGGTGGCCGCTGATGGCAGTATCTGCAGGTATGATCGCCAGAGCCGCAGCGACAGCCCTTTCCAATGAGAAACTTCGCAAAGGGATTGGCTGGGGGCTGGTCGCTGTTCTCTCGCCCGTCATCCTCCTGATCGCCGCGCTGTGCTCCATCGGCACAGGTGGTGCGGATCACAACAACCATGCGGTAGCCGCAGCCTTCTATGGGACGAGCTATTCGACTGAGGTGCCTATGGCATTCCGGTATCATATTGAGGAGATGCGCACCGCGTTTTCTCTTCTGGATTCGGCGGTCGCCTCCGTCAATGGGCGGACGGAGGGGGGAAACAGCCTTGACCCGATCCGAGTCAAGGCTGTTTTTTATGCCCTCTGCTTTGGCGAGGACGCTCCCGGCAGACGGGCAGCAAACCGCTTTGTGGAGTGCTTCTACACTTGGGAAACCCGTACCCGCACGGTAGAAGTGGAGAACGAGGATGGCACGGTTACCAGTACAACAGAAGAATACACCGTCGCTGTTCCGGTTTCGTTATATCAGGTGTATGCCAATCTGGAAGCGGAGCTGGGCCGGACGATCACGGAGGACGATAAGAACAACATCAACCACATTTATTCTATGATCGCCGGCGCTGTGGGTGGTAGAAATTACAGCGGTGAATTCCTTCGCGGGGATGGAAGCAGTATCGACTTGGACATCTCCACCTTTGTTGATCCCGCCAATAAAAATGCAGCCGACCTTGTGACCTATGCCATCCACGCATGGGAGTCCGGCTGGGGCTATGTCTGGGGCACCTATGGTAATGTGTTGACGGAGTCACTCCTCGCCTACAAGGTATCACAATACCCGGACGGTGTTGGCAACCATGAGGACATCATCCGCGCCAACTGGCTGGGCGGCAGGACCGCCGACTGCGTTGGACTTATCAAAGGTTACGGCTGGCTGTCCCCGGAAACGATGACCATCGACTATGGTACCCATGGGATGCCGGATATCGGCGCAAACCAGATGTACTATAACGCCAGGGAATCCGGACCCATTAGCACCATGCCGGACATTCCCGGCCTTGCGGTTTGGCATGAGGGACACATCGGTGTTTACATCGGCAACGGTCAGGTCATCGAAGCTATGGGGACAAGGTATGGTGTTGTCAAAACAGAGTTGGCTGGTCGAGGTTGGACGCACTGGCTGAAGATTCCGTATATCAATTATGACTGAGGAGGATCGAATGGAATTTCCAAAAGATGAAGTAAAGAACAAAATCGTTTGGACAAAAGGCGCAGACTTTACTGACGGATCACCTCGATACACCTTCGAGGGACGCGACCCCGCCACGACCTATGAACGATTTCAGGTCGTTATCTATACAGAGCGGGAGCGCCGATATGCACACGACCCCGGAAGCCTCTGCAATCACTATTATGGTTATGTGCGTGACGACAAAATGGAATGTGCCGAAACCATCGGACCGTACTATTCTGTCCGGGAGGCAAAGCAGAGAACGCTGGAATTGTTCAATTTGTTTATGCAGCAATACGCCAATCAAGAATTAGATAGTGCCACATCGGAATCAGCGGTTCACGGACATGATGATCAGCAGAAGCATTTTCAATACCAATGGGCAGTGGGAACACCGCAGAGGAAGCATGCAGACATGCTGGACAAGCTGATTCCGCAGCACGATGGTCACACCACTGCCGCGTGGATCACATTTGCGGAGGAACTGGCAGATGGTGCGGAAACCGCCTTCGAGCAGGAAATGTCTTCTCTGGTAGCTGCGTTCCAAGAGATCTCAAAGCGGTTCAGTCCTCGTGCCGTGGAGACGGTCTATCAGGTGATCCATGCGCCAGGCAATGCGCTGCTGAGCAATGAGATCTTACCCGCAGCGGAAGCCGCGGAGCAGGGTGCAAGTTCACAAGAACTGTCTGATATGGCAGCAAGCGGACTGTTCGGTGGCGGACCGGTGCCTGAACTGAAGATGTAGGAGGAATATAGAATGGCCTATGTAAAAGTACCTGCACCATCGGTGGTGTACCACTTGGCAAAAGCAAATCGCCTCGACAGCATTCTGGATGACGGTCAGATCCGCCGCTTCGAGGACAGCGAGTGTTGGTTCTGTGAGAGCCTCCCTAAAATGAAAGCGTACATGGAGCAAACCGTGATGTGCGAGGGTAAACCCTACTATGCCGTAGGTGGTCAGCTTTGCCGCTATCCAAAGTTCGTGCCGGAGGACTATGTCCTCCTTAAACTCGCTCCCTGCCAACCGAAGGATAACTGGTATCGCTGGGATCAGGAAGTCCCGCCCGGTAGTCCGAAAGAACTGATCAACGCAGCAAAGGAGTTTTCTGCTTTGAAAATTGGTTACCGCGGTGACCTTTGGTTCAGTACGGTGGAAACCATCGATGTACCGGCCTTCCTCCATGGTGAGATCATTAGTCAAAAGCAACTGACATCTGGCGAAGCGTGGTCAGCTTTGTTCAACAAAACAGAAAACGAGATGGCAGGGTACATGAACCGGCTCGACCAGTTCTCTCGTGACGAATTGATTCAGGCTGCAGATGAGATCTCCGCCATGATGACCTGCCACTCCGAGCTGATGGCGTTTGGAGAAAATCTTTCCCGCAAGAAGATGATTTTTCTGCTGCAGCAGGAGAAGCCACTGGAACTTCTGAGTGAGGCTTGGGTGGAGCATCAGACTGTGGATGTGGGCGAAACCTTCCAAAGTCTGCTCACAGGTCTATATGACGAGACACGGCAAACGCAGGTGCGTGATATGGTTTATGCAATACAGCCGAAGACTATTGAGGAACTGCTGACAAGCTATCCGGATGATTACTTTCAGCTCATGACGCCGTGCGGTTTTGTGGATCTGACTCCTTCCGAAACGGAGAAGCTCCTACACGGCGAAGCGACTATGGCACACCCCGGAGTCAGCGGATGTCAGATGCCGGTCGAGGCGCAGGAACTTCTGGAGATGGAGGTGCTGTCCTTAAAAAGAGACGAGCATGGTTGCTGGTATGCACTGACCGACCACCCACAGCAGAAAATGGAGCAGGCTCCGCAGGAGCCGCAAATGTTGTGATCGGAGGTGCGTTGCATGAACATGGCTCGTTATGAGCAGGAAACCATTATCAACTTCAACGAGGAAGAAAAGACCGCCGGTATTTACACCCACAACAAGGTACTGCGTCAGAAGCTGGCAGCGCTGGCGCGGGACAGGCCGGAGGATTGCAGGCTCGTCAAAGCGTCCCGCAGCGGACGGGCAGTTGACTACACCATTCCAAAATCATGGATAAAGATCGTACCGCCTCGGATCGCAAGTGAAGCGCAAAAAGCAGCTCTTGCAAGAGCTCGGAAAGCGGCAAATAAGCCGCTATGACCCCTGCGCGCGCAGCGTTTCAACAACACCTGTCTCGTGCCGAGGGTAGTTACACCACCCACAACACAAAAACGCCGAAAATAGCATATAGAAGGAGGACACGCACATGAAAAAAGCAACTGTCACCGTCACCTTTGACGATGAGAAGCTGGGCGCACTGGAGTTCTCGCTCCGCAAGGAACACTCCTCTGTGCAGGAGCACTTGGAGGATGCGCTGAACGCTCTGTATGAAAAAACCGTACCGGAGCCGCTGCGGGAGTATCTGGACAGCAAGGCCGCTCCCGCGGCGGTGAAGCCCAAGCGTCCGGTCAAGCCCGCCGCACCCAAGCCGCAGAGCAGTGAGCCGAAGCCTGCGGCTGTGAAGGAGGGCAACTGAGATGGCGGATCATGTAGACATCACACTGTGGATCGACCGGCGTTGGAAGGATGCCATCGAGAAGCATCTCAGGGGTGAAACACTGCAGGAGCATCTGGAGAATGTGCTGGATGAGCTTTGCAACCAGCTCCCAGAACGTGAGTACAAACGCATCAGTGCCGAGATCTACGCAGAGGATGCTGCAGAGCGTGAAGCGAGGGAGGGTGCTCGCACCTACGCCGCCTACCATGTGACGGAGCGCGGGCAGGAGTGGTACTTCAAGACCTCGCCCGGCGAGGAACTGTTGGTCGCCTGCAAAAAGCTGCGCGGCTATGTCACCGCAGAGAAAGGCACTGCGCCGGACAAATTTATCGGAATGTTTTTCGGCGGGCAACCCATCACAGCAAAAGAGTTTGACGCCCTGACCGCTGTACGCATGGAGAACACCGGCAAGGTGCGCGGCGTGTTTGATGTGAACTTCGACAAGCGGGAGTTCTCCGCCGTACACATCATGGACGGCTGGCGAACCTGGGCGATGCGGGATGTCTCCCCGTCCGTCTACCATGCCACAAGGTCGCGCTTTGCTTCGGCGGATGAACAGCTCTCCAAACTATTGGAGCTGCTGGATGGCATGGAAATCACCTCGGCGGGACATCTCTCCGCGCGGAATTTTTCCTTCAGTGATGAGATCATGATGGAGGAAGACGGTACGCTCAACTTCTATGTGGACGCAGATTTTGATGTGGACGCCGCCTTCGGAACCTTCGTCCTCACGGACAAAAACGATAACTGGCTCAACATCAATGCCAACTACGACATCGCGGAGGATAGACCCTGCGACACGCTGGAGCTGACGCTCTGCAAGGGTGACGGCTCCGAGGAGAGCTGGAGCTACCTGCTCAACGCAGCCGAGCAGGATGTTCTACTGCGAAAGATGGAGGCGTTCTGCCAGCAGCAGACCGGCATGAGTCTGTGCGAGTACGCCCAACAGCTTCGTGAGGAACAGGCACAGACTTCGGAGATGCAGATGTAACCGCCGTGTCCGCCCCTGTGAGCCGCTGTGTGCGGCTTTGGGGGCGAGGGTAGCATCCTTACACCCCAGACAAGCATCGGCGCTGTTTGCCCCCGCTTTCGCCCCTCCTATGGGGAACTGTGCTGGGAACCCGCCTGTTCGATAAAAGCACAAGATAAAGGCCCGGTGTCGTTTCCGCCCCGGACCGCCCACAAAGCCCCGCAGTGCGGGGCTTTTCAGCGTTTTGAATTGTAGGCGTTTTCGCTTGATTTCAAACAGGCTGTAGGCGTATTTTCCCCAAAAGCTCCGTGTCGCAGGGGTTTGCGCCCACAAAAAGCGACATCAAAAGAAAGGACGGCAACTATGTCAAAAGAACAAATGACCATCCGGCTTTATCCAGAAACGCGCAGACAAATGGATGGTTGGTTGGAAGAAAGCAACAGCAAAAACCGAAACGAATTCGTGGAAAAGGCTCTGCGCTTTTATATGGGCTACCTCGGCACGGAGAATATTACCGAATTTCTCTCGGACGCGCTGGTGGCGACGCTGCGCGGAATTGTAGCTGACAGTGCAAATCGTACCAACAGTCTCCTATTCAAGTGCGCGGTAGAGCAGGGCATCATGGCGCATACTATCGCTGCCCACTTCCGTGATACGATGGAAGATCGCCGTGCCCTGCGCGGGTATGTGGTGGACGAGGTAAAGCGCACCAATGGTCAAATCAGGTTCGAGGATGCCCAGGATGTCCAGCGACAGTTACCTGATGATACATGGCTCGAATAATTTTTATCTCGCCCTACATGAAGGGCGGCAGAGATTCTGCTCGGCTGGCCCATCGCACCCGCTACTTCGCCACCCGTGAAGGCGTGCAGCTCCTCAAGGATGACAATGCTCATCTTCCTGTCACGAAGAAACAGCAGCAGTACATCCAGCGTCTGCTCCGCAGCTTCCCGGAGGCAAGGGAGCTGCCGGAGTATGAGAACTATGCAAACACACCCAACCGAAAGACTGCCTTTGCTTTCATCGAACAGATCCACGAGGACTTCATTGAGCCGATGGATAGCCGTGAAAACTATCTTGACTATGTCGCAAACCGTCCCGGTGTAAAATCGATGGGCGAACACGGCTTGTGGAATGCCCATGGCAAGGTGCCATCGCTGGAGAACGCTATTGCGGAGGTGGCGCAGCACACGGGAAATGTGTGGACACCGATTATCTCCCTTTCTCGCGAGAATGCAGAGCGTCTGGGTTATACCGACCTTAAAAACTGGCAGGAACTCATCAACGCATCTATCACCGACATCGCCAAGGGCTATAAGATCCGTCCGAGCCATCTACGCTGGTATGCTGCTCTCCATGAAAAAGAGAAGCACTTCCATGTCCATATGATTATCTTCTCCGCTGACCCGAAAGAAGGCTTTCTCACCAAGCAAGGTATCCGCAGCATCAAGTCCGCACTGGTCAGCACGATCTATCGGAACGACCGCCTGCACATCTATGAGCAGAAGGACGAACAGCGCGGCCTGCTCCGGCAGGAAGCGGAAGCACGGATGGCAACGCTCATTGAGCAGATGGCAACCGGTACTCTGCAAAGCGATAAGTTGGAGTTGTTGGTGACGGATCTCGCCCAGCGGCTTCGGGAGGTCAGCGGTAAAAAGGTCTACGGTTATCTGCCATCTCGTGTCAAACGCATCGTAGATGAGATCGTGGATGAACTGGCAAAGGACGAACGGGTGTCGTCCACCTATGCTCTATGGCAGGATCTCCAAGAGCTGCTTTGCATTGATTATAATCAGACTCCACCGCAGCGTGTACCGCTGTCGCAGCAAAAGGAGTTCAAGACTGTACGCAACATGGTCATCCAAGAAACGCTACGACTCTCGGAAATGAACTTCATCCGTGCCCACTGGTTGGGCGGTAGAACAACCGACTGTGTAGGACTTATCAAGGGCTACAGCTGGCTGTCCCCGGAAACGATGACCATCGACTACGGTACCCACGGGATGCCGGATATCGGTGCCAACCAGATGTACTATACCGCAAGGGAATCCGGACCCATTAGCACAATGCCGGACATCCCCGGTCTTGCGGTTTGGCATGAGGGACACATCGGTGTTTACATCGGCGGCGGTCAGGTCATCGAGGCCATGGGAACAAAGAATGGCGTTGTTAAAACGGAACTTGCAAAACGCAATTGGACACACTGGTTAAAAATACCGTACATCAATTACAACTGAGGAGGATGCAACATGAATGTTTTAATGATAGAGCCGGGAAAAGCTCCGTATGTAACTGATATTGGAAATGATTTGCACAGTATGCAGCAGGCAGTCGGCGGATATATCCAGGCTGTGTATCCCTACGAGGAGGCGGTTGTGTTGATCTGCAACGAGGAAGGCAAACTGGATGGCCTGCCGCTTAACCGTGCGCTCCGTGATGAGGATGGCGACATCTATGACATTGTTGCCGGGAACTTCTTCCTTGCTGGTATCGGTGAGGATGATTTTATAGATTTGCCGGACGAGCTTGTCGAGCAGTTTGCAGAGCAGTTCCGGCAACCGGAGGTGTTTGTGAATGTGGGTGGTCGGATCATCGCTTATCCAGTGGCGGAAGAACCGGTGCAGGATGGAATGTCATATTGACAATGATAGCAGCAAGGATTTCATCTATGTACTTTCCTACCTTTACAAAAAATGTAGCAGCGGCAGGACTTGACTATGTGATTGGAGGACAGTAATGAAAAAAACGAATATCACACTTACCTTTGATGATGACAAGCTGGATGCACTGGAATTTTCCCTTCGCAAGGAACATTCTTCCGTGCAATCTCGAATGGACGATGCCCTCAAGCAGCTCTATGAGCAGGCGGTACCGGAAGCTGTGCGGGAGTATCTGGACAGCAAAGCCGCCCCTGCGCCCAAGCCTAAGCGCACGGCCAAAGCCGCTACTCCGAAAGCGCCGATCTGTGAGCCAAAGCCTGCGGCAGTCCCGGTGAAGGAGGGCAACTGAGATGGCGGATCATGTAGACATCACATTGTGGATCGACCGGCGTTGGAAGAATGCCATTGAGAAGCATCTCAAAGGTGAAACCCTGCAGGAGCATCTGGAGAATGTGCTGGATGAGCTGTGCAACCAGCTCCCGGAGCAGGAATACAAGCGCATCAGTGCCGAGATCTACGCGGAGGATGCCGCAGAGCGTGAAGCGAGGGAGGCTACCCGCACCTACGCCGCCTACCATGTAACGGAGCGCGGGCAGGAGTGGTACTTCAAGACCTCGCCCGGTGAGGAGCTGTTGGTCGCCTGCAAAAAGCTGCGCGGCTATGTCACCGCAGAGAAAGGCACTG
>OMCS01000689.1_pt1 | contig 17139 bp, 12 predicted proteins | sample 1674241 | NCBI WGS metagenome assembly OMCS01 (sample SAMEA103958153, study PRJEB25191) | human gut metagenome
GCGCGTGAAATATTAATCTTACTCAAATAATCAAACACGGGGTTTTGCTAGTGAGCCCCTTAATTGCTCATTTCTCCACTAACATTGTTGTTATTATTTCCCTTCAATACGTCGTCGTTCTCAATGCTTCTCTGTGTTTTCTTTACACTTGCCTTGAGTGAACCTAAGCGGTAGCTAATGCCTATGCTGTAGCGCAAAAAGTCGGTGCGTGTGTTGGTAAACATGTGCATTTGTGAAGTAGAGGTGGTGTTGCGGAAGTTGTGGTAGCGACCTATAAAATTGCCTGCTTGTAGGTTTACCGAGAGACGGTCTTCCTTCAAGAAAGTACGACTGAGGTTTAAACTGTAAAAGTAAAAGCCCGCAGTGCGACCTTGCAAAGTTACTTGTTTGGTGTTGCCACCCAACCAAAGTCCGAGTTTCATTTTCCAAGGCAACACTTGCTGGATGCCACCCCAAGCATTGCCTGCAAAGCCCGAGTTGTGACAGTCTATAACCTGTGCTTTGCGGTCGGCATAGCTGCCTGATGCATTCAGGTTGAGGGTGGTGCCCTTTATAATAGTCCAATTAATGAAGGTAGAGAGGGTGGTTTCTTTAGAATGTCTGAAGCCTTCATACGTGGTGTACATCACGCCATCCTTCACAAAGCTATATTCCTCCATGCCATTGTTAGAGAAGGCATAGGTGAGCGTGGCGTTCAAGGTGAGCTTTGCACTGAATGTGCTAAACGTCATGTTCAGATTGTGCCCCTTTTCGCTCTTAAGATTGGGGTTGCCATATTTTACAGCCTCGGGCGAATAGCTTACTTGGTAGGGTGAGAGATAGCTAATGTCGGGACGTGCGATGCGCAAGTTATAGCCCGCCTTCAGCATCATGGTTGGCTTTAGGTTGTAGCCTAAGGTAACAGAGGGCACCCAATCGTCCATGTGTGTGCCAAAGGGACGACTTTTTCCGTCGGGGTAGGTTACGCGCACATGGTAGTATTCGTAGCGGTTGCCCACCATGGCAGCCCAATTTTTTATTTTTAGGTTGTATTGCAAATAAGCTGCACCAATGTCACCCTGATGACGGTAGCGCAATGAACGAGTTTCGTCGCGCGTGAATTCGTCGTCGCTGCCCGCCTCGCGTGTGTAGTCAACGTTGTTGCTGCGGTTGATGCGATTGATGTATTTCAGTCCGACCGACAAGGTGTGTTGTTTCTTTTTGTCTAATGCCGACGTAAAGTCAACCTGAGCCGTTTGTTCGTAGCTAAGGTTGTCGGGGTCAGACGCCAAGTCTTTTAAGCCAAAGTTTGCGGGCAAATTCACCATGTCGGTATTCTCGGTCCACACTTGTGTGGTTTGTGGGTTGTGAGAATATTGGTAGGAAAGCGTCAGGCGGTTGTCTTCGGTAAACGAATGTTGAAAGTCGGCAGAGGCATTGATGGTTTGATATAAACTCTTGGTGCGCGAAGCCACTTGATAGCGATAGGTCTCGTTGCCATCGACAGCAAACATATTGTTGATAGATGTATTGTTGTTCTTTCCGTTCCATCCATGTATGCCAGCCGATACACTCAGGAGGTCTTTGGGCGAAAATTCATAGCTTGCTTCTAAGTTTCCAAACTGAAACATGCCGTGTCCTTTGCTCACGGTGTGTGATTGTAGCAAGTGGTAGAGCGTTTCGTCGTACAATTCGCGCTCCATGGTGGTGGTGCTAACGGGTTGTTTGTGGTAGCCCGTTCCGTAGTGTGCCGAAAGCATAAACTTGCCAAACTGAGCCACGGCAAAAGCACTGCCCGATTCGCCACGATTGCCCACCGAACCATTGAGTGTGAGCGTGTAGCCTTGGGTGGCGGTTTGTGTGTTTGTAATGATGTTGAGCACACCAGCTACGCCCTCTGCATCGTATTTTGCGCCAGGGTTGGTAATGACCTCAATCTTTTTGATGGCAGAGGCTGGGTATGCCTTGAATATCATAGAAGGGTTTGCACTCATCATGGCATTCGGCTTTCCGTCGACATACACCTTAAAACTAGCGTTTCCGTTAACCTTTACATTGTCCTCGCCGTCGACAGTGACCATAGGTACTTTGCGTAGCATTTCGAGCAAAGTGTTGTTTTTGGCATCGGGGTCTTCAGCCATAGAGTAGGTCATTTTGTCGATTTCGGCTTTAACCAAGGGACGTTGTGCCACGACCTCTGCCACCCCCAATGAGGCATCATACTCCTTTATATATAAGGTGTCCATCTTCACAGACTTTGTCGTGGCATCGAAGGAGAGCGTTTGGCGAATGGGCTCTTTGCCCATGCTTATCACCTCGAATAAGTAGCGTCCTGCTCGTGGAGCTGTGATGCGGAAAGATCCGTCAGCCTGCGTGAGCACAGCCTTTACAGGCTTTTTGGTGGGGAGTTGCAGCAGTCGCACGGTGGCAAATGCTTCGGCTTGATGGGTGGTGCTGTCGCATAACACGCCACTTATGCTATAAGGGGTGGCGGTTTGTGCTTGTGTATATAGGTTCGACGCAAAAAGTAGCGCCATGAGTGAAACCTTGATTTTGTTTTTGTGTGAAGTCATTTTTTGTGTTTGTTTTTGTTGACGACGAAAGTAAGACGTTCGGGGAGGAGTATTTGCTACAGGAGGGAGACTAATTTTTTAGTTGGCACTCACCTCATCTTTAGTTTGGGGAGTGGCATCCTTTTTAAAAGACAAAGTTTGTGGCGTGATATTCAATTCTCTGACTTCGGCATTCTGTATACGGGGAATGTCGCGAATGGTGCAGCCATAGAGTGCGGCTTGTAGGGTACGGTTAAATAAGCCGTGGCCCACAGCTAAGACACGTTTTTCGGGGAAAGTTTGATTTACGTAAAGCAAGAATTTTTTTGCACGTTCAAAAAGTTGATCCACGCTTTCGGCATCCTCGGGGATGGTGTGTGTTTGGGCATAGGCAATTTCTTTTCCCGTAAAACTCCCCCAATCTCTTTCGCGTAGCAAAGGGCATAGCAGGAGGGTGGGGATGTGTAGCACCTTGTTTAAGATGGCAGCCGTGTCGCGTGTGCGTTTCAGGTCGCTCACTAACATCACGTCGAATGGGGCATAGTGAGTAGCTAAGTCTTGCGCTAGATTTTCGGCTTGTTTGCGTCCGTTCGTGGTGAGGTGTCCTGGTAGGTGACCTTGCAGAATTTGTTGTGTGTTCTCTTCGGTTTCGCCGTGTCTTACTAAGAATAGTTGCATAAGGTAAAGTGTTGGTTTTATGTTGTAAAGATTGTGCAAACTGAACGCAATCAAGCTAGCTTGAATTGCTGAGGTGCCGCCAATCTTATGCAAAGATTGTGCAAACCGAATGCAATCAAGTTTGCTTGAATTGCTGAGGTGCCGCCAATCTTATGTGCAAAGGTATAAAAAAAGACGTGGCTGTTTTTGATAGAATGAAAGATATTTGTTCTTTTATTTGTTTTTCGAAAAAACTGAGGTGCAATTTGTTTATAAATTGGTAGAGAATATATAGAAATAAAATCATTTTGATTGTCCAACTTTGTAAAATTAAACATTTTGCTTTTTTAATATTGCAAAAAGTATAAAAAAGCAACAGAAGTAACAATAAAATAAGAAAAATGTCGCTTTTTGCTTTGCAGTAGTATAAAAAAGCATTATCTTTGCACCATCAAAAAACAAAAAGAAAGATGCGAACGATAAAGTTTACCAAGATGCATGGTGCAGGCAACGATTACATCTATGTGAATGCGTTGCAATATCCGATAGACCACCCCGAAGCGTTGTCGCGATTGTGGAGCGACCGCCATAAAGGGATAGGCGGCGATGGCTTGGTGCTGATAGACAGCGGTGATGCGTTGAAAAGTGCTGAGGATAAAGGTAGGGCAGATAGTGGCAAATGTGCTGAAAGTGGCGCGTGTGTTGCTGCCCCCACCGCTGATTTTTCGATGCGCATATTTAATGCCGATGGCAGTGAGGCTCGCATGTGTGGCAATGCTTCGCGCTGTATAGGCAAATATCTTTATGACAACCACATGACACGCAGCACAGAGGTGAAGCTCGCTACGTTGTCGGGTATAAAGATTTTGAAGTTGCACGTAGACCCTGCGACCGACCATGTGGAAAGTGTGACTGTAGACATGGATGCACCGCGCTTGAGTGTGCCCACGCAGTTGGCAACAGCTGATGGAAGCATGACCGAAGGAGAGGTGCTTGCCACAGACGGAAAAACGTATACGGGCACCTTTGTGTCGATGGGAAATCCACACTTTGTGGTGTTTGTAGACGATGCAGCGTCGTTCGACGTGGCAGGTGTGGGACCGACCCTTGAGTTTGCTACCGCGTTTCCTGAACGATGCAACATAGAGTTTGCTACAGTGCGTGAGGATGGTAGCATCAGAATGCGCGTGTGGGAACGAGGTTCGGGCATTACCATGGCATGCGGTACAGGCGCTTGTGCTACCGCAGTGGCAGCAGCCCTAACTAAACGTACAGGTCGAAGTAGCGACATCGAAATGGATGGTGGCACGCTACATATTGATTGGGACAACACCACGGGACATGTAATGATGACCGGACCCGCTACAAAGGTGTTTGATGGAGAAACAGAAATTGCTGATAATATAGAATCAGAAATCAGTAATTAAAAATCAGATCTTTTTTGAGAATTATTCTTTAGAAATACGTTATTATAATTATACATTGTAAGTTATAAATTATACATTAACATGGTCACTCTCAACGAAAATTTTTTGAAATTGCAAAAGAATTATCTCTTTGCAGACATAGCCCAAAAGGTGAATGCCTATAAAGAGGCACATCCCGAGGCACAAATCATACGTTTGGGCATAGGCGATGTGACCCGTCCGTTGGCTCCTGCCGTTATTCAAGCCTTGCACAAGGCAGTAGACGAGATGGGGAGTGCTGAGACGTTTCGCGGTTATGGTCCTGAACATGGCTATGAGTTTTTGCGTCGTGCAATAGTGGATAACGATTTTGCACCCCGTGGCATTACGCTCGACACGGACGAGATTTTTATAAACGATGGTGCAAAAAGCGACACCGGAAACTTTGGCGACATATTAGGAACAGATAATTCAATCTGTGTGACCGACCCTATCTATCCCGTTTATATAGACTCGAATGTGATGGGTGGACGTGCCGGAAGTGTTGAAAATGGCATGTGGAGTGACATAACTTACTGTTCATGCACGTCAAAAAACAATTTTGTGCCCGAATTACCCGCTCATTCCACAGATATGATTTATCTTTGCTACCCAAATAACCCCACAGGCACAACACTCAGTCGTGAGGAGCTCGAAAAATGGGTGGCATACGCCCTTGCACATCACAGCATTTTGCTCTATGATGCTGCTTACGAGGCTTACATCACTACTGAGGGCATTCCACATTCAATTTACGAGATTGAGGGAGCCAAGAAATGTGCTGTGGAGTTTCATTCCTACTCAAAAACGGCTGGCTTCACGGGCTTGCGTTGTGGCTATACGGTAGTGCCCAAAGAGTTGGTTGTGAAAAGCAAGAGTGGCGAGATGGTGCAGCTCAATCAGTTGTGGAATCGCAGACAATGCACCAAGTTTAACGGCACTGCTTATATTGTGCAGCGTGCAGCCGAGGCAATATATAGTGAAGAAGGTAAACGCCAAGTGCGCGAAACCATTGACTATTACATGACCAATGCACGCATTATGCGCGAGACGTTGACAGAGGTAGGTTTGCAAGTATATGGTGGCATTGATGCACCTTATCTTTGGCTGAAAACCCCAGAGGGTGTGGGCAGTTGGGAGTTCTTTGAGCAACTCCTTACGCAAATCCATGTGGTGAGCACGCCAGGTGTAGGCTTTGGACCTGCGGGCGAGGGCTACATACGCCTTACCGCCTTTGGCAAACGCGAAGACTGCGAAGAGGCAATGCGTAGATTAAAGGAAATGATGCATAAAAATAATGCATAAAAATAACGTGTGATGTCAAAATAGGCAGTGTGATAGGTTGCGTGATTGCGTATAGCATCACAAAAAGATTACGCTGCATGCAAAGGACACATCATCCATCAAAAATTAGAAAAATCCCCATAAAATCTCAATAACAATGAGCAACCTTCGATTTAAAGTTGTGGAAGAGGCGTTTAAGAAACGTCCCCTCGAAGTAAAAGCGCCAGCAGAGCGCCCGTCAGAGTACTTTGGTAAGTACGTATTCAACCAAGAAAAGATGTTTAAGTATCTGCCGTTGAAGACCTACCAACAACTCCGCGAGGTAATTGAAAAAGGCACTCCTCTGCCCTTGTCAGTAGCCAACGATGTGGCAAAAGGCATGAAGCAATGGGCTATGGAAATGGGTGTTACCCACTGCACACACTGGTTCCAACCTTTGACCGAAGGTACTGCCGAGAAGCACGATGCCTTTGTTGAACACGATTTCAAGGGCGGTATGGTAGAGAATTTCTCGGGCAAAGAACTCGTGCAGCAAGAACCCGATGCTTCATCGTTCCCTAACGGTGGTATTCGTTCTACTTTCGAGGCACGTGGTTATTCGGCTTGGGATCCTGCGTCACCTGTATTCATTGTGGGCGACACCTTGATGATTCCTACCATCTTTGTGAGCTACACTGGCGAGGCACTCGACTATAAGGCACCCCTTAAAAAAGCACTTGCAGCTGTAGACAAGGCTGCTACTGCTGTATGTCAGTATTTCGATCCTAAGGTAACTCGTGTAACAGCGAATTTGGGTTGGGAGCAAGAGTACTTCCTCATTGATGAGGGACTTTATGCTGCACGTCCAGACCTTTTGCTCACGGGTCGCACCTTGATGGGACATGATTCTGCCAAGAACCAACAGATGGATGACCACTATTTTGGCGCTATCCCCGAACGTGTGCAAGAGTTTATGCGTGATCTTGAAATTCAAGCACTCGAACTTGGCATTCCTTGCAAAACACGTCACAATGAGGTAGCCCCCAATCAGTTTGAGTTGGCACCTATCTTTGAAGAGTGTAACTTGGCTGTAGACCATAACATGCTCATCATGTCGTTGATGCGCAAAATTGCTCGCAAGCACGGTTTCCGTTGTTTGCTCCACGAAAAGCCTTTTGCAGGCATCAATGGTTCGGGTAAGCACGAAAACTGGAGTCTTACGACCGACACAGGTGCTTTGCTCCACGCACCAGGTAAAACGCCTGAGGACAACTTGCGCTTCCTCGTGTTTATTGTTGAAACCCTTATGGGTGTATACAAGCACAATGGTTTGCTCAAGGCCTCTATTATGAGTGCTACAAACTCACACCGTTTGGGCGCTAACGAGGCACCTCCTGCAATTATCTCAAGCTTCTTGGGTAAACAGCTCAGCGAATTCTTTGAGAAGGTAGAAAATTCAACCAACGACGAACTCTTTACGCTCGAGGGTAAGCATGGTGTGCAGCTCGACATTCCTCAGATTCCTGAGTTGATGGTAGATAACACCGACCGTAACCGCACCAGTCCCTTTGCCTTTACAGGTAACCGTTTTGAGTTCCGTGCCGTAGGTTCTATAGCAAACTGTGCCAGCGCCATGATTGTGTTGAACACTGCTGTGGCTGAGGCTTTGGTTGACTTTAAGACACGTGTGGATGCTTTAATGGCGAAGGGTGAAGGCAAAATTACTGCGATTCTTGAGGTGCTCCGCGAGGATATTAAGGTTTGCAAGCCCATTCACTTCGATGGCAATGGTTATAGCGAAGAGTGGAAGGAAGAGGCAAAGCGTCGTGGACTCGATTGCGAAACTTCATGTCCGGTAATCTTCGACCGCTACCTTGACGATGCTTCTATCAAGATGTTTGAAAGCTTGAACGTAATGACCAAGCCCGAACTCGAGGCACGCAACGAAATTAAATGGGAAACCTACCAAAAGAAGATTCAGATTGAAGCCCGTGTGCTCGGCGACCTCTGCATGAACCACATTATTCCTGTGGCTACGAAGTATCAAAGCGAATTGGTTGACAATGTACACAAAATTCAAGAAGCTTTTGCCGATCCTGCCACAGTGAAGCGTCTCACTGCTTACAACATCGACTTGATTGAGAAAATTAACAAGCACGTAAGTTTTGTAGCAGAGAACGTAGAAGCTATGGTTGAGAAGCGCAAGGTAGTAAATAAGATTGAGGACATTCGTACTTTGGCTGTGGCTTATCACGACGAAATTGCTCCTTACTTCGACACAATTCGTTACCACATTGACAAACTCGAGCTCATTGTAGAGGACGAAATGTGGACGCTTCCTAAATATCGCGAATTGCTCTTTATTCGCTAATATTTAATCCTCTTTATTTTTTATTTAAGGGTGGTTCTAAAAATTACGACTTTTAGAACCGCCCTTTTGTATTTTCCACATCAAAACATCGTATTTCGTCGAAATTATGTGTAATTTTGCCATCATTCATCCAATAGAAAAAAACAAAATGAATATACGTAGGCATTTAGTCTTTTTGATGGCGTTATTTTGTGTGTGGTCGATGCATGCGCAAACCGCCTATCAGCAATACATAGAACGCTATGCGCCAATGGCTCAAGACCAAATGAAACGCTATGGCATTCCCGCCAGTATTACCTTGGCACAAGGGCTGCTTGAGAGTGGGGCAGGGAAGAGTCGGTTGGCACGTGAGGCGAATAACCACTTTGGCATAAAGGTGGGTATGAATTGGACGGGCCCTTACATGATAATGGCTGACGATAGACCCGACGACAAGTTTAGAGTGTATAACACCGTGTCTGAAAGTTACGAAGACCATTCTGTGTTTTTGCGTAATGGCCGTCGTTATGCTTTTTTGTTCGACCTTAGTGCGAGCGATTATAAAGGTTGGGCACACGGACTGAAACGTGCAGGATATGCCACCAGTCCTACTTATGCACAGTCGCTTATTAGCATGATTGAGCGTTTTAATCTTCACGAATACGATAAGAAGAAACACCATCGTCGTGAAGACAAAATTGAGCATAAGGCGCAAATAGAATATAAGACTTTTGCCGATGGACGACCTATACGTCGTTGCAATGGACAATTCTATGTGATAGCTCGCGAAGGAGACACTTATGCCTCGGTGGCTCGTGCCGTGAAGCAGAAAGAAGACAAGTTGCGCAAATATAACGATGTAGATGCCAAACGCCAACTCTCTGCAGGCGATGTGGTTTATTTAGGCAAGAAACGCAAAAAAGCAGACCCAGGCATGAAACGTCGTTATCACGTAATGGAAGCAGGCGAGAGTCTTTATAGCATTTCACAACGCTTTGGCATTCGCCTGAGTTCACTTTGTAAGATGAATCCCATTTCGAACAACTACCACTTTAAGGTAGGCGACGAAATTAAGATTAAGTGATAAATCAGAGTCAACCTATCGTGATGGGGAAGCGTTTCGAATAAAGACGATTCCCCATCTTGTATGTAAAATATATCCTTTTTACATAGATATCATAATAGTAACACACAACTACAACACAATAACTACACAATGACAACAACAACTAAACATACAGATTTCTCGTTTGAGGTGTTGCCTCCTTTGCGTGGCAAGGGCTTGACAAGCGTATACAATACCATCGATCGTTTGATGCCCTATAATCCGGTGTGTGTAAACATTACGACCCATCGTGCAGAAACGGTTTATAACGAATTGCCCAATGGTACCTTTCAAAAACTTAGTGTGCGCAATCGTCCTGGCACAGTAGCTATTGCTGCAGCCATAAAAGAGCGTTACCACATTCATACCGTGCCACATATTATCTGCAGCGGGTTTACGGCTTCGGAGATTGAAAGCGAACTCATAGACCTTTCTTACTTGGGCATAACCGACTTATTGTTGCTACGTGGCGACCGTGCTAAAGGCGACAACCGTTTTATAACTACCCCAGGTGGGTATGAACACGCCACCGAATTGTGCAAACAAGTAAACGACTTCAATAATGGACAACTATTGGGGGGCATGACTACAGAACCCCTCACAGTGCCTTTTACTTTTGGTGTGGCAGGCTATCCCGAAAAGCACGACGAGGCAATGAACCTTGACACTGACATTGCACACCTAAAAGCCAAAGTTGCGATGGGCGCTAAACGCATTGTTACACAAATGTTCTTTGACAATAGCAAGTATTTTGCTTTTGTAGAGCGTTTGCGCAGCGAGGGCATCACCATTCCTGTGATTCCAGGCATCAAGCCCCTTACCACACTCAACCATTGCACCATGTTGCCCCGTACATTCCACATCGACTTTCCCCAAGAGTTGGCATGCGAGTTCGAGAAATGCCGCACCAACGACGATGTAAAGGCACTTGGTGTGGAGTGGGGCATACAGCAAGTTCGCGAACTAAAAGAAGCCGGTGTACCTATTGTGCATTTCTACACAATGAATGCCGCCTATTCAACTGAACTCATCATTAAACAATCGCTTTAATACAAGCCCATGCATTCTACCACATTCGAATCACTTGACCAATTATGTAGTCAGCGCGTGTTGATACTCGATGGTGCGATGGGAACCATGATACAGCGTTTTCATCTCACCGAAGATGACTTTCGTGGCGAATACTTTGCAAATTGGGCGGTAAAACTGAAGGGCAATAACGACGTAATAGCCCTAACCCGCCCCGACGTATTGCGCCAAATACATCGTGAATATTTAGAGGCAGGTGCCGATATTATAGAAACCAACACCTTCAATGCCCAACGTGTGTCGCAAGCCGACTATAAGACCGAAGACTACGTGGTGCAAATGAATCGTGCCTCCGTAAAAATAGCTCGCGAAGAGGCTGACCGTATGACAGCCCTTACGCCCCACAAACCTCGTTTTGTGGCAGCATCAATAGGTCCTACCAATCGCACACTCTCTATGTCGCCCGACGTAGAGAACCCAGCTTATCGTGCCCTTGACTTCGACACATTGTGTAGTGCCTATGCCGAGCAAATGCAAGTGCTCAGCGAGGGTGGGGTAGATTTGTTCTTGCTCGAAACCATCTTCGATACCCTCAATGCCAAAGCAGCCCTTATGGCTGCTCGTCAGGTAAAAGCTCGTACAGGACGTCGCATTCCCATTATGTTGAGTGTGACGATAGCCGATGCCAGTGGACGTACCCTTTCAGGACAAACCCTCGAAGCCTTTTTAGCCTCAGTGCAACACGATGAAGACATCTTCTCGGTAGGACTTAACTGTTCGTTTGGTGCCGAAGATATGCGTCCCTATTTGCGAGCGTTGGCTGAAAAAGCCCCTTATCGCATCAGTGCACACCCCAATGCAGGTTTGCCTAATGAAGAAGGTGAATATACCGAGACACCCGAACTCATGGCAAGTGCCATTCAAGGTTTTATAGACGATGGTTGTGTCAATATTGTGGGAGGATGTTGTGGTTCAACTCCCGACCATATTCGTGCCATAGCCAAGATGGCAGAAGGACGTATGGGACGCCCACGTCCTACAGAAAATAAAATAGATTGGCTCTCAGGCTTAGAAGCCTTTAGTCCGGTAGCAGGCATGTTCATGAATGTGGGCGAGCGTTGTAATGTGGCTGGTAGTCGCAAATTTTTGCGTCTGATAAACGAAAAGCAATACGACGAAGCCCTCGGCATAGCTCGTAAACAAGTGCGCGATGGTGCCAGTTTAATCGATGTCAACATGGACGACGGTTTGCTTGATGCCACTGCCGAGATGAAGCATTTTCTCAATCTCATGGCATCCGACCCTGAGGTAGCTCGCATTCCTTGGATGATAGACTCCTCACGCTTTTCGGTAATCGAAGAAGCCCTAAAGTGTGTGCAAGGCAAATGCGTGGTCAACTCCATCTCGTTGAAAGAAGGCGAAGCACTCTTTCTTGACCATGCCCGTACCATCCATCAATATGGCGCAGCTATGGTAGTTATGGCTTTCGACGAAGAAGGACAAGCTACAACCTATGCTCGCAAAATAGAAATATGTCAACGTGCTTATAAATTGCTCACCGAACAAGTGGGTATTGATCCGCACGACATTATATTCGACCCCAATGTGCTCACTGTTGCCACGGGTATGAAAGAGCACGATCTTTATGGTCTCGACTTTATTCGTGCCACAGAATGGATTAAAACCCACTTGCCCCATGCTCATGTGAGTGGCGGTGTGAGCAACCTCTCGTTTGCTTTTCGTGGCAACAATTATCTGCGCGAAGCAATGCATGCTGTGTTCCTTTACCACAACATGCAGCGTGGTATGGACATGGGCATTGTGAACCCAGCCAGCAAGGTGATGTATGGCGATATTCCCCAAGACCTTCTCACCCTCATTGAGGACGTGTTGCTTTGTCGTAACGAAGATGCTGCCGAGCATCTCATAGGCAAAGCCCAAGAGTTGCTTGCACAAAAAAATAATGTGCCCACTGCTGTGGCAACTCCACAGGTAGACCGTTCTACACTCGATCTCAGCGAACGCTTAATGAATGCTTTGCGCACTGGCGACGATGAATTTTTAGAGGTAGACCTTCATGAAGCCCTGGGTGTGTATGAAGCCCCAGGTGCCATTATCGAAGGACCTTTAATGCAAGGTATGCAGCGTGTGGGCGACCTTTTTGGTGAAGGCAAAATGTTTTTGCCACAAGTGGTAAAGTCAGCTCGCACCATGAAGAAGGCTGTAGCCATATTGCAGCCCTATCTTGAACAAGCCAAACAAGCAGATGCGCAAAGCAATGGGCGCTATCTTGTAGCTACGGTAAAGGGCGATGTGCATGACATTGGCAAAAACATAGTGGCTGTGGTGTTGGGCTGTAATAACTTTGAGGTGATAGACCTCGGGGTGATGGTGCCTGCCGAACAAATTGTGCAAGCCGCCCTTCAGCATCATGCCGATTTTATAGCCTTGAGTGGATTGATTACTCCCTCGCTCGACGAGATGTGTCATACCGCACAAGCCCTTGCAGAGGCAGGCATCGACACGCCACTCTTTGTAGGTGGTGCAACCACTTCGCCCCTTCACACCGCATTAAAGATTGCCCCGTTATATAATGGTCCCGTGTTTCATGTAAAAGACGCCTCTATTAACGCTGTGCTCTCTATGCAACTTATGAGTAGTGAACGCGACCATGTGATTGCTGAAAATGCACGTCAGCAAGCTGAACTCGTTAAGAAGTATCATGCACAGAAAGCAGCTAAAAACTTGTTGCAACAAGCTGCTGTGGTGCCTGCTATTGACGATGTCAATAAGGTGCGTCTTCACATTGATTGGGACAAAGAATCACTGCCTCGTCCCACCTTTGTGGGCTATCGCACTTTGCCTCACATCTCTATAGCCGAGGTACGTCCTTATATCAATTGGATTTATTTTTATAATCTATGGCGTGTGCGTCAAGGCACTGAAGAGGCAGCCCACATACAGCGTGAAGCCGAGGCATTGCTCGATGCCTTGCAAACGCGTCATTACATGCAAGCTCAAGTAGGTTTTTATCCAGCCTATGGCACCGACCACAGCATTATTCTGCGTGGTGCAGTGGGGGGCAATGATTTAGAGTTAGACACTCCGCGTCAGTCACACCCTGCTACACATGGCGAGCCTTGTTTGTCGCTCTGCGACTATGTGGCACCTCGTGCTTACGAGGACTATGTGGGTACATTTGCTGTGACCGTATCTCCCTCGTTTGTAGCTGAACTCGAAGCTTTGAAACAATCGGGTACCGACGACTTTAATAGCTTGTTAATGCAGAGTGTGGGCGACCGTTTGGCAGAAGCCACCAGTGAATGGTTACACGAGAAAGTGCGCAAAGAGTTGTGGGGGTATGCACCCAACGAGTCATTGAGTCTTTCCGACCTTGCCCGTGCAGCCTATCAAGGCATCCGTCCTGCGGTGGGTTATCCCTCTTTGCCCAATCAGCAACTCATCTTCCCTGTAAGTCGTTTGCTCAATTTCAACGCATTGGGCATAACCCTTACCGAGAATGGTGCCATGTATCCGCAAAGCACTGTTTGTGGTTTGTATTTAAGCAATCCGCAAGCAAAATATTTTATGGTTTAAACAACACTAATAAGTGATAAGTATTAAGTAATAAGTATTACAAACTATTGCAGATTCGAAGCTAGTTCCTTAAGATTTGCAATAGCTAGTAATAGCTTATTCCTTAAGATTTGCAATAGTTTGTAATACTTATTACTTAATACTTAATACTTAAAAATGTCTTCTGCATCTTATAGCCACGTACTCAAATACACTTGGTTGTTTGGTGGTGTGCAAGGTTTAGGCTTGTTGGTCGGCATCTTGCGTAACAAGGCAGTAGCCATGTTCTTAGGTCCCACAGGTTTGGCGCTAATGAACATCTATAACACGGCAGCCAATCTGCTCAACCAAAGCACCAACCTTGGCATCAGTTTCAGTGCCATCAAAGACATCGCCAGTCAGCAAGCTACGGGCGATACTGAAGCTGTGCGAAAAAGTGTACGCTCCGTGCGCACTTGGAGTGTTTTGGCAGCCCTGTTAGGTGTAGTACTTACGCTCATAGCCAGTCCTGCACTCAGCTATTTTACCTTTGGCAATTATCAATACACCTCAGCCTTTGCCTCTCTTTCGCTCATGGTGGGCATGATGACCATTACAGGGGGCGAATTGGCAATACTCAAAGGACTAAAGTGTTTAAAGCGAGTCGCAGCAGTGTCTGTGTTGTGTGGTGTACTTTCGCTCATCGTCTATGTTCCCATTTATGGTTTTTGGGGCATGTCGGGTATCATTCCCGCCCTGTTGCTCAGCACCCTTGGCATTTTGCTCATCCATCTTTACTATAGTCACAAAGTAATGCCTTGGCAACTGCGTGGCATCAATCGCTCTACGCTTAAATATGGTATACCTTTCGTAAAACTTGGTTTGGCATTTATCGTGGCAGGAGTCTTTGGTCAGGGTGCAGAATATGTGATGCGAGCCCTATTGTTGCGTGTGGGTGGCATCGACACTGTGGGCTATTATAACTGCGGATTTATTATGGTGGTAAGCTATGCCTCGCTCGTGTTTACAGCGGTCGAAAATGACTATTTTCCGCGCCTTTCGTCTGTCATACATCAGCGTCATGCGATGATCGACACGGTTAATAAGCAAATCGAGGTTTGTGTGTTGCTTGTAGCCCCTGTGCTTGTGGTCTTTGTGCTCTTTATGCCCATAGCCGTACCTTTGCTGTTCTCCAGTGCCTTTTCGCATGCTGTGAGCATGTCTACCTGTGCCGTGTTCTACATCTTCTTCAAAGCCCTAACTCTCCCAGCTGGTTATTTGCCCCTTGCTGCAGGACATTCAAAGGTGTACATGGGCATGGAAATTATTTACGACGTGTTGTTAGCCCTTTCCGTTCCCTTATCTTATCACTTGGGTGGATTGCAAGGCATCGGTTGGGGGCTGTCGACTATGGGACTTATCGACCTACTGCTCATACATAGTGTTTATCGTTTTAAATACGGTTATAAGTTTAAGTCCACTTCGCCCCTCGTGCTCGTGGTGCAATTCTTATTGCTCAGTGCCACAGTTTATGCAGCACTCTGCCTTCCTTTAACGCTTCGTTGCCTTGTGGGTGTGGTGTGCGCAGTAATCTCCATCACCTTGTCTGTGCGGTTGTTTAATCGCGAAGCCAATTTATGGAGCAAAGTAAAGGGTTTCTTAGCAAGGTTTAAAAAGTGATTTTTGGGCATGCCTTTTCAAGGCTGTAAGTTCTAAATATTTCGATTTCCTCTTCTTCTTAGCAATGACAAAAATCAGCATATTGGTGGCTGTTTATAATGCCGAACGTTATTTGTCGCAATGTCTTGAATCATTGTGTCAGCAAACATTGCGCGACATACAAATTGTTTGCATTGATGACTGTTCTACCGACTCCTCTTCACAAATCATCTCCTATTATGCCTCGCACGATTCTCGCATTGTGAGTTTGCGTACCCCAAAAAATAGTGGTCAAGCCGAGGCTCGCAATTTAGGTTTATCGGTGGCTGAGGGTGAATATACCACCATGCTCGATGCTGACGATTGGTATGCTCCCGATGCCTTGGCACAAGCTTACCAAGCCTTGCAAGAAAATGAAGAGAACGATGTTGCGGTAATGCGTGTGATGCTTTATGATGAGGCCACCGAAACCGAAACTCTTCTTCGCAATACTGCCTCACAAAGCACATTGACGGGCGAAGAAGCTTGTCGATTGAGTCTTACCAGTGGCATTCCTGGCATTAACGTGGTGCGCACCAGTCTACACAAGCGCTATCCCTACGATACCTCTTGTAGACTTTATAGCGACGACAACACCACACGTTTACACTATTTGCATGCACGTCGTGTGGTAATGACCGATGGCACTTACTATTATCGTCACCATGCAGCTTCGTGTACACAGCGTTGCAGCATGCGTCGGTTCGACTATATGGAGGCAAATTGGAGTATGATGCAGCAGTTGCAACACGAGGTGGCTATGGGCAATGTACGTGAGCCCCAACGTTTGCTCAGCATTTACGAAACCCACCGCTGGGAGAATTTTGTGGGTTGTTATGGTTATCTTTATAAGCATCGTGCCCAATTCAGTGCGGCACAACGCCAGCAGGTGTGTAGCCGTATGCGTCAGTTAAAGCGCACTTTTAATTTTGCATACGTGTCACCACGCATCAAACGTAAATTTGGTTTTTGGCCATTACGCTCTTTCTTCCTCTTTCGTTTGCAACTACGTCTTTATTTTAGCATTAAGAAGCACGTGTTAGGTCGTACCGTAGAATGGTAAGTTTCGGGGGAATAGTATATAATAGCTTTTAGGTTATACGATAACGATAGATATTAGATTCTTATGATAGAAATAGAAGATTTTATAGATGCGCTTGAGTCGTTTATCAACGCAGAGCTACGAGCCAGTATGGAGCCTGCCGATTACAATAACGAGGCAATAGAGATAATAGATGCACGCAATCATTTATTTAGCAATGTCGGCAGAATGTCAACCGACGAATCGCTCAACATCTATGCCATCCGCGACCTCTGTCACGTAGACGAAGATACCCTTGAAACCGTGCCCAACCGCATGAAACTCAAAGCTATAGCAAGAAATTTTTTCTAAAGATATTAGATATATTACAAGAAATTATCCTGTTAGAGTGGGGTGTTCAAAATCTATGATATTTTTCTGCATGATTTTGAGGACATTCTAATATTGTAAATTATTGATATTCA
>OMCS01000696.1_pt1 | contig 17000 bp, 17 predicted proteins | sample 1674241 | NCBI WGS metagenome assembly OMCS01 (sample SAMEA103958153, study PRJEB25191) | human gut metagenome
ATGAGGATAAGATGGTCGCTTTCTCTCATTTTCTTAGATTTTAAGTGTGTGACGAGTTTGTGCGATATTGCGAGGGTTATCACGTTCCCTGGCTTTTTCTTTCAACGCTTATGAATTTCAACTTTAATCCGCAGACATACGATTTCACTTCGGGCATTCCCGATGTATTCGAGATGTCGGACTTTCAAGGTAGTTCCGTGTATTTGGCTACCTGTCTCAACCGCAGTCAGTCGCCTATCTTTTCCACCACGCTTTATGCCCATGGGGAAAAGGCGAGCATCTATGATTTGCGCAGCATTATTGAGAACTACATGGAGGCAAAGCAGCTGGTGTATGCCACGTGCAGTTTCCGTATGCAAGTGGACCGCATCGATTATACTCTGGGCGAGTTTATGGAATTTAAACTGCAAATGCTAAGGACAAACTGTGATTTGTTCCTGCAATCGCATTTTCTCACCACGCACGCGGTGCGTTTGGTACCGCATGGCTTTCAGCTCGATTTGCAGTATATTGTTTTTCCCGGTGAAACGGGCCAGTGTGCCACGCAGTATGTTATCCAACGCGAGGACAAGGACACTTTTGACTAATGCCCCACGCTATTCATATCACCACACTCAAACGTATGCTCCAATCTCCCGAACCCGTAGACATCAAACTATGGACGCGCTCGGGTGAAATCCAATGTTGGCACCGCTGCATCTCGCTTCGCTACGACTTCTACAAAGGCACGCGAAGAATGAAATTGCTGGATTCTAACGAAATCCGGCAGCTTCGCGACGTTTGCGTGTTTGAAATCAATGGGATAGAGGTATTTATGTGAAATTACTTGGGCTGAGATTTGTTGCTTTGAAAAGAACTTCGTACTTTCGCAGTGACAGATTCCGCCACGCTTCCCATTAGAACAGCGAACCAGGGCGGAACTTCGTTTTTATATACGTTTATGCCCCGGATTCCATACACCAAAACCATCAAAACTTTTGATGAACAAATTGAAATACTGAAAAGTCGTGGCTTGCAATTCAGTTAGAAAACTTTCAATCTGTACAGGTCGAAATAGTTCATCATTTCTCGCGCTGTGCGAATCGGCAAGCCTCGATGAGTTTCTGCTTCAGCTTGCCACGGCCAGCCATCACAGTTTTATTTTGCTTCAACACGCTGCTAGGCCAGCCATCCTCGAAGCAGGTCACACTGAGATACTCCGAGGTCTGGGCATCTTGGTCAACTGCCTTGTCTATCTCCTTCTTAAACTCGTCGTCCAAGTCCTTGATGTTGCCATCATGATCCTTGCCGTCCTCGGTCTTCTTGCCCTTCAGTCCTTCCGTGATGGCACCCATCAGTCCGCCCATCACTTCCTTCACGGTCTCCTTTGGTATCACGTTGACCACCTCGCAGGAGATTGTGTAGTTGCCATTCTTCTCTAGGCTGGCATTGATATAAGTGTCGTTGGCGTAGCTATCCTTGGTGGCATCCTCGTGCTCGTGATGCTCGCCCATGGCATATTGGCTTCCGTGGCAGGCGAAGAGCAGTTTCAGCTCCTCCAGGTAGCCCTCCACCACCTCGTCTGTGTTAGCCTGGTTGCCTATCTTCATGAAGTCTAAACCTATCGCCTTCTTCATTTCCTGCATGATGGGCATGGCGGCGATGTCCTTCATACTCGCCTTGAAGAGAGCCTTTGCCTGCTTCTTGATTTGCGAGAGATTGGTAATCTTGGTGATGCGACCGTATTCATCGGTCTCAAAGTTGATGGTGGTGCCTATCACGCTCTTGGCGGTGCGCTCCGCTACCATGGCCATCATCTTGTCCCGGAAGTTGTCGCCCACCGAATCGGCCTTTACGTCCAGGAAGGTGTAGCTCATCTTATAGCCCTTGCTGGTGGAATCGTTTACCACGAGGCGCACCTGGGTGGATACGTCGAGCGTCTTCACCGTGTCCTTGCCGTTCACCTTCCACTCATTCTCATATATCCAGTATTCGCAGGTGTCGCCCTTGCAGAAGTAGGCCACCACATTCACCACCGAGTCTTCGCCAGCTGTGTCCACTTCCAACGTGTCGGAGTTGTTCGATAACCATTGACTATCAGTGATTTTCTTGTCAATCGATACCGTGTCCTCTACCTTAGGCGACATTTCTCCGCCCTTCACGATGCCGTAGTTGGCGAGCAGTCCGCAAGCTATTATGCAGCTCATCACTATCAACGAGATTTTCTTCATAGGTTCATTTTTATGTTGTTTGTTCTTCAAGTTTTTATTTATCGCTGCAAATTTACGATTTTTTTGTAAAAAACTACCCATGCACCCTAAAACAGGGGGTATGGGTAGGATTAACGACATAGCCATTAGGTATGTGGCGAAGTTGAGTGGCAAAGGAGTAAGTACGGTACAACGAGTTAAGCGATTACTAAAAATGCAATCACCGCAATAATACTATTGATTTTACGTTCTTTTCAAAGAAAGGGGTTGTGCAATAGTGGCTTAAAGGCTAAAAGCACTACCTTTGCATACAATAATAAGTAACAACACGTTTAAGGTCACAATTTGTGATCTCAAAAATAAAGATAGAAATATGGCAGATAATATAGAACATCAAGATAAAGGAGAACTGGTCGCAAATTGTGACCAGTTACAAAATGATGAAGTCGTAGTTACCACTCCTGTAGAAAGTCGAATAATGTCTATTCGTGGAAAGCAGATTATGATAGACAGAGACTTGGCTGAACTTTATGGAGTGGAAACCAGGGTGTTCGGTTTTCCTCAAACTTCACAATCTTGCCACAAGTTAAACTTGTTAGCATCCTCTCATTTTGACCTATACTTTACAATTATCTTACTTTTGTAAGTCGTTGATAAACAACGAAAAAGAGAGTTCTTTACGCAATGTAATGAACTCTCTTGTAATAATACTTTCGTGATTCTGTTAGAGTCACCAAGTGACCTCGTTGGGAACATAAGTGACTTGCTTGGAATCATAAGTGACTCGCTTGGGGTTTTCGTGATTCTGCAGGAATATCCTGTTTTCTTTTATCAAAATACTTTACTTATCGCCATATTAAAAGCCTTGATAATAAGAGATAAATACCTTATTATCAGATTCTTTTGAATATGAGGCGAATAAGCATTTTTTTGAGGGGAAACACCCTTTAGCAAAGTGGTCATTTACCGTTCAAAAATCATTGGTATCACCTTGGTATCACCATAATTGAAGGGAGATACCAATAATATGAACAGAACTTATATTGAATGCCTTAACTATTAGTCAAAGATCGCTCTTCGCTACACGCTAATTGCTTGTGTTGCGAAATGTTAAGGAGTAAATACATACATAGAAATAGGGCTATTGTGTCCTTTTATGGCTCGTTCCCGTGACCTAATTTTGCACACGAAAACGAAATGCAAAGCATATTCTGCCAAGCGTTTCCAATAAAATCTATGTCAGTTTGTCCTCTTAATTAACTGAAGCAAAGTTACTCTTTTTCATCGAATTAGAAGTACTTTTGATAATATTTTTTTGGAGCCGTTATGCAGGATTTAACGGACGTGCGCACCCGACAAGTCATTTCTACGTTTAACAGAATATAGGTAACAACTATGCAAACAATAGAAATCCTTGCTCAATGGGTTCGAGAAATAAAAATCAATGAGATAAAATGCGGCATTCTTCCTAAAGGAAGTACCGAAAACTCGATGAGATGTACCGTCTCACAGTACAACCGCGAACATGGTCATGAACGTGGTGTCGGGGTTCATCTTTCCTACTTTTGGGAAGAACGAGCCGTATGTGCCGTTGGTGTTTCGTTTGATGAATTTATCAAACATCATAAGGATCGTAAGTATGTCAACACATGGCGCAGCACAGCAAAAGACGTCTTCTATTCTGAACTCGCTAAGAGCGAGGAAGAAGAAAACGAACAGAATTGATACCAGTCTTGCGGACACGCAAGAAGTTATCTACACTGTAAACCAACTCGCAGAAGAGTTGGGAACGACCCCTGCAGCTATCAGAAAACGAATAGCGAGAGGCTTTATTCCTGCTCATAAGGAAGGCCGCAAGCTAATCATTCTGAAAAGCGAGTATGTGGGTAGTTTGAGAGAACGATAATGAACTCTTAATTAACCACTATATACTTTTTGCCCCTGCCTACGCTGTGAAGCGCATGGGCAGGGGCTTTTTAATCTCAAAACGTAAACAATGATACCAGACGATATAAAAGACCGCATATTGGAGGCTACGGATTTGGTGGCAGTCGTCAGTCAGACGGTGCAGCTGAAGAAAAGTGGTCCTCGCTATGTAGGTTGTTGCCCATTCCATGCGGAAAAGACACCCTCGTTCTATGTGTTTCCGCAAACAGGCACATTCAAATGCTTTGGCTGCGGTGAAGGAGGTGATGCCATTGCGTTTCTGATGAAGCGTGATGGACTTTCTTATGTGGAAGCAGTCAAGCAGTTGGGCAAACTGTGTGGCATAGAAGTGGCGGAGCAGGAGGAAGATCCCGAAGTCAAGCAGAAACGCATGCACAAGGAGGCGCTGTTGGTGGCGAACGAACAGGTGGCGAAGTTCTATGTGGAGCAGTTTGCGCTATCTAAAGAAGCGCAAAGCTATGCTTTTGGACGTTGGGGCGAGGAGTACTGCACACTCAAAGGCATTGGCTATGCTCCGAAGTCGGGCAAAGCACTCGCTGGCTTGAATATCAAGCGAGAGTTTTTGAGTGAGTTGGGCTTGGTGAATAAAGGCGGCTATGACCAGTACCAAGACCGCGTGGTGATACCTATTCATGACCGATATGGGCATGTGATAGGCTTCACCGCTCGATGCTTGGGTGACGAGCAACCCAAGTATAAGAATAGCGCAGATTCGATTTTGTTTCATAAGTCAAGAGTGCTGTTTGGCATGGAGGACGCTTGGCGACAAGCTGCCAAGACGGATAAGATGTTCCTCGTTGAAGGCGCACCCGATTGTATGCGCTTGCAAAGCATCGGGGTGCTGAACACGGTGGCTGCGCTGGGTTCTGCCTGGAATAAGGACCACTTTGCACTGATCAAGAAAAGTGCAAGCAAGGTATGTTTCTTGCCCGATGATGATCCGCCTAAAAGAGGCGAACATTTCGGGCATGGCGTGCAAGTGGTGTTTGAGGCAGGCAAATTGGCTATGAAGTGCGGCTTGTCGGTTTCTATCAAGGAAATACCCGACATAGAGAATGCGCACAAGCAGGATCCCGACACGTTCTATCAGAATATGAACGTGTTCCGCTCTGTGGAAGAGGTGGACTTTATTCTGTGGCGGGCGCAAAAGGCTTTCAGATTTGCGCAGACCACGGAAGAGCAGCGTGTGGTGGTGCGCGAAATTGCGTATTTGCTGACATTGATTGACGACCCGACGGGCGTATCAATGTACGTTGATAAGTTGTCTGCCATTTCGGGCAAAAAGGGCTTTTGGAAGGAGGCTATCAATGCGGAGAAGAAACGCATCGAGGAGGAAGATAAACGAGAACGAGGGGAGGCGGTGGACGACCTTTATAAACGCTTTGGCTTTTATGTGGAACAGGGCAAGTACTTCTCTATCACAGAGAAAGGGAATGTCTATGAGTGGTCGAATTTCACAATGGAACCGCTTTTTCATATCAAGGATAATCTCAATCCGAAACGTTTGTACATGCTGACAAACGAACTGCACATGAAGGTGTTGATAGAGCTGAACCAAGAGGACTTGGTGAGCATTTCTAAGTTTAAGCAGAAGATTGAAGGACAAGGCAACTTTATTTGGAAAGCTACGGAACGTGAGCTTACCAAACTCAAATCGTTTCTCTACGAGAAAACGGAAACGGCTTCGCAGATTAAACAGATGGGTTGGCAACGTGAGGGCTTTTATGCTTTTGGCAATGGGGTGTTCTTCAAGAATAAGTTTTATCCTGCTGATGAATATGGCATTGTGCGATTGCCCGACCTGGGCAATTACTACTTGCCTTCTTCATCGAAGATATACAAGGATGATGCCCGGCTTTTCACGTTTGAAAAGCAGTTCGTGCATCTCAACTACTCTTCTGTTACCTTAGAAGAGTTTACCACGCAACTTTTCAAGGTGTTTGGCGATAATGGGCGGATAGGCTTCGCGTTCTATCTCGCTACCCTATTTCGTGATGTGGTCACAAATGCTTCGGCTGAGCATTGGTTCCCGATTCTCAATCTCTTTGGCCCGAAAGGTAGTGGTAAATCGGAAATGGGACATACGCTTTTATCGTTGTTCACGATAGCGTATAAAGCTCCGAATATCCAAAACTCTACGATCTCTGCTCTCAATGACACTGTGGCTGCTTCGGCAAATGCCTTAGCGCACATTGATGAGTATAAGAATGACCTCGACCCCAAGGTGATTGAGTTCTTGAAGGGTCTGTGGGACGGCACGGGACGTAGCCGTATGAATATGGATTTGGACAAGAATAAGGAGGTGACAGCCGTTGATGCTGGCATCATCTTGTCAGGACAAGAGATGCCCACGGCTGATATTGCGCTTTTCTCGCGATTGATATTCTTGCAGTTTCCGCGTTCCACGTTCACGCAAGAGGAGAAGAAGAATTATATGCGACTCATGGAGATGCGTTCGGGTGGTTTGACACACCTCACCATCGCTCTCCTCAAATACCGCAAGCGGTTTGAGGAGCGTTTTACGGGTACGCTCAAAGAGGTACGCAAGCAGGTGGGGGTCGCTTTGCAAGGCAAACAATGCGAGGACCGCATTGTAAATAACTGGTGTGTGCCGTTGGCGGCATTGCGTGTACTGCAAGATGCAGTTCCTACGCTGGCTTACGATGACCTTTTCAAGATTGTCATCGAAGGTATTCTCAAACAGAATGCGGAGTGTAAGACGAATGGCGAGCTGGGCAGCTTTTGGAATGTGGTGCAGTATCTTGCAAGTGAGGGCATCATCAATGATACAGGCGATTTTGTCATTCGCTACCTCACCAAACTCAAAACGGATATAGTAGATACTTCTTGGCTGGATAAACGAGCGGTGTTGTATATGCAGACTTCGCGTATCTTCAACCTTTATCGCAAGGAGGGACGCAAGACGGACGAGAAAACCTTGCCCACTGATGCGCTCAAATACTACCTTGCCAACAGTGCTGCTTATCTCGGTCAGAAGGTGGTGCGCTTTATTGTGTTCCGCAATGGCTACCCTGTGTTGGACTCTGCCAAGCAGGACAAGCATGGCAACCCGGCTAAACTCTCTCAATCGGCACGCAGCTATTGTTTTGACTACCAGAAGTTGGTGGACCAGTTCGGCATCAATCTGATTACGGGTGACTCGGACGATGAAGAGGAATAATCAGCGGAACTTTTCGTTTATTACAAAAGGCACGGAGCTTTCACCCCGCTTCCGTGTTTTTTTGTGTTTTAGAGGTACATGACCATCGCAAAAGGTGCAGTCCGTCCTAATCCCATGCACAGCGTGCGTTATCGAAGGAGAGAATGCCCGTCATGCTATCCAATCGTAGCACGGAACAATGGTATCGGTAAAATCCTCCTCCGTCTCAAATTTCCCTTAATGCGTGGCGAGGGCGAAAAATCATTGTAACATTTGTAACATTTGTAACACTCTCATTTTCAGACACATAACAGTATTCTTTTCTTGTAATCAAATGTAATTTCTTGTAACATTTCTCTCAATACCATGCTTTTGGGAAGCCTTTTCATCTTAAAAGCGGTGGCGGGAACCTCTTCGTCATCGTGCAGCAGGGCGGTTTTATGAACTCCTCGCAGCTGTCGAAAACGTACATATCCTTATCGCCAATCTCCCATGTCAAGGTTGTACTTCTTGTTCATGCCTTTTATGGGAGGCTGAACCCACAGGCATTCAACGAGGTAAGGCTGCATTCATGGAGCGCTCTGCCGAACCTAACTTTAATGTTTGGGCTTCTGTGGTGTCGTGTCCATTTCTTGATTTGAATGTTTACCCGTGACGGCCTACGGGCGGAGAGATTTTTCCTGATGCAAAGGTAATGCGAGCGTGAACGGACAAGTACCGCGTTGCTATGGCTGCACAAAAAATCCGACAACTTTCCTTCTTTTTTCTCGTGCCTCATAAAAAGGAGGTATTTCAGATTTTTTCTTTGCCATTACTTGCTCCTGTGTTCACTTCCTCTCGCATTCTTTTCGCATCGTAAAAAGTCCTCACCCGGAGGACATCACTTAAAGTTTCACATTCAAATTCTATCAAGAAATGGACACTAACAACACCACATCAGCTCTTCAAACATTGAAGTTAGGCTCAACAGAGCGCGAAGAAAAATTGCAGCCTTACCTCGTTGAACACCTATGGGATCAGCCCGCTGTTTATTGCGGCACGTACAAGAAGTACAACAATGGCTCATTGGACGGAGCTTGGCTGGATTTGGAAGCATTCGACAGCTACGAGGAGTTCCTTGAAATATGTGCCCTGCTGCACGATGACGAAGAGGATCCCGAGTTCATGTTTCAAGATTATCAAGGCTTCCCCGAAGCATGGTATTGCGAGAGCTGCCCAGGGGAAGATACATTCGACAAGATTATAGAATACTGTCAGTTGTCTGAAGATGAGCGCGAGGTTTACGAAGCTTACTACGAATGTACAGGTGATGATTCTTTCGCCCACGCCAAGGATCACTATGTGGGAAAATTTGATTCGGAGGAAGCTTTTGCCGATTATATCATCAGTGAGTGCTACGATTTGGACAGCATGATGGGTGAGCTCTCCTTCTACTTCGATTACGAAGGCTATGCAAGGGATTTGTTCATGACGGACTACACCTTCTGCGATGGTCATGTCTTCAACAATTACTAAAAACACGGGAGCGGGGTGAAAGCCCCGTTCCTTTTGAAACCCTACTAATGGATAAAATGTGTTTATATGTCTGTCTACTAAAAATACTTATAGAGGGCAGACGGGACTTTTATTTCGTTGGGCTTCTTTGTATCTTTGTATCGCTTTCCAACAAAACTTTTGTACTCCATGAGTGACTATCTTGTCTACATAAAAATGCCATCGTATTTGCGCCAATGGTTCGTTCACCGTCACAGCGGTTCCGAGCCAGTGGTGCTCAGGCAAGGTAGCATAGAGTCGAAGTTGATAAAGTTGGCACAAAGCCGCCAACCCGACGACTTCTTTCCTCCGCTTCAAAAGGAGGACGAGGTGGCTATTTGCATTCCTTACTCCAAGGCACGCGACCCACGTACCTACAACTATATCTCTCCCACGGGCAAGAAGGCATTACTTGACAACATCAAGAATGCTTTTGCCGTGGATTGCTGGAATTTCCTGCATGATTTTGGGCATATTGGTCAGCAACAAAAGGAACTGATCTATTTGTATATGGAGCAACGGGGCATCAAGGAGGACGGCACTTGTTGGGACAGCATTGCGAAGGCTTATCAGCGACTTCGCAAGAACTACCTCTCAAACGAGAGTAGAAAAAGAACCCGACAACAGCAAGCTGAAAAGTCACAAGCAGAAAGCCAAGAGTTTGTAGAACATAATTGTTAATACCGAAGTTAGACATGAACAGATTGCCGGGTATCAGCCATATTGCATACGTATCGGCTGAAGCTCTCACACCGCACATCACCTTGCAGGCGATAGCGAAGGTGCCAGTGGCCATCTTTGCTCGGCTTTCTTTTATTCCGTTCAACAAGCGCACTGCGCTTTGTGAAACGGAAACGGAGTTTGACAACAACTGCACGATCGAAACGGCTACGCTGACTTTCTACGCTTCTGAAAACTTGCCATCGGGCAATCTTTGCTTTGTGGTGACAAGTGTGAATGGGGAGCAATATCTCATCGGAACAAAGGAGGCGCCTTTCCCTTTTGTTAAAAAGGAACAAACCACGGGGCTGCCTGATGGTGACGCCAACACCACAAAATACACGGTTTCCTACTCAAATCGGGTGGCTTTGATACCGATTTCGGGCTAAAATCCCTTGATTTTGTAACTTTTTGGGGGTGTTTGTAACAGCGAGTAACTTTTTAGCGTTTTCAGAACGTTTGAAAATCAGGTAGTTGAGAAAAAGTTACAGATGTTACAAATGTTACAACGAAAATGGTCTCGCGCGAGCGCGAAACAAAAATTTCTCTGACGCAACATTTTCATAAATTTATTAGGGTGTACAGTTTGATGTTCTCATTTTTGATTTCGTTCTAGCAACTTAAAACTTTAAGAATCATCAATTTAGGCTTTAAATATATGACTTTTTAGCAATCAAAAAAATCAGATGTAGATTCGCAAAAGATTGTATTTTACTTAGCGAATGATAATCAATGATTTTGATGGTTACTACATTGTTTTTGATACCAAAAACGGGAACATCAAACTGGACACCCTAGCTATTTAGGAAAATCCATAAAGGCTTATAGAAGTTTCTTCACTTACTACTCAATAGTGTTCTTGCTCTTACTTAAACAACTTTGAGCCTAACTTAAATGTGTGCGTCCAACCAAGAGAGAGGAAAAGGCCAGAAGTGGAGTTTTTCTTAAAAACATACTCGTCATGAAAAGTTTGAGGCCAATACTTCACGACAGTCTGCTCTTTAAAGGCTGAAGCAACCTCATAACCTACCTTAAGAGTTAAATAAGAATTATTGGTCGTACGAAGACTTGCACCAATAGCAGGTGTAACGAAGAATGAACTTTTAGGGCACAAATCTTCAATATCCTCACCAGAGTAAGAATGATCAGCATACAAACGACAACCCAAATCCAATGAAGCTAATGGAGAAAATTTGTTGTCATTAAGTCTGTACTCACCACGAAGGAATACTTTGTGCTGAGCACCGTAAAATTCTTTTGAATTCTCGTAATAATTAATAGGTTCTTTTCGATCTATGTAAACTCTATAATCTTCCTCTTTTTGTACATCTGTAAAATAAGATCCAGCATAACCCAAGCCAAAACTGATATTTTTATTCCATTTATAACCAAGTACGATTGCACCTCCCATTGCAGAATATTTACCATCCTTATCAATATTCCACGGAGAAACATCCTGTTGTTCAATAGTCAAGCTAAAGCCGCGGTCTCTTATTGGAGCCTTCGGGCGTGGTGTACGCTTAGTCAAACCCTTATGGAATCCAAATTTGGCTGCAATAGTTACTGCACCACTGCTTTTGGAATCACCACCTATGGCTACATAATGGGTGTAGCCCACGCCTAAGTTGAAATCGACCTTACCCGAAAGTGGAATCATTACTGACGGAAGAATCTGAATGGGGACATAATTAGACTTTTTTACCGTTACTCTGTATTTCCCTTTACCGAATTCCTCATCATCAGCCGTATTGTAGACAAAGCCTGTGCTTACCTGCATGTAGGGAGTAATTTTCGTTTTCTCAAGAGGGAAATAAGCTCTAAAGTCTGTGGTAATAGGAACTTGCAAATCACCATCTCCCGTAGGAATATTTACACCTGCTCCAATGCCCCAATAGAAGTTTTTAGTAAAGCGCTTACCCAGTGTGAGACCTACGAAAGGAGAGGTGCCTCCACCCTTTGTACTTATATGGCAACCCATATCTATGCCGAAGTCAAGACCTTTATGGCCATTTTCAGCTGGAATAGCACTAGCGCTACGTTCTTCGTGCGTAATACGCTCTACATCCTCCATGTTGTAAACAAAGATGTTTCCGTCCTTGGTCTTCATTTTTATAGTTTTGCCAGGAATTTCCTCTAACACGAAACCTGTGACGACACTACCATTTTTTAGGTAAACGGTTTGATTGTTGCTTTGGGCAAAAGCAGCAAGTCCGAACAATGAAAACAATGCTGCAACTAACAAGTTCTTTTTCATTTTGCATAAAAGTTTATTGGCACCCTAGGTTGTAATAAATGTTTCAAATCAAAAGGAAACATAACGACACAAAAAAGACGTGGGTACCTTTACTACCTATCTAAACATCAGGCCTTCGCATTGCCTTTTCCCAGATAAGTAACCAGTTAGCCCACGCCGTTGTGATATTATCTATGATACGTTTGCACCACCCAATAATGTACACATCACATCAAGACGTGAGTATACACTAAGGGCTGTGCAAACACGGGATAATACACCCCACGCGGACGTTACTTGACTTTACCTTCGGGAAAAGAATCAAAGTTGCGAAGTTTGATGTTTGAAGATAACGCTGTAAACGTCCTTTCTCTATTGTTATGTATCGAACCCGCCAACCCTATGGGCTAACTGATTCTATGACAAAAGTACAACAACTGTTCAATAAATGCAAATAATTTTACCACAAAAGTGATCTAATAGGCATATAATTGTCATAATATTACCCGAGGCGGAATTAAATCAGTGCGTATTTACTCTGCCAATGGGCTTGTTATTAATTAGGGTGTACAGTTTGATGTTCTCATTTTTGATTTCGTTTTAGTAACTTAAAACTTTAAGAATCATCAATTTAGGTTTTAAATATATGACTTTTTAGCAATCAAAAAATCAGATGTAGATTCGCAAAAGATTATATTTTACTTAGCGAATGATAATCAATGATTTTGATGGTTACTACATTGTTTTTGATACCAAAAACGGGAACATCAAACTGGACACCCTATAAATTTATACTTTTAAACACTGGGCAGGTGCAGCCGTGAGGTTCCACCTGTCTTTTTTGCTTTTTATATGTGCGTATATCTTTGCCATAAATAACACACGCGATTATGGCAAAGAACAAATACCAACTTCATTTGAAAGGATATGTGGGCAGCTGGGACTTTGATGCTGACTATGTGGACTATATTCTGGGCAAGAACCCTGACAAGGAGGTGGCGGTGTTGATTGACAGTCCAGGCGGACAGCTCAACACGGCATTGAGTATCTCTTCTGCTTTCAAGCGGCATGGCAATGTCCATGCGCACTTTGTGGGCATGAACGCGAGTGCTGCCACCATCGCTTCGATGGGTGCCAAGCACATCACCATGGACAAGTCTGCCATGTATCTTGTGCATCAATGTGCGCTTCCATTTTTTGAGTATGGCAATCTCAATGCCACGGGCATGAGCCAGCTCATTGAAAGTCTCGGCAAAGCCAAGACGGATTTGGAAAAAATGGACGCAAATGTGGCTACAATGTATGCCACACGCTGCAAGAAAGAGCCAAAGGCTTTGCTTGACCTCATGAAGGTGGGCGGCTGGCTCACCGCACAAGAGGCTCTGGATTGGGGCTTTGTAGATGAACTGACAGAGTTCGAGGACGAAACCGCTCCTGTACTCACGGCTTCTCTCGCTGCCGACTTTCAGGCGAATGGCATTCCACTACCGAACGTCCCTAAGAGCAAGTCGGAAGAGACGTTCTTCCAAAAGATGGCGCAAGCGCTTGCTGCCGTTTTCAAACCAACACAAGTAAACAATCAACATACCCCGAAACCTATGAACATCATTTTTAAGAACATCTGCAAGTTCCTATCCTGTGAACATCTTGCTTCGGAAGATGGAAAGGTGTCGCTTACTGAGGCGCAACTGAGTGATTTGGAAAGTGCGATGCAAGCCAACCACGACATGATAGCGGAGCTATCTATCAAGGTGAAGAATGCAGAGGACGAGAACAAAAAGCTCACCGAGACGAACAAGTCGCTCGATGAAGCAAACAAAACGCTCGAAGCGAAAGTGGCCAACCTCCCTGCTGCATCAACCACCGCTATCGTAGATGACAAGAAGCATGAGGACCACGAACCCACAGCTTACGAGCAGTTCATCAATGCTAGCGAAACGGCCCGTAAACTCTATGACAGTTTGCCATAGTAATCTTATAACCTCATAACCCCAAAACTTAAAACTCATTCCTATGGCTGGAAAATTCTCTTTCACCCTACAAGAATATAAGGACGCGGCACGCAAGTACCGCTCCGACTTCCTGCGCTTGCCGATTATCGGCTGCGAGGAAACGCTCAAATTCATGACAGGTCGTCCAGGTATTCGCTACAAGGAAAGTGTGGGTACGCTCACCGCTGGGGCGCAGTTCGCTCCTTACAAGCCTTCTCGCAAGACAGATGCCAACTTGAAGTTGGACTACCGCACCTTGGAAACGTTCTTCGGTTCGGTAGTGGCTAACTTTGAACCTAACTCTGCCATCTCAACCTTGCTTGGCACAGGTGCCACCAAGGGAGACGGACAGAAGTCTACTCCCACAGCTCGCGAGGTGTTGGGACTGATTGCCAAGTCGCTCTCTGAAAACTTGAACATGGCGATTTGGAAAGGCACACGCAATGCGGACGGTGATACCACAATGGACCTTTTCGATGGTTTTGACACCATCACGCAAAAGGAAGTCACTGCGGGTACGATTGCTGCGGAACATGGCAATTATCTGAAACTGGACAAGGCAATCACGGAAGCCAACGCGGTTGATGTAGCAAAAAAGATTCTCTTCTCGCTCGATTCGCGTTTGCGCTCACAGGAACTTTTCCTGTATTGCTCGCAGGAGTTCGTAGATATGTACAACGAGGCGTATCTTCTCACGCACTCGGCTATTCCGTACAACACGAAGTACAACCAGCCCATGGTGGAGGGTTCTAACGGCAAACTCACTTTCTGCCCGTTGTGGAACAAGTCGGACTCGAAGTTCATGCACGTTTCGCCCAAAATCAACATGCTGTATGGCTATGACCAAATGGGCGACATCGAAAGTGTTGATGTGGAACGCTTTGAGCCGTTTGTGCTTTCTTACATTGCCACCATGTTCTTTGGCGTGCAGTTCGAGAGCATTGACAAGCGACGCTTGAAGGTTATTGAACTGGCTGAACAAGGTTGATAATCAGCGGAGAAAGGTGGGCGCGGTGGTAATTTATCTTGATTGTCACCTCGCGCTTGCCTATTATCCAAACTAAATAAATTCAGGAAAATGGCAAAGACTTGCACATCACTTCAAAAGTCGCTCGGCTGGTGCCAAGGCACGCCTGAGCTTCCCGGCGTTCGTCGCCGTATCTATTATACTTCCAAGGGCGACATTGCCCAATGGCCCACACTTCCACGTGACGAGAATGGACGGGTAACTGCTGCCACGTACACGGGCAGTTTTACCCTAAAGGCTGATGCCAAATGGAAGTATATCGACATTCTGCCCGAAAAGTCGCAACTCACCAGTGAGGCACAGGGCGAGTTGCCCAGTCAGACGCAGTTGAACAAGCTGACTGCTGTTCACCCTGGGGTGGGTGCAGAGGCAAGTGCCGCTGCTGCTTATCTCAACAACAATGACAATGTGTTCTTGGTGGAGGACATGAAGGGCAAATATCGTGTAGTGGGATCTGAAGCCTGGACTACCAAGACCACGGTGGCACAGGACCTTGGTCAGGGTGCCACTGGTACCACAAGCACCACCATTGCGGTAGAAGCTACGGACGAATGTCCTGCGCCTTTCTACGAGGGTACTATCACAACGGAAGAAGGTGACATCGAAGCTGCTTAGTCAGTTTGTAGTTTTGAGGTTATAAGGTTGTAAAGTTTGTTCTTGGGAACAAAAGGTAATCTTATAACCTCATAACCTTAAAACCCAAAACTTAATATGATTGATTTGGGGGAAATCTTAGAAGAGATCAACGTCCCAGACCTTTCGTGTCCGCTTGCTTTGGAAAGCAAGGAAACAAAATTTGCCCAAGGCAAGGACATTTTTGCCGAGCAAAAACGCCATGCTTGGGACAAGTCGGTCGAAGCGCGTTGCGACTTCTCCCGTAAAGTCCGCATCACGCGAAGGGCTGATGTGTTCTTTATCTCACTTTGGCAGAAGTCCTTGTATGGGCGCACCTTGACGGACATCAAGGGCGATGATACGATGGTGGATTTCTTTGCCGACAATGTAGCTCCGCTCATTGCCGATATTTTGGGCAATGAACTAAAGCATGGTAATTGGTGTATTGTCACCACGCCCAAGCGTAGACACTTGGTCAAGAACTTTGCCACACGAATAAGTGAGAAGATAGCAGCTTTGCTATCCATTCCCTTTTACGAAGATGTGGCACATTGCCATAGCAAAAAGCGTATTGGGGCAGTGTTCTCGCTCAACGTGTTGCCACGTGAGCAGAACTGCATCGTGTTCGATGATTTTGTGACTACTGGCTCTACATTGAAAGCAATGAAAAACCTTTTGCTTGAACATCACAAGAATTGTGTGTTCTTCACGGGCATCAACAATAAGTTGTGATGCTGACTTTATAACCTCATAACCTCCAAACTTAAAACTACACCTCTTATGGACAAAGAATTTACCAATAAATTACAAACATGGCTTTCCCTACCTCGCGAGGATCGCGATTGGGACGAGGGCGCATTGATGCTCCTGCAACTGACAGGAAACAAAATCATGTATCGCAACCTCAGTGTGAACCCTGAGGGCAAGGCTAACTTCATTGAAGGCAAACTCCAGCAATACTTGGAGTTCCGCTTGGCGGAATTGACGCATGAACAGGTTAAGGAGATGCAGCACGCTGTCGAGGAGATAGTAAAAGAGCATACCGAGTTCAAGAGCGATGACAATGAGGCAAAGAATTTCAAAGCTGGTAAGCGAGCTGACCATGACACGCTACCCGAAGAAATCCAGGCTCTCTATGTCGAGAACCTTGATTTGGTGCATCGTATGCGTGAACTTCATTTGAAGCTCCGCACGATGAGCACAACGGACTCCACTTGTGCGGATTCCGACCGTTATCCTTTCCTCAAAGAATTTATCAAGTTGGATAAAAAGCTGCACGACAATTGGAACGTTTATGACCATTTCGTGGCAAAGGCAGAAACGGCAGAAAGTGCAGAAGAGAACGAAACCAAACCGAAAGCTAAAAAGGCAAAGAAAGCATGAAACGAAGTGCGAGTATAAGCGATTATCTCAAACCGCTATCTGATGTCCCCAACCAAGCCTATCTCACCAATGCGTTACAGGTGGCAGATGTCTTGGAGTGGATATTGCAGCAGGTGGGCAAGGCTAAAAACACTAACTCGCTCTAATTTGGACTTTGATTGAAAATCAAGAAGTTGGGCGTTTGCCTATATTATATAGGTAA
>OMCS01000698.1_pt1 | contig 16983 bp, 17 predicted proteins | sample 1674241 | NCBI WGS metagenome assembly OMCS01 (sample SAMEA103958153, study PRJEB25191) | human gut metagenome
GACCCGGCCGCTGGTGATCCCATCCGGCGTGACCGGGCCACAGGCGGAGCAGGTGTCGTTTTTTGAGAAGGAGCCCGGAAACACCGAGGGGCGCTGAGAGAATGGCAGTGGCTTGCGGAGAGAACAGCGGCCCGCAGGGCCGGCGCCGAAACGGCGCCGTAAGGGGCGGCCTTCGGCCGCCCCTAAAACCGTCCTTCGGACGGTTTGCCCTGCGGGCCGATGCCTGTTCCGGGCAGAAGGCCTGTCGAGAAAAGATGGCTATGCGAGAAAGACGGAAAATTTGTCATTATGCACCAATACCGGCCGGAAGGTTTGTGAAAGATGTGGCAAGCCTACGAAAATTAAAAATCCGCTAAGAACCCCTTGCAGGCGACCCAAATAAGTGATAAACTGCAAATGTAAACAAAATATGACCAAAGCTCATATATGCCCGATAATATGGTTCGGGCGTTTCTACGCCGGCCCCGGAAAGGCTGGAACTATGGGTGTTCCGATCCGTTCCGCTATGGCGGGAGGGGTTGGCTTTGCGTTTTTATTGACGGCTGGCTGGGACACTCATTATTAAATGAGACCGGTCGGCGTTTTGTTTTGTCCGCTTCCAAATTTTTTTGTAAAAGGAGCAACACTATGGAAAAGCTGTTTAAGCTGAAAGCGCACGGCACCGATGTGAAAACCGAGATCCGTGCAGGCATTACCACCTTCTTTGCAATGGCGTACATCATCTTTGTCAACTCCAACTATCTTTCCATGACCGGCATGAACAAGACCGGTGTCATGGTAGCGACCTGCATTTCTGCCGCTATTGGCTGCCTGCTTACCGCGTTCCTGGCCAATGTGCCCTTCTGCCAGGCACCCGGCATGGGCCTCAATACCTTCTTCACCTTTACCGTATGCTTTGGCATGGGCTACACCTGGGAGCAGGCTTTGGCGATCGTATTTATTTCCGGCGTGCTGTTCCTCGTTGTGACCGTCAGCCCCCTGCGCAAGAAGATCATTGAAGCGATCCCCGCTTCCTTGAAGGCTGCCATTTCCGCCGGTATCGGCTTCTTCATTGCTCTCATCGGCATGTTCAATGTCAATATCGTTACTGCCTTTGGTACTGGTATTGCCGGTGCCTACACCGATATGGGCTCCATCACCAAGGGAGCGGCTCTGCTGGCCCTCATCGGTTTGGCAATTACCGCTATTCTGGTTGCCTACCGCGTAAAGGGTGCTATCTTTATCGGCATCATCGCTACTACTCTCATTGGCTTCCTTATGGGTCAGACCACCATTCCTGAGAGCTTTACCGTAGCCGGTATCGGCGAGGCGTTTGGCGAGGTCGCCTTCAAGTTGGACTTCTCCGGTGCTCTTTCCGCCGGCGGCGTTGTTCCTTTCCTCACCGCTATCATCACCTTTGCCATCTGCGACTGCTTTGATACCGTTGGCACCCTGCTGGGTACCGCGGGCAATGCCGGTATGCTGGACGAGAACGGCAATTTCCCCGGCGGCGACCGCGCTCTGATCGCGGATGCTATCGCCACCTGCACCGGCGCACTGCTGGGCACTTCCACCGTTACCACCTTTGTTGAGTCCTCCACCGGCATCGAGGACGGCGGCCGTACCGGCCTGACCTCCATGACTACCGGCATCCTGTTCCTGCTGGCGGTTATCCTGGCTCCTGTGGCGGGCATTGTTCCCTCCGCTGCCACCGCTCCCGCCCTCATCATCGTCGGCGTATTCATGATGAAGGGTGTGCTGAAGATCGACTGGTCCGATATGGAGACTGCCATCCCCTGCTTCCTCACCATCGCCATGATGCCCTTTGCCTACTCCATTGCAGATGGTATCGGCTTTGGCATCATCTCCTACACCCTCATCAAGCTGGCCCGCGGCAAGGCGAAAGAGGTTCCTGTATTGATGTACATTCTCTCCGTTCTGTTCATCCTCAGCTATGTGCTGCTGGCGACCACCGCTGTCTGATAGCCTGAGAAAGAGAAGCATATGTGACCGCTCCGGGTTTCCGGGGCGGTCTTTTGCGTGGGAGAGCGGTGAGGCTGCAGGCGGTGCCATGCGGCGCAGCCGAGCGCCCGCATGGCGCAGCCTGCTGCACAGGCCGGGAGGAAAAGCACACTTGATTCCACTGGGGCCATGGAGTAAAATAGGGGCGAGGTGAAAACGATGAACGAAGATTATCTGATGATTTCCTTTGAGAATACCCATTCCGCCATACAGACTGAGCGGCTGCTGGAGCAGCACTTTAAGGTGGCGACGATGCCCACCCTGCGCACCGTGACTCAAAGCTGTGGGATCTCCTTGCGGCTGGCGGCCGAGGACTATGAGCCGGCCCGGAAGATAGTAGCGGAGAGCGGGCTTTCGCCGGAGATGTATGCGATGTATTTGGTGGATTCCAACAAAAATGTATTGGAACTTTCTAAATAATGATGAATTGCCTTTGGGCAGATTGTATGCTAAAATGTAGGTGAACCGAATAGGAGTCCTCCGGATATTGGCAGACTATGGAGAGGCTTTCGCCCCAAGTTGTTTCGCGCCCTGCTCCCATCCGGGAGCAGGGCGCTTTTCAAAAGGGTTGGGAAGTAAGGAAATTTGGTTTGAATGAGAAATAGCGCCCTGCCGGATTATTTTAACAAAAATTTTTTGGAGGGAATTAAAGTATGCAGATGCTCATTAAGAACGCGAAGCTCCGTGACCGGGAAGAGCTGGTCAATATCCTCATCGATGGCGGCAAGATCGTTGATATCGGCGTGGGACTGACCGCTGAGGCCGAGACCGTGATTGACGCCGAGGGCAACTTGACCACCGCTTCCTACATCGATCCCCATATCCACCTGGATAAGGTCAATGTACTGGATGTTCTGCCCAAGAACCAGAGCGGCACCTTGAAGGAAGCCATTGAGATGCTGTGGGATAAAAAGCGCAACTATGTCAATGAGGACATTCTGGCCCGCGGCGGCGATGTGGTGGAGCGTGAGATCAAGAATGGTGTACTGAATATTCGTACCCACATTGATGTGGATACCATCACCGGCCTGAAGGCCACCGAGGGCGTACTGGCCCTGAAAGACAAGTATAAGGGCGTAGTGGATATGCAGACCGTTGCTTTCCCGCAGGAAGGCATTATGAAGGACCCCGGCGCCGATAAGCTGATGTGGCAGGCCATGGAGATGGGCTGCGATGTAGTAGGCGGTATGCCCGCTAACGAAAACTGCCCCGACGACAGCCGCGCACATGTCAAGCTGTGCTTTGATATTGCTGAGAAGTATGATGCCGATGTGGATATGCATGTGGACGAAAGCGACGACCCCTTCTACCGCACGCTGGAGATGGTGGCCGATGAGACCATCGCCCGCGGCTGGCAGGGCCGTGTTACCGCCGGCCATACCTGCGCCATGGCGGCCTATGACGACCACTATGCGGCCTATGTTATCGAAAAGGTGAAAAAGGCCGGCATCAATGTCATCACCAACCCTGTTACCAACTTGATGCTCCAGGGCCGCTTGGATAAACAGCCCATCCGCCGCGGTATTACCCGCGTAAAGGAACTGCTGGCTGCCGGTGTGACCATGAGCTTTGGCCAGGACTGCGTCAATGATACCTTCTATCCCTACGGCGCCGGCGATATGCTGCAGGTGGCCCTGATTACCGGCCACGCTGCCCAGCTGAGCCTGCCCGATGAGATCGAAAAGACCTTCGATATGATCACCGATGACGCCGCCAAGATCCTCCGTCTGAAGGATTACGGCTTGAAGGTCGGCTGCAATGCCGATATCGTCATCACCGCTTGCCGTGATGCACGCGACGCCATTCGTCTGACTCCGGAGCGCCGCTATGTCATCAAGCGCGGACGCGTAGTGGCTTCCACCACCGTCCAGTCTAAACTCGCCATCTTCTAATGTTTTCTCTCTTGGGAAAGGGGCGTCCTCTAACGGGGGCGTCCCTTTTCCCATGCGTGGAATTTATGCAGGGGGCAGGGCGGGCCGCAGGCTAAACCGTCCTTTGGACGGTCTCGACGGGCTGTGCCCGTCGGTTTCGGCTGTGCCGAAACAGCCTGCGGCCCGGTGCCATCCCTCAGCAGAAATTCGCCCAGACGACCTGGCGGGAGTGAAAACTTCCCCCTTGGCAGTTGGCCGTTGATGCGGTACAATAATAGGCAGAAACAAACGAAAAGTGAGGAGCAACCAATGGTCTATAAGCACTTTTTTGGCAGGACGCCGGAAGGGCAGGCGGTAACACGCTTTACCCTGTTTAACCACAACACCATGGAGGTAAACCTTCTCAATTACGGGGCGGCTGTGCATAGCATCTGTGTGCCGGATAAAGAGGGCATGGTGGAGGATGTCACCTTGGGGTGTGATACCATTGCAGATTACATTGAGGCCCCGCACTTTGGCGGAACAATAGGCCGGGTGGCCAACCGTATTGCCGGGGCAAAATTCACCCTAAACGGCAAGGAGTATCAGCTGGCGGCCAATGACGGCGGCAACCACCTGCACGGCGGCAAGCGAGGCTTTGACCGCTGCCTGTGGCAATGGAGCACCGAGGACATTGATAATGTGGTGGTGTTCTCCCGTACGGCAGAAGCAGGTGAGGAGGGTTATCCCGGCAAACTGCATGTGGAGGTGCGCTACTGCCTGACCCAGGAGGATGCCCTCATTATCCACTATACCGCCACGGCGGAGGAGGGGGACACCCTGCTGAACCTGACCAACCACACCTATTTTAATTTGGCGGGGCAGGGCAAGGGGGATATCCTTGGCCACCGGCTGGAGTTGGCAGCCAGTCGATATACCCCGGTTAATGCGGAACTGATCCCCACTGGGGAGATGCTGCCGGTGGCGGGAACGCCGCTGGATTTTACCACGCCGCATACCATTGGGGAACGCATCGGGGCAGACTGCCCACAGCTAAAAAATGCCGGCGGGTACGACCACAATTTCCTGCTGGACTATGATGCCGAGAGCCTAAATCCGCTGCACCCGGCGGCGGAACTCAGTGACCCCGTAAGAGGACGGCGGCTCACCGTCTTCACCACAGAACCGGCCTTGCAGCTCTATTCCGGTAATTTTCTGTGTGGAGAGCGGGGCAAAGGCGGCATTGCCTACCAGAAGCACAGCGGAATCTGCCTGGAAACACAGCATTGCCCCGATAGCCCCCATCACCCGCAGTTTCCCTCCATCCTGCTGCGGCAGGGCGAAACCTATGAATCCGAAACGGTGTGGTTCTTTGGCCTGACCGAGTGACGCAGCAGCAAAAGCAACAGCGGGTTGCTTTTCATAGAGGTGGTATGGCGTTATACTATTCCCAAAGGGAGGAGAAAGCGCATGGAAACAAAAGATGTGATCTATGAACTGAGAACCGGCAAGGGTCTTTCGCAGGAAGAACTGGCGAAAAAGGTTTTTGTGACCCGGCAGGCGGTCTCCCGCTGGGAAACCGGTGAAACGGTGCCGAATACCGAAACCTTGAAGCTGCTTTCGGCGCTGTTCGATGTATCCATCAATACGCTGCTGGGTACGCCGCGGCAACTCATCTGCCAGTGCTGCGGCATGCCGCTGGAGGACGGCATCACCAGCCGGGAGCCAGACGGCAGCTATAATGAGGATTACTGCAAGTGGTGCTACGCGGAGGGGGCCTTCGCTTACCAAAGCAAGGATGCGCTGCTGGATTTTTTGCTGGCGCATATGCCGAACCCTGAAAATATCGGCGAAGCGGAGCGCCGGGCACAGTATGACGCCCATCTTTCGCAGCTAAAACACTGGAAATAAACCTGTAATCAAATAAGAATCCGCCCTCTGTACGGTGTTGGTACAGGGGGCGGGCTTTTTATTGTGAGATTTACAGCAGCGGTGCCATAGCGCCGAGAGAGGGGAACACCGTATCGGGGAAAAAGCTGCTTTCTGCCAGCATTTCGGGGGTGGTTTCGCCGGTCATTACCAGGATGCCGCAGGCGCCGTTTTGGGTGCCGCAGGCCACATCGGTATACAGGCGGTCCCCCACAAAGGCGATGGCCTCCCGCGGCAGGCCGCTCACCGCTTCCACCAACTCCACTGTTTCGGCGGCGGGCTTGCCCAGGGAACGGGGCGCAAACCCGGTGCTGGCGGTGATGGCTTGGCAGATAGCGCCGCAATCGGGGATCGGCTCCGCCTCAGTGGGGCAGTTGATATCGGGGTGGGTGGCGAGGAAATGGGCGCCCCGGCGCAGGTAGATGCAGGCCTTTTCCAGCCGTTCGTAGGTCAGTGTCTTATCGAAGCCCACCACAACAAGATCAGGCTGTTCTTCGGTAAGGGAAATCCCGGCTTCCGCAAAGCTTTGCCGCAGGGCAGGTACCCCCAGCAGATAGACGCTTTGTCCCGCGCAGTGCGTCTGCAGGTAGTGAATGGTCACATCCCCGGCCGTGAGAATATCCTCCCGGGTGACAGGAATCCCCATGCGGGAAAGACGCTCCACATATTCCATTGGGCTGCGGCTGGTGTTATTGGTGAAAAACAGCACCTGCCGGCCTTTTTCTTTTGCCGTGGTGATAAACTCGGCGGCGCCGGGCAGCAGCCGGTCGCCCAGATATATGGTGCCATCCAGATCCAGCACAAACAGCCGGATGCGCTCCAGCAGGGCTTTATTTTGCTCCATTTTGGTTCCTCCCACAGGTCTATTGGCCGCAATTTCCTCATAAATATAGCACATCTGCCCCGGCCTGTCCATCAAAGTACGGATTATGGGACTGATAGCCTGCTATGATAAGGACAGAACAAAAAAGATCGCCAGGAGGAACCACAATGACCGACCAGATCATTACCATTACAGGACTGGAATTTACTACGGAGGGCCGCCCCATCGCCCATGGCGCGATAATCCGGGAGGGCGCGGGCACTCTGGAAGAAACCATGAAAGCGGGTGGTGCGCAGATGGGCACCCTACACCCGATGGATGGCTGCCCAATGGGTCGTGTAGAAGCCAAATTTGCCGGACAGGCGGCCGCAGCAGTGTTCTTCGGGGAACGATTTCTGCTGGCGGCCGAGGATGAGCGAAAGTCCGATTGGCTCAGCGCCCTGCGTCGGCTGGTGGCAGCGCTGTAGGACAGTGCGGGAAAGTGAAGTTTATTGTTCTCTTTTGTGCCGTTCAATAAGCAGCAGAATAAACAGAACAAGCCACATCCCCCATGCGATGAGACAGCCAATTCCCGGATACCGGCAATCTATGGCAATCCCAATGAGAAAAGGGATCGACATGTACATCATTCTTTTTCCATATGCTTTACACATGGCGTCTTCGTCATATTTTCGGCGCTCATCCGCGGATCTCATATTGTAACCGGACAAGTAATCGGCTGCTTTTCCGCCGGATTTATAAAACCATATGCCGAATAAAAGCATAATTGCCGCCATGCAAAAATCAAAAATGATATAAAACATCGGCTATTTTCCCCTTTCCTTTTCCAGCTCCGCCTCCAGCACTGTCAGCCGCTGCTCCAGCGCGGCGATCTGCCGGTGGGCCCGGTTCAGCTCCTGCTGGATGGGGTCGGGGATATGTACATGGTCCAGCCGTTCGTTTTCCAGCTTTACATTGCTTACCCGTACCACGCGGGCCGGTACACCCACAGCGGTGCTGTCGGCATCAATGGAGTGCAGCAGTACGGCGTTGGCGGCGATCTTGCAGTTATCGCCCACCCGCACGGGGCCCAGTACCTTGGCGCCGCAGCCCACCATTACATTGCGCCCCAGTGTGGGATGGCGCTTGCCGGTATCCTTGCCGGTGCCGCCCAGGGTAACGCCCTGATACAGCGTGCAGCCATCGCCTACCTCTGCCGTTTCGCCGATGACGATGCCGGAGCCATGATCAATAAAAACATTGTGCCCGATGACGGCGCCGGGGTGGATCTCGATACCGGTAAAAAAACGGGTGAGCTGGCTGACAAGACGCGCCAGGAAAAAGCAGTGGTGCCGGTACAGCCAGTGCGCCGGTCGGTGCCAAAACAGCGCGTGTACGCCGGCGTACATCAGCAGTATTTCAAAGCCGGAACGGGCAGCGGGGTCGCGCTGACGCACCGCCGCTATGTCCTCCCGGATCCGTTTGCACATAAAAAGACCTCCCATGTGGAAGATGAAGCGTTCACTCTATAAAAAAATACCATAATTCGGCCTTTGATGCAAGGGGCAGGCCAAGTAAGCGAAAAATAAAACCCAGTGGCCATCTTATGCCGAGCAGGGCGGAATGGTGCGGAAATGGCTTTGATAAATGCAGGGGGAGAGCATCGGCCGCAGGCCGCCCGGGCTTTGCCCGGGCACGCGCCCCTATGGGGCGCGTCCGATGCTTCGCATCGGGGCCTGCGGCCGAACCAGCTCTCGGCGGTCTCCATTAAGTTACATTTAATTCCCCATCTCTTGATGGACAAAATCAACAGAATGGTGTATAATGATACAAATCGTTTCATATCGTACTGTGTTAGGCAAAAGGAGGCCCCATGGAGCGCCGGGATAAGATCAATTACTATTTGGATATCGCAGAAGCTGTTACCGGGCGGGGCACCTGCCTGCGCCGTAATTTCGGCGCGGTCATCGTCAAGAATGATACCATCATCTCCACCGGCTATGTTGGCGCCCCCCGCGGCCGTGCCAACTGCAATGAGCTGCATTACTGTACCCGTGAAAAGCTGCAGGTGCCGCGCGGCGAGCGCTATGAGCTCTGCCGCAGCGTCCATGCCGAGCAGAACGCCATCATCAATGCCAGCCGCAGCGAGATGCTGGGTGCCACCCTGTACCTGGTGGGGCTGGAAAACCGCACCGGCGGCTATGTGGAGGCCGCGGCGCCCTGCTCCCTTTGCAAGCGTATGATCATCAATGCCGGCATCGAGCGGGTCATTGTGCGGGATACCCGGGATACCTACCGCACCTTTGAGGTGGATGAGGAGTGGGTCGCCCACGATGATTCCATCGAGGGGATCAAGGGCTACTAAACCGGCATAAAGCGGCCGGGAATGGTTCACACTATGGGTAAAACCCATAGGGAGGAGCCAAAACCATGCCGCAGAAAAAAGCATCCACTGCCCCCAAAAATGAGGAGCAGAACCAGCCGGAAGCAAATGAGGAGGAGCGCCGCAGCGAGGCGATCTATCACTCCGGCAGCGTGACCACCGAGGGCGGCCGGCATAAGATCCATTGCTTGACCATTATTGGCCAGATCGAGGGGCACTATATCCTGCCCCCGCAGAACAAGACCACCAAGTACGAGCATGTCATCCCGCAGCTGGTCGCCATCGAGGAGGACCAGAGCATCCGGGGGCTGCTGGTCATCTTGAATACCGTCGGCGGCGATGTGGAGGCAGGCCTGGCCATTGCCGAGCTGCTGAGCGGTATGAAGACCCCCACCGTCTCGCTGGTGCTGGGCGGGGGACATTCCATTGGTGTGCCGTTGGCCGTTTCCACCCGGTACAGCTTCATCGCCCCCACCGCCACCATGACCGTCCACCCCGTGCGGATGAACGGCGTGATGCTGGGCGTTCCGCAGACCCTCTCCTACTTCGATAAAATGCAGGAGCGCATCACAGGCTTCGTCACCGCCAATAGCCGCATCCGGCCCGAAAAATTCCGGGAGCTGATGATGAATAACGGCGAGCTGGTCATGGATATCGGCACGGTGCTGGATGGCGAGGGCGCGGTGCAGGTGGGCCTCATCGATGAACTGGGCGGCTTGCAGGATGCCCTGGGCAAGCTCTATGATCTCATTGATGAGGAGGACGGCAGGAAAAAGCCCCGCCGCGGCCGCCCGCCCAAGGCAAAACCCGACAAGGAGCCGCCTGCAAAGGGGGCCGCAAAGTGATCCACACCATATTGCCGCCGGAAGCGCTGCTGCCCCTGCAGGAGCTGCCCGAAAGTGAGTGGCTGCCCTGCCCGGAGGGCTGGGTGCAGGTGATGACGGATGCGGATGGCCTTCGTACCGTGCAGGGTATTTGTTCCACCGATCCCGCTGCCTATCTCAAGCCGTCGCTGCAGCCCGGCCAAAGCTACCAACCGTAAATAATGCCCTTTTGGGGCATTTACATAGCCACATCAAGAGGAGAAAACCAACATCATGAGCATTCTCAGCGCCATTTTACAGGGGATCCTGCAGGGCCTTACCGAGTTCCTGCCGGTCTCATCCTCCGGCCATCTTTCACTGTATCAGTACTTCACCGGCATCAACTCCGAAAGCAGCGTTACTTTTTCGGTCATGCTGCACCTAGGCACACTGCTGGCGGTCATCATCGCCTTTTGGCCTACCGTGTGGCAGCTTCTTAAGGAATTCTTCCTGCTGTTTGCCGATCTGTTCCGTGGCCGGCTCTTTAAGCAGAAGGCCACCCCTTACCGCCGCATGCTGTATCTTCTGATCCTTTCCTGCGTGCCGCTTTTGCTGGTGCTGCCGCTGCAGGAGCTTATCACCTCGGTCAGCGCCGATAATGACATCCTAGTGGAGGGCATCTGCTTCCTCATCACCTCGGCGCTGCTCTTCCTGGCGGACCGCGCCCCCCGTGGTCACCGGGACGCCTCCACCATGAAGGGCAAGCACGCCCTGGCCATCGGTGTGGCGCAGCTCTTTGCCACCCTGCCCGGCATCTCTCGCTCCGGTTCCACCATTTCGGTGGGGCAGCTGTGCGGGCTGGAACGCAGCTACGCTGTATCCTATTCCTTCATTCTGGGCCTGCCTGCAGTGCTGGCGGCCGGCATCCTGGATCTGCACGACGCGGCCACGGCCGGCATCGGCATCGAGTGGGGCACCGCCCTTATCGGCATGGCAGCAGCGCTCATCTTCGGCCTTTTGGCCATCCGCCTAGTCAATTATCTCATCAAGAGCGATAAGTTCCGCATCTTCGCCATCTACACGCTGGTGCTGGGTTCTGTCGTTGTCATCCTGGGCATTGTGGAAAAACTGACCGGCAACGCAGTTCAGGCGTTTATCACCGGTCTTATCCATTAAAATATACTGCGCCTTCCCTATACTACATCTTGTGAAAGGACAAATAAAAACCATGGATATTGAAATCAGAGCCGAAGCCGTTATGGAGGGCAGAGATTACCTTGCCCTTACTCGCTTTATGACCAACGGAAAAAATAAAAACAGCATAATGATGAACATTCTGCTGCTGCTGATCGCCATCGTCGGCGTCTATGCCGATTTTAAGGTAAACCAAAAGCCCACCATTATCACCATTGTGGCGGTTATCGCCGTGCTGGGTGCGTTCCTCCTGCCGGAGCTTTCTGCCCGCCGCTTTATCAAGAATGATAAGACCTTCATCGGCCACACCATGCGCTATGTATTCAATGATAACGGCATCAATGTGCTGGATGAACAGGCCGGTACCACCGCGCTGCACGCCTGGAACAACATCATGAATATGTACGAGACCGCTGAGTATTTCTTCATGTTCCTGGGCAAGCAGAGCGCACTGCTCATCCCCAAGCGTTGCCTTTCCGATGAGGACCTGGCGGATTTCCGGGAGATGCTCACCTTCCAGCTGGGGGACCGATACGAAAACCGCCTCCAAAAGAAAAAATCCAAATAAAGAGAGTACATATGAAAGCGGCTTTTCCCTTGTCCGGTTTCCGGGCAGGGGGTGAGCCGCCGCCCTGCTTTTTGGTGCAGGGAACCAAGGGAAAGGAGAACCACCCCTACTATGGCTACTACCAAAAAATCAACGGCAAAAAAACGCAAGCCGGCAGCCAAAAAGCCCACCAAGGCGCAGCTGCAGGCCAAGCGGGAGCTCAATGCGATCATCCTCTTTGCGCTGGGGGTGCTGCTGCTTCTGCTGGCGGCCATCCCCGGCGATAACGCCTGGAATACCGTACATAATGTGCTGCGCGGCCTGATGGGCTGGTGCTGCTATCTTATGGGCCCGCTTATGATGATCGTGGCCGTGCTGCTGACCATGGACCGCACCGCCATCACGCCGGGGCTCAAAAGCGCCAGCGTGGTGCTGATGGTCCTGCTGCTGTGCGGCATCACCCATATCATCGGCGGCAGCGCCGCGGAGGGCACCTTTGCCGAGAGCATCAAGGCTCTGTACCGCGGCGGCACCGCCCTTACCGGGGGCGGCGCATGCGCCATTTTGTTTGGTGTGTACCCGCTGCGCTGGCTGGGCCGCACCGGGGCCCTCATCGTGGATATCCTCCTGTTCTTTGTGTTCTTTATGATCTCCACCGGCACCACCCTCATTGGTCTGTTTAGGGGTGCCGCAAAGCCCGTCAAGAAGCTGGAGGAGGCCTACACCGCCGCGGTGGAAAACCGCCAGGCGGCTGCCGAAGCGGCTGAAGCCGCCCAAAAGAAAAACCGCAGGAACTTCAATATTGATGTGATGCTGGAGGGGGAGGAAAAATCCCCTGCCGCAGCCCGGAAAGAAGCCCTCACCAAGGAGGGCGAGGCCTCTCGCCGCAAGGTGGAGCGCCTGACCGACGCCATGAAGGTCAGCACTAATACCGGCCGTGCCTACGATTTCGATAGTGAGCCGGACAAGCCTGTGGAGTCAACCCCCGCGCCGGAACCCCAGCCGGATTTCCAGCCGGTCGCGCCGCCCGTCGCCAATGCCGCCCCCACCCCCGCCGAGACCTCTATTGAGGATCTCATCACCCGTGCCGTCAGCGGCAGCGCCGTGGTAGGGGAGCCGGCGGCCGAAGCCAAGGACGGCAAGCTGCACTTTGGCGAAACGCCGGAGGAAAAGGCAGCGCAGGCCGCCCAGGAGGTGCTGCTGGAGCCGGTGCCGGAGGAAAAAACCTACACCTTCCCGCCGGTGAACCTGCTGGAAGAGCCCAAGGCCGCCCGCGGCGGCAATACCCAGAAGGAGCTGCGCGCCAATGCCGATCTGCTGGTGGATACGCTGCGCAGCTTCGGGGTCGAGACCCGTATTGTGGATATTTCCCGCGGGCCTGCCGTCACCCGGTATGAATTGCAGCCCTCCGCCGGTGTCAAGATCAGCCGCATCACCAATCTGGCCGATGATATCGCCCTGAACCTGGCGGCAGGCGGGGTGCGCATCGAGGCCCCCATCCCCAATAAAGCCGCCATCGGCATCGAGGTGCCCAATAAGGACATCGCCGCCGTCCCCATCCGGGAGATCATCGACAGCACCGAGTTCACCGGTGCCAAGAGCCGTCTTTCAGTCGCGCTCGGCAAGGATATTTCCGGCCGCATCTGCCTGGCCGATCTGGCCAAAATGCCGCATCTGCTCATTGCCGGTGCTACCGGCAGCGGCAAATCGGTCTGTATCAATTCCATCATCATCAGCCTTCTGTATAAATCCTCCCCGGAGGAGGTCAAGCTTTTGATGATCGACCCCAAGGTGGTGGAGCTGGGCGGCTACAATGGTATTCCGCACCTGCTGGTGCCGGTCGTTACCGACCCCAAAAAGGCCGCCGGCGCCCTGTGCTGGGCGGTGGGGGAGATGCTGAACCGCTACAAGCTGTTTGCCGCCACCGGCACCCGTGACCTGGAGGGCTACAACCGTTTGGCCGCGGAGCGGGAGGAGCTGCACCCCATGCCGCAGATCGTTATTATCATCGATGAGCTGGCCGACCTGATGATGGCCGCCCCCAAGGATGTCGAGGATTACATCTGCCGGCTGGCGCAGATGGCAAGAGCCGCCGGCATGCACCTGGTCATTGCCACCCAGCGTCCCTCCGTCGATGTCATCACCGGCCTGATCAAGGCCAATATCCCCAGCCGCATTTCCTTTGCCGTTTCGTCCCAGATCGACAGCCGAACCATCCTGGATATGGGCGGTGCCGAGAAGCTCTTAGGCCGCGGCGATATGCTGTACTATCCCGTCGGCAGCAGCAAGCCCACCCGCGTGCAGGGCTGCTTTGTCACCGATAGCGAGGTGGAGCGTGTCGTCACCTTCATCAAACAGGGCGAAAAGGGCGAATATGATGATACCATCATGACCGAGATCGAGCAGTCCGCCGCCCAGGTCAAGGGCAAGGGCGGCTCCTCCGGTTCCGCTGCCGCTTCCGGCGGCGATGCCGAAGGCACCGATGGCGATGAGCTGCTGGAGCAGGCCATTGCCGTGGTGGTGGAAGCTGGTCTTGCCTCTACCTCACTGCTCCAGCGCCGGCTGAAGGTGGGCTATGCCCGCGCCGCCCGCCTGGTAGATGAAATGGAGGAAAAGGGCATCGTAGGTCCCTTCGAGGGCAGCAAGCCCCGCAAGGTGCTGATGACCAAGGACCAATACTACGAGCGCAAGACCATGTCCGCCGATTGATCCTACCCACATAAGAGGAATCCCATGAATACCCTTACCGAAACACTTTTCACCGTGCTGGAGGCGGTGGGCACCGTGGCCTTTGCCGTTTCCGGCGCTACCGTGGCCCTGCAAAGAAGATTGGATGTCTTTGGCGTTATGCTGCTGGGGCTTACCACCGCCCTTGGCGGCGGCTGCATCCGGGATCTTTTGCTGGGCCGCACTCCGCCGGTCATGTTCAGTCAGCCGCTTTATGCCATTGTGGCCATTGCTACCTCGCTTATCGTGTTCCTGCTGGCGTGGTACTGGCGCATCGGCTTTTTTGGCCATATGGTCCTCATCGACCGTGTCAATAACATCTTTGATGCCCTGGGTCTTGGTGTGTTTACCGTCATCGGCGTACGGGCAGGCGTGGCCGCCGGCTATGGCGAAAATGCCTTCCTGTGCGTGTTCCTGGGGCTGCTCACCGGAGTGGGCGGCGGCGTCCTGCGGGATATGATGAGCCGGGAGATCCCCATGGTGCTGTGCCGTCGGGTCTATGCCATCGCCAGCATCATCGGCGGGGCAGCCTATTTTCTGCTGCGCACTCCCCTGCAGGAAAGCACCGCGGCCCTCACCGGCGTCATTCTGGTATTTGCCATCCGCATGCTGGCCACCCACTACCGCTGGAGCCTGCCCCGCATCAGCGAGGACCAGCAAACCGAGCCCAAGAAATGAAGGGAGCAGCTATGAGCTTTCTGCCCATCACAAAAGAAGAAATGACGGCCCGCGGCTGGGAGGCCGCGGACTTTGTCTATGTCACCGGCGATGCCTATGTGGATCACCCCAGCTTTGGCTCGGCCATCATCACCCGCCTGCTGGAAAGCCAGGGCTACCGGGTGGCGGTGCTGGCCCAGCCCCGCTTTGATACTCCGGAGGATATGACCCGCTTCGGTCGTCCCCGGCTGGGCTTTCTGGTCTCCGGCGGCAACATCGATTCAATGGTCGCCCACTATACCGCCGCCCGCCGCCTGCGCAGCGAGGATTTCTACTCCCCCGGCTGCCGGGCAGGGCTGCGCCCCGACCGCGCCACCATTGTCTACTGCCGCCTCATTCGTGAGGCCTACGGCGATATCCCCATCGTCATCGGCGGGCTGGAGGCTTCTCTGCGCCGCTTTGCCCACTACGATTACTGGGATGACGCTGTGCGTCCCTCCATTTTGGCGGATTCCGGCGCGGACCTTCTCATCTACGGCATGGGCGAGCACCAGATGACCGAAATTGCCGCCCGCATGGCGGGAGGGGAACACCCGGCCGCTATGCGGGATATCCGCGGAACCTGCTATCTTTGCCCCCTTTCCGACCCCCTGCCGGAAAACGCCGTTTCCTGCGCCTCCTTCGATAAGGTATCGCAGGATAAAAAGACCTACGCCCGTGCCTGCCGCCTTCAGCTGGAGGAGCAGGACCATGTGACCGGCCGGGCCGTGGTGCAGAAGCACGGGGAGCGGTACCTGGTGCAGAACCCGCCCGCTTTGCCCCTTACCACCGAGGAACTGGACGCTGTGGCGGAGCTGCCCTACGAGCGTTACTACCACCCCATCTATGAGGAAATGGGCGGCGTTCCCGCCATTAAAGAGGTCGAATTTTCCCTTACCCATAACCGCGGCTGCTTTGGCGCCTGCAATTTCTGCTCCATCGCGTTCCATCAGGGACGCTACATCACCACCCGCAGTCACGCCTCTTTGCTGCGGGAGGCCGAACGCTTTACCCACAATCCTCACTTCAAGGGCTATATCCACGATGTCGGCGGCCCCACCGCCAATTTCCGGGCCCCCTCCTGCGCCAAGCAGGCCACCCACGGCCTGTGCCGGGATAAAAAATGCCTGGCCCCCACCCGCTGCCCGGCCGTCCGGGTGGACCACACCGATTATGTCCAGCTGCTGCGGGAACTGCGGGCCATCCCCGGCGTCAAAAAGGTATTTGTCCGCAGCGGCCTGCGCTACGATTACATGATGGGCGAGGAGGACGATACCTTCCTCACCGAACTGGTGCGCTACCACATCAGCGGGCAGCTTAAAGTAGCGCCGGAGCATTGCAGCGCCCATGTGCTGGATGAAATGGGCAAGCCCCATATCAATGTCTACGAGGCGTTCCTGCGCCGCTTCCAGCGCATCTGTCAAAAGGAAGGCAAGGAGCTTTATCTCATCCCCTATCTGATGAGCAGCCACCCCGGCAGCACTATGCGGGATGCCGTGGAGTTGGCCCTGTTCCTCAAAAAACACCACCTCCGCCCCCAGCAGGTGCAGGATTTCTACCCCACGCCGGGCACCGCCTCCACCTGTATGTTCTATACCGGCATTGATCCTTGGACGATGCAGTCTGTCTTTGTTCCCACCGATCCCTACGAGAAAAAGCTGCAGCGCACCCTGCTGCAATACTGGAAGCCGGAAAACCGCCGCCTTGTCATCGAGGCGCTGGTGCGTGCCGGCCGGGAGGATCTTATCGGCCACGGCCCGGATTGCCTGGTGCAGCCCGACCGGGAGTACCTCATTTCCCGCCGCGCGGCCGGGCAGGGCGGCCCCGATCCTAAACTGACCGCCAAGCCGCATCCCGGCGCTCGCCGCCCAAAATCCACCCACCGTAAAAAACGCTGAGTTTACGAAAGACGCAGGCTGGGGGCCGCAGGCCCGGCGGGCTTCGCCCGCCGCGGCGGCTCCGCCGCTGAAACCGCCCTTCGGGCGGTTTGGCCTGCGGCCCTACCGCTTACCCCTAAACCCCGCAAAATCCTCGAAAGGAGGAACCACCCA
>OMCS01000703.1_pt1 | contig 16935 bp, 29 predicted proteins | sample 1674241 | NCBI WGS metagenome assembly OMCS01 (sample SAMEA103958153, study PRJEB25191) | human gut metagenome
ACCATTCCAAGTTATTGACATTGTTGTTTAATTTATTCTCATCTTTATGGTTGATTATAGGATAATTACTTGGATTTGGAATAAATGCTTCTGCAACTAAGCGGTGAACCCTGAAAGCTTTACCCTTTGCGTTTTTTGTTAGAGCAACAGAATAATATCCAGCAGTATTTATTGCAGGTGCTAACATTACGCCTTTCTTATGTTGTATAGAACCAAATTTGCCCTTTACAATTCTATCGACAGAACGAACTCTACCAAGATTGCTTACTTGATAGAATCCTTCATATCCAAGAATGTCTTTCCAAATTTCTTCTCTATTCATAATTATACAGTTTTAAAGTCCTTTGTTATGTCTTTGGCTGATTGAGAAACAAACTCCCAATATGACATACCATTGTAATCATCACGAAGAGCATCTTCATAATAATCCCATTCATCCACTCCGTTTCTTTCCAATACTTCTGCAAAAGCTTCTGCGACAAGAAGCTCTTTCAATCTTTCTTCATCTATTAATTTCATACTTTTTTAATTCATTAACTTTGTTACTGTTTATATAATCATATAAATGATTAACTTTGTAGCGCAAATTAGAATCGAGGTTAACAACCTCTGGCGAAACAGCCAAGAAAAAAGTCCTTCCAGCCCTCCAGCTCTAAGACATTTCCCCCAGTCCTGTGCTGGGGTTTTTCTTTGTATGGTGGCTCCATGCAAAGTACTCCAAGCAATTTCGCTGAAGAGTATATTACTCTGTTACACCGTAGGCTTCGGGCAACTTGCGGATAATGTCTGAGCCGTAACTATCCTTTGTTAATTCGACAAACTCACGAACTGTAGTGCTACCATCGAGGCTGATGCCTTTGTCTTCACAGAAGCTCTCACGTCCCATTCGGCATGACCCTGTAAGCACATGATGATAAGCGAAGAGGTCACGATTTGGATAAGGCGTGTCATACTCGGGGAATTTCTTACGGAATGCCTCGATGCGCTCTTCTTCGGTACTGCCGTCATAGAGCTTCTCTTGCAGGGAAGAAAAAGCGTCATGTAGGGTGCTGCCGTGGGCGAACTTATTCTGCTCCTTGACAATATAGCATGGCTTCTGAGTCAAATCACTTTGCAAGATATAACCCTGTGCAATGTTGCCACGAACGGACTTGATGATTGTCGGCACATCGTCTACCATATAAACAGTATCGCCGTTTATTTCTTTTACGCCATAGCCATCGCCATCGCCAGAGCCATAGCCATCGCCAGAGCCAGAGCCAGAGCCATAGCCAGAGCCATAGCTATAGCTATAGCCATAGCCATCGCCAGAGCCAGAGCCATAGCCATAGCCATCGCCAGAGCCAGAGCCATAGCCATCGCCAGAGCCAGAGCCAGAGCCATCGCTAAGGCTTAAAAAAGCCTTGATGCGGTCTTCTAACATTTCCATTCTCTTACCTCCTCTATTGACTTGATTGCCTTGTCTGTGCAAGGAATAATCTCGATTGTGTCGAGTATCGTGATACTACCAACCGTAACAGTAAACTTGCAGTTTCCAGGGGCTGACGTGCCATCCTTGGCTAACTGAGAGAGCGAATCTGCTCCGTCCCAATACCAAATGCGACGAGCATTGTGCAATGTCACTTCTCTGCCATTCTGTGCTACAAGTGTTCCGAACTCTACTCCGCTGCGGTCGCCACGGATGATTACTTTCTTTCCAATGTTTGTTTCCATTTTGATGTTTTATTTTATTGTTGTGTATTTATGTTTTCTTTTCTTTGCGAGCATTCTCTGATATGCCCTGCGTTCTTGGCGAGTCATGCCGTCCTTTTTGATTTCGTAGAACTCCATAGCTTTGTTATTTTATTAGTTCGAACTCGTAGACGAAGACGTAGGGGTTGCGCTTCCATGTGCCTTTGCCAGAAATTTTATCTATTAGAGCTGCGTAGGCTTTTTTAGCCGTTCGGTACGGAGAGTTTGCTAAGCTTGCGTACGAATACGTCACACCTTTAAGCCCTATGTTGTGCGCCTCCCAAATACCCTCAGCCAAACAGTCATCTTCACAAATATCTTGTAGCCGCTCGGCACGTATATCGGTGATGCGGATGCGGTGTGGCATAAGGTCGGCCTTTACAAACATTTTGTTAGTCCAACCTTTGGAGATTCTTAATTTGTTGATTTCTGCTTCGTTGAAGCCAGCTTCACTTACAAATTCGTTGTATGCTTGTGCTACGGCGACTTCCTCGCCAACGCAATAACGTGAATGGGCTATATTAACAGTACTGTAAGAGAAGGAAGCTCTTCCGAAATTTTTCGGTTCTACGCAAATACCAAAATCAAGATATGGGAGACTGCCAGTGTAGGCAATACGTCTTGTCTGCGTCTTGTGACCTATAAGTACGGCATCAGTCAGTCCGTACCTGTCGTTGAACATAATCTTCTTCATTTTTTTATATCTTTAGATTTGCGTCCAAGCCTAACGCCCAAAGTATGTGCTGTAGTTCATGAGCGTACTTTATCCTGTGTATGGTGTCACCTTTAAAAGTAACACACATCCATTCACTATTAGGAGTGCAGATAACTTCGATGTTGTGAGCTTCATGCCCATAAATGTATGGCACCAGTTTATCTCGCTCCCACCCGTTCTTTTCGAGAATTTCGGGAGTAAGAGGGATAGGCTCAATGTCGCAACACCATATTCCCCAATACCAACCATCATCTTCAATGGTATTCAGAGTAATGGCACCTTTCTTTTCTTTGTACTCCCTTAGTGAGTCTATATCAGTCACCTTGCCAATAAGTCCATTTTTGATAGAATCGTTTTCGTTGACACGAACAAGGTCTCCTATTCTTAGGTCTTCTGCTTTAATCATTTGTCACCTCCTTTCGGTAATAAATCTTCGACGTAGCACCATTTGGTTATTTTGCAAATTTCTACCCAGTTATTCCACGTTATAGGAGGAGCGAGAATATCAGTCCCGTATTCGACATTCCCTTTATAGTCAACAAATCGTATGAGAATACATTTGTCTGACTCTGGTTCTTCGCTTGCGTCATGCCAGATGGTTTTCTTAAACCATTCCACTCCAGCACGGAAAGCATCACGTCTCATATATGTTTCTATACCCTCGTCAATCTCTTTAGCATAGCCGATGTATGCGTTTACAGCTTCTGTGATTTTCTTTTCGTCTATCATATTATTCTGCTTTTGTTATGTTGAGTTCCACTTGCACGCTATTTGACATTTCTTCGTCCATTGTACCTTTTACCAAGGAATAGAGATACCTACCGAGACGTTGGTAAAGATTATCTTTGCCTTTACCGTCTGCATTGTGAGTGTCCTCCATCACCTCTACATATTCGTCCGATTTCAGCATGATGCCGTTGTCGGCTTGATGAATTGTGAATACGTCTTTCATATAATGGTGTTTTAACTGATGTGAAACTTGTTTGTATCTGCGTAATATGTGATTGATGAGAGCATCATCTTTGGACACTCTACTGCGAGATTGCCGTGCTTGTTTATCAAAAGCCGCATCATGAGAATCATTTCGCTCGCTTTAAGCGGTATGTCACAAAGACATGTTGGGGTGAAGAATTCTCGTTCGGCATCGTAGATAACATCTGTAATGTCTGCGCTTTCAAGTTCGACAATCTTGTTGCCATATTGGGCTATCATCCGTTGCAAGCTGTCAATGAAGTCTTCGGCATGGACTGAAGGCTCGTATTCGATTAGCATAGGGCGCTTAGGGCCATGTTGCTCTTCCAACATTTTCATGTATACTTCCTGCTTGCTAATAAGCTTAACAGCATCGTTAAAATGCTCCATAAGACGGTCGTAAGCACTCAGTCTGCCAACTTTAAAGAAAGTATAGAAGAGTGCTATGGTGATAGAGAGGCTGGCGATGATTTTCAATATTTCTATTATCATAACTTAGAATTTTTCTCTGATTTTATGATATTGTTCAACAAATGTCTTTTCCGTGACCCATTCGCTGTATCGTGTGCGGTAGTAGGTCTTGGGCTTGCCTGATACCAGTCCGTTCTTGTCGCGAGGAGTGTTGACGCTCTTGTATATCTTCGGGACGATGTCGGTGGACTGGTATGCCGTGACGTATTCGTCCTCGAAGGCTATGTGTGCGGTCTCACGGAACTTGACGTTTTCGAGAGAGAAGGGGCAGCTCATTCGCTGCCTCCTTCTATGTAAGGGCTGGTAGTGTTGAGAAGTTGGGCGGTGTCCTCGTTGTAAGGGATGCAATCACGGTAAACACCGCTCATACAAACATAAGGGAAACCACCTTTTTCTTGGTGGTGAGAAAATATATTTATCCTCCATTGTTCATCTACACCATCCCTCACCAGCACCTTGTCAAACGGCTTGAACGGGCACTTGGGCTTTACTGGCTCTACTCGCAGGGTGTCGGGGTTGTACTTGCCTTTAAGTATTCTCTCTACCTTTTCAATGAACTGCTTGCGCTCCTTCTCTGTTGCTTTTCGGAAAAGAAGTGTTGTACAAACTTCTTCTTCACCTGTATTATTATCACAATACAGATTGACGGTAGTGTTGAACTCTGTGTAAGTATCATTTACCCAGCCATCAAAGACAGCAGCCATACCACCCCCTTTTTTTATCACTATGTCCCCTCGCTTAAAAAACTTCGTCCAGTCGCGCATTTCAGAGGAGGGGAAGAGGACACATTCCGAATTAGGGTATGATGTATAATGACCTTCTTCAGTGAATGATGTTTTTATACCATCGAGCTTATATACTATAATACAACATTTCTCATCTATACCTAATGTAACTTCTCCAAATAAAGGAGTGTATAACTTTGTTCCTTTTGGGCAGTCCTTCAATATATCTGCTATATTAATCTTGTTTTCCATTGTTGTAATTTTTATTGTAACGCATTTCCAGGAATTCTATCTTCTCTTGGAGGTATTTCATAGTCTCCTTGAGGTAGGCTATTCTGTAAGTCTCGGCATATTCTGACACATTGACGGTAATCTTGAACACGTCAGACGTGGCGAGGTTACGGATGTGCCGTTGGTCTTTCTTCTGAACTTCTGTTTAATTGTCTTCTTATTCATAGTTGTATGTTTTTAGTTGCGCAGGATATGTACTTTGACGAGCTTGTGTACTGCCCGAGGCTGCGACTTGTGGAAGTCTTCTATAAAGCGACGTTCGAGGTCGTCGTGAAAGATTGGTCGGTCGGACTTGGGGATAAGAATCTCAGCGCGTACACGCTGACCGTTGTCGAACGTGAGGATTGCTGTGCGCTGCTCACGAGGCATAAATGGATTGTGAATCATTTTGCGCTCCTTTCTGCTTCGACAGCACATGAGAGCTGTTCTACACGTTCTTGCAGTTTCACTTGCGCCTTGCTCGCCTTGTCACGCTCCGCTCTTGCTTCTGCGATACACACGTAGCTCACTGCCGTTGTCACAATCAGCACAGCACCTATGCACACCCACGGCAGCCGATGCACAAACTCGTTCACTTCACGGCACACACCCTTGGCGAATGCCCATCCGTACCTTACTGCGTAGATGCCAGCCTCCCTGGTCGTGGCATTGTCTACAAAATCAATTCTCGTTACAGTCATTTTCCTCTTTTTTAGTTATTTTCTAAGTGATTTCCCTTTGAACGTCACACACCTGGTGATAGCCTTTAGCCTGTCTATCGTACGTTCTCCGTATTTCTCCTCCAAGTGCGGAATGTCAAGGTTCGTTGTCAGGATCAGGAGCTTGCCCTTTATCTCAGCCAAGTCGCACAGCTCCATGAAGGGTATGCGCTTGTTGCCGTAGTTGTTCGCCACATTCTCAGTCCCCACATCATCTATATATATAATGTGTTTGCTCAGTATGGCGTCTGGCTGCGACACGAGGTCTTGCGCCCGGTATATGCTCACAACCTTTCGGCATGCCGTATTGATAAGTATCGGTATTATGCGCATGCCTATCAGCGACTTCCCGAGTCCGCACCCTCCGTTGATAAGCAGCCCTCGACCTTTGTTGTCCTCCAGCCACTCCACCACGGGTCTGTAGTTCTCCTCGTTCCATACTCCCTTACCCGTGAAGTAGTCCAGCCCGGCTCTCAGCCTCGCCTCAGCGTTCGCCACCTTTATTCTCACCCTGTCGGGTTCGGCCGGATAGCCCGTGTCTTTCAGGCTCTCCACCATTTGCTTGAAATTGAAGTTCATCTACCATGTACCTTTCGTATAATCCATTTGTTCCGCATGCAGCACGGTTCCGTCTGTGTGCATACGCTGCTCGGAAGTGCTTTTGCCGTAGCCGTTCCGCTTCCAGGTAGCCAACCTTCGAGCTATCTCGAACGTCTTCTGCTTCTCCCAATGCATCTTAGTGCCGCCCTCGTTCACCTGCGCCCAATGGTTATAAAACTCTTCTATCAAGTTTTCTCCATACTTCTCAACGAAAGGCTTTAATGACTCGTGAAATTCTTCCTTACGTTCTTCGAGCGTCTTTTGGGGCGAGTCTTTCTTGTTAATCTCCTGTTTACTTGTTGTTAACCTACTGTTAACCGAACGATTTTCTCCGGTGCTTGTAACACGCTTATAATAAGCTATTTGAGGTATGTAAATGTACGTTCTTTTTTGTTCACTTGCTGTTAACCTGTTGTTTACTTGCTGTTTACTTCGTAATTCTATTGCTCCCAAACTCGCAAGTCGCATCACGTACTTATACAACATTGTTCGTGAGCGATTCAAAGCTTTAGCCATGTCCGCATAAGAAGCATCTACATATCCCTCATCGTTTGCTTTATATATAAGGTAGAAGAGCGTTAGAGTTGTAGGTATATCTCCTATCTTCCTAAAGCAAGCCCCAATGTCAGCCATATTTAGAGCTTATTTAAATCTTTGATTTATACTTTCTTCAATCCGAATCCCTTAATCTCGTTAAAGAACTTGCCTCGGTACTCGTGTGCGTCAATGCTGATGTCACAGCTCACCACGTCGCCGACACGCAGCGTGTTCACCGTATCTACAGCCTCGCCCTTGAATGCCACTACTACGTTCTTCGGATACTGCTCGTGAGCCACATGATTTATCACCGCCGCTCGCTCACGCCACTGTCTGCCCGACTTGCCTACGCCCGATGTCTCCGGCATAATATCCACTACCTTTCCTTCAATATGTATCATATCAATTCAAAATTTATTAATTCAAAATCGGCAAAGCCGACCAATTCAACATTCAAAATTCCTAACTCAACATTCCTACACCCAGCCTGCGCCACCGCTCGCCAGCTCTGCCTTTGCGCTTCTCAGTCCTCGCTCGTCGTCCTTGTCCGGTATCATTACCTCGCTCATCGACGCATAGTCCAGGAAGTTCCTTATCACGCTCGACATTTCAGCCGTAGTCAGATAGCACAGCGCTTTGGGCTTCTTACCCTCCTCCGTCAGGAAGATATGCGGACATACATCTTGCTGTATCGTCCGCAGCACGCTGTAGAAAGTCTCACCCTGCTTGTATCCGTAATAACTGATAATGAAGTTCAGATAAGCCATCTGCTTGTTCGTAGCCACCTCTCTGTGCTTCACTATGTCTATCGCATACCCGCAGTCGCGAGCCTTGTCTATCTCTCTCATAGCAGCCATATACTGCCTCGGGTCATTCAGCCTCTCAAAAGTCGCCATACCCCCTTACCCCCTTTCTTACATTAATACTATTTCCATTCCTTGCTTCGCCACCCATGTCGCAACACCAGTCTGTCCTGCCACCGCCAGTTCCGCATTCTGCTTGTCCAGATGTCTTCCGCTTGCATGTATCAGCGTTATCGTCCTCGCTGTCTTGTCCGCCTCGCACATTTTCAAGTATTCTATGCAGTGCTTCAGACTCATGTGGCTCAGCCTTATTCTGTCCGCTTGCTTCGCCACCGTGCGCCCCTCTCTCACAGCCTCGTCCAAGATGTCGTCCTGATAGTTCGCCTCAATGAGATAATGCGTCACGCCCTTCACCACCTGGTGTAGGTTCCAGCAGTCGGTCGCGAACATCAGCGTCTTCATTTCCGGATGATGCACAAGATAAGCAAAGCATTCCACGTCATGCTCAACACTCAGCGGCGTCACAGCGAAGTCTCCAAGATGATAAGTCTTACCATGCTCCACGGCAGTCACTCCATATCTGTTCTTCTCCTTCACCGCCGACGTACTCAGCACGTCTATCCCGGCGCGAGTAAAATCTCTTACGTATTTAGCATGGTCTCCTTATCCGTGCTCGTGGCTTATCAACATACCACGAGCACAACCGATTTTTAAGTGTCCTACATTTTGGTAATCTTTTAACCTACAACCAGCTTCCATTAGAAGTTGCTGTCCATCATCAGCCTCCAGTAAAAATCCATTACCTCGGCTTCCACTATTTATTGTCGTTAATATCATTCTTCAAACCTCCAAATAAAGCCTCCTGCTTGTGTTCTGAATTTTCCTTTTTTATATTCTGTCCTATTGCACACTTGTAGTATATTACGAGAGCAAACACCGGTCTCTACGGATGCTTCTTTTGCATTATTATATTTAGCAATATAATGTCCATCCAATGAATACTGACAAATTTTCTTAGGCCTTATGAGTTTATTGTATTTTTTCATAGACTCAATCATCTCCGGATGTTCTGCAAGATGTATTTTGTGATGCTCCATTGTTGAGACTAACTGCAGGTTTTTTATGTTATTATTTTGTTTGTTGTCATCTTTATGATGAACTACAAACCCGTTGGGTACGTCTCCCCTAAAAGATTCCCATACAAGTCTATGAATTCTACAGGTTTTATGCTTTCCCAATCCATCATTTAGGATAAGAGTCAAATACCATCCTTTTCTATTGTTGACTTTGCAGATATGTTCTTTTATTTTTATTATTCTACCATTCTTGCCAATTTTCCAATAAGAACGTTTTTTGACTCTTCCTAAATTACTTACTTGGTAATCGAGAAAGCCTTTTACAGACCTCCATTCTTCCATTAGTCAAACGGATTGACGTCGTCTGCATCACCTGCCTTCTCGCCCAAAGGCTTAGAGAGGCCCGAGGAGGCTTCGGAAGGCTCAGTGTCAGCCCCGCCAATAATCTCGCCAGTCTTAGCGTCCACAGAGAGAATCTCCTTAGCTTCCGCGAAACCATTGTCTCTCGTAAACTCCGAAGGCATCGCCTCATCCATAGATTCAATTTTCTGACTACCCTTGTCGTCAATGGTCAATTCTCCCCATTTAGATAGCAATCTACGTAGTACGGTCTTTAATGCCATACTTTCAAAGTTCTGGAACCATCCAACACCATCATTGAAAATCATTGCAGACTGTTTCAAGGCAATCTCTTTTAGACCATTCGCGTCAATATTACTGTATTTTACAGTTGGAGCAAACGCCTTTGCATAGGCGCATATTTCGTCTATTGTCATGTAAAGGATTTTGGCAAATCCATCCTTCTTTCTCATATAAGCGAAATAGCCGATAGGTGTGTTACTTTTTTTGTTTTCAGGATTCAACTGCAGTTCTCCAGTTATTTTGTTGAAGCAGCCGTATTCGCCTTCATACACGACGTCCATGTTAAGGGTCTCATATTTACCTGTGCGCAATGCGAGGTTAACATAACCCTTGACGCCAATCACAAGTGAGGGCTTCAGCTTACCCTTACTTTTGAAGGGTAGAATATAACACTGCCCTAATTGCTTGTTCAATGGAAGTCGCAACGATGCAGCCTTGATTGCTTCCGCCATCAATTCATTCGGGTCACATTGCAACAGATTTTCATCACTTGTTACGAGTTCCATCATAGATGTTGCAAACGCACCCGCGTTCTCTTTCAATGCGTTTTGCATAAGCTGCTGATAATACTTGTTTTCAGCAACCTTCTTGAATGCAGCTACTGCCACATTCTTGTTTGGTTTCTGTGGCTGCTTTGCCACTGCTGTTGTCGTTGTCTGTGTCATTTTTCTATGTATTTAATTAGTTCTTCCTTTGTCTTGAAAGCGTGCTCCTCCTTTATTGGAGGGAACACACAAAATCTGTATTGCACGAAGGGCTTCGACTTGCCCAGCACCTGCACCTCTATCCCGGTTATCTTGCTGCACTGCGCCCGATACCCGTCCAGAAACCACACGGTATCTCCGATGCTATACTTCGTCTCAATCTTCATGTTCAATCCTCATTTCCTCGTCCTCCGTCACCGTCAGCCTTATCTGCTGACCTCCGTCATACAACGGCTCCAGCACCGTCTCGGCATTGTCTATCACGCAAGGCACGTCCACTTCGTAATGTCTTTTCAGCACATTAGTTATGTCGAGTCCTGCGTTTATCTTCGCTGCCGTGTTCAGGTCTGAGTAGGGCACACCGTCCACCGAGCACTCACACCAAGGCTTTTCCGTACCGTCGAGCTGCCGTCTGAACATCTTCCACTTTACCAGCTTGAACCGTCTGTTCACGTTCTCTTCAAGCACCTCGCACGAGCGCTTCTGAAAGTCGCTTGCTGCCTTTATCTTCTCGTCCAGACCGTCTATCTGCTCCTTCCATTGCGCACGGTCTTCATGCAGACCGACTATTTGTGCGTTCACCTTCTCCCACTGCGCTTTTACTGCAAGTCGTGACGCGAGCACTTCTCTCTCCGACTCCAAGTCTTTCAGCTTCTTTTCCAAGTCCGCCTTCAACTTCTTGTCTTCCTCGCTCATACCCTCGTCAGCCGGCTTCTCCTGTTCAGCCTCTATCTTCTTGATACGGTCGCACACCTGCTTGTATTCGGGCTTCTCTGCAAGCAAGGTCTCCACGCTCACTTTCTCTTCTTCCTTATTCGTCTGTTCCTCCAGAGCCTTTCGGGCTTCTATCAGTTCTGCCTCAGCCTTGTCGAGCTGTGTCTGCGTTGCCTTCTGCTGCGTCTTGAAGTATTCAGTGTTCTCCTCACACTTCTTTACTTCTTCTTTTATTCTTGCAGCGTCGTCACCCAGCTTCTTGAGGTCTGCAGCCTGACTGTTGAGGAATGCTTTCTTCGATTCCTCCATTATCTTCTGCACCTGGTTCTCAGGCAGAGCCTGCTTGCAGGTAGGGCAGAAGGCATCGTCCTCGTTCCATTCCCACGTTCTTGCCTTTATGAGCTTCCATTTCTCCTTGCCGTCAGCATTCGCGGCATCAAGTTCGTTCATACGTGCGTCGCATTTTTCCAATGCTCTATCAAACGACTTCAACTTCTGTTTCAAGTCTTCGATATTCTGCTCCGCCTCCGCCGCAGCCTTCTTGCATGCCGTCTTGGCTTCGGCGTTTGTCTTTATTATCTCGCCCAACTTGCGCTGCGCCGACTCTTCCATTATGCGCTTGCGCTTGTGGTCAAGGTTCAGAGTACTTATGTTCTGCTGCTTGCGTATCAAGTCTGCACCGCCGTTATCAATAGTATTGAGGCTTTTCCGTGTCGCGGCTATTTCCTGCCCCTTCTCCTTAATCTGCTTCTCTATGTCTGCCCAGTCCTCCGCTTTCGGCAGTACGTTCTTCAAGGCTTCAAGCCTCACAGGCACCTCGTCCAGGCTTTTTTGTACCTCCTTGCGCTTGTAGTTCAAGTGTTTCAGCACCTTGTCGATGTCTTCCTTTTCGAGCAGTTCCTTAATGACGTCATACTTCTTGTCGCCACCCGTCACGTCTTCCACGCTCGGAACGCCGAACATTTCGTTCAGCCTCTTGCGCTGCTCGCTCCAGTCCATCTGAGTGAAGCTGTAAGGCGATGAGCACAGACGGAACACTTCTTCAGGACAAATGGCGTCAACGACCTTCTTGAAGTCTCCTGCCGTCTCTACCTCTCCGTCTACCTTATATGTGTAGTTGTTCGTCACGCTGCCGTCTTCCTTACGGGTCTCGGTCAGTGAGCGTGTCAGCATATAGCACATCATGCCTCCCTCCTCGTCCAGTACACTGAGCGAAATCTCCACTGAGTGCGCCACATCCTCAATCTCCTTGCCGTCCTTGTCCTTGGTCTTGATGCCGAACTTGGTGGCTCCAGCCTGGTTCGTGCCGAACAGCACCCAACTTATAGCGTCTGCTATCGTCGATTTGCCGATGCCATTTCGGCCTTTAATCACGCTCACATGATCGCCCAGTGAGATTTCCTTATTCTCTACGCCCTTGAAATATCGCAGGCATATCTTGTCAATAATTATTTGTCTCATATTTTATATTTTTGAGTCCTTCAAATACACTGTCACGCCGTTCAGCGTCTTAAAGTAGTTTATCTCGCCGTCCTTCAACAACTCGTTCATTATCTTCTTCAAGTCTGCCTGCACAGCGTTCTTCAGTTCCACATAGCCAACGCCCATCGGTCTCTTCGAGTCGTCCGGCATCAGCTCGCGTATCTTGTCCAATACATATTCCTTATTCATGTTATATTTTGTTTTATAGTTTCGTAGTAAAATGCTGTCCTATTCTCACGAACCGGACAGGTTGAAAATCAAATAAAACATACGTAGCAGCCGCTGCTGCAAAGATTTTTACATCAATAACCTTAAAACTTGAATTTATATATGAGTAAAGATTTTTCTAAAAGAATTTCTTTTAAAACTTCCTTCTTAGATATTCTACTACATCGTCTCCGTTTTTCAAGAAACCGTCTTCTATAAGCATGGCTATCTGACGTTCTATCTCGAAAAATTCACGCTGCTTCTCTTCTGTCCCACACTCGTTTCGCATCAAGTGCTGATGCTTGCCCACGATAATGAAGTTTATACCCTTCGCTATCGTCTGCATATATTTCTGCATTTCGCTTGGTGTTACAATCTTCTTCACCGCTGATGCGAGCTGCTTGTATGCCTCGCCAGCCTCATTACGATAGACCAACATCTTGTCATATACGAATTTCAAGACATCATATTTGAATGAGGGGTTTATCCACATCGCAAAATCTATAAAAAGCAGAGGATGCATCCAAGTACCAGCCCCATTGCCTCGTGAAGCCCTTGATTTTACATACACCATTTTTGGGGTATCTAAATTCTCCCTTTTGACAATGGTATCTATAAATTCAGCCGTCTTAGACGAAGCGAAGTAATTGTCAAGTTTCCGCTGTACAACACCATCTTGCTCGTTCCATTGTTTCAACAGTGCCGTCGCGCAAAACATACCATCCTTTGTCCGCTGCTCAACAGTAAAGTTTGCAAGCGGTCTTTTCATAATCTGGTTTGTCTTCATCTTATATTTTATTTTTCCAGTCTTCGTAATTCTTTTCTTTTTTCAGTCGTTCTGTCTCCTTGCTGTAGTACTCAATGAGTTGCTCCAGCTCCCAGTTCGACCATTTCTTTGTTTGGTTATGCTTCACCCTCAACAACTCGTATCTCTGGGTTCCGAGTTTCTTTTCAAAGAATCTACTCAACTCCAACAGATGTGAACTGTTCATTCTGTTATCGTAAGCACACTCCATAACCATATTGTCCGGGTCAAACCTGGTGCTCATGTGAGCACGTCCCCATAGATGCGAACAATCACCCTTTGCAAACGGAAGATAACGTCCACATGTCGGGCAGCGGAAATATCCATCCTTGTTCACGTCGCGCAATCGGATATACAAACTCATTGTCTTGTCGAGTTTCGCTATCAACGATTTCGTACTTCTCCATTTGCCCGTCCTTGCAGCCTTGCCCCAAGTCTCGGACTTTTCTTTGTTTTTCTTTTTCTTCCAGAACATTAGTATATCTCCTCTTTCCTGCCCATGTCGGCAGAACGTTGTTTAATCTTCAAGTTGAGGCAGTGAATCCGCCTCACGCGCCACTCGAACAACTCTATCGGACAGGCCGTATCGGTATTGAGCAGCTTATATATTGCATCTACCTTATCCTGGTAGGTCTGCGTCGAAAAAAGTTGCAGCATATAGCGTCGGTTTTAGATTCTTTAAAAGTCCTATTCTCACGAACCGGACTGACATATAACGGAAATAAAAAATCATACGTGCGGACACCTCCGCATGGTCTAAAACAAATTGCATTAATATCTGATTTCAGCTAATCCTCATAAACCGGCACCGTGACGTTTCGTCCTCCGAACTCGTCCATCGCCATCTTGCGTATTTTCTTGGCCATATCGCTTTGGGAGCGATAGCCTAACGCATTGTACACCATGCACTGCCCACAGTCAAATCGTGACATCAATGCCGAAATTTTAGCCCGTGGGACAATTATTTTCTTTTTTCTGGTCAACTTTGCCATATTTATTGTATATTTGTATCGTTAAAGTTTATATATAACGTTATCTGTAACGTTTTCGGATGCAAATATACAGCAGTTTAGGCAAATGACCAAGAAAACGTGACAGAAAAGCGTTATAATTTAGATATTTTCACATACGTATACATCAATAAACTGTTTTACACTATGACAACTATTATTGAACGCCTCGAAGCCGTCCGCCGACACTACGACTTGTCAGGACGCAAACTCGCCGACCGTCTTGGGCAGCGTCCGTCAACCGTTACTAACTATTTAAATGGCACACAAGCGCCTAAACTGGAGTTTATCGAGAATATCCTCGACCTCTTCCCCGAAGTCTCGGCAGAATGGCTTATACGAGGCCAAGGCGCCATGCTCATCGTCGACCAGCCCGACGTAGCCGAACTTAAAAAGCAATACGAGACCGAACTGCTCGTCAAGGAAGGCATCATCAAGGAACTTCGCTCCATTATCCTGGAGAAAAACCAAGACAAGCAGTCCCTCGACCGTCAGCAACTTGTAGGCTGATACCACTACACCTCAAAAGGCAGTGATAGTAAACAAAAAAGACTGGCACCTGTTCTCACGAATAGAAGCCAGTCTTTTGATTCACGCTTGAATCTCTTAATTTTAATATGAAAAAATTTAATCGTATGAATATCAAACTAAAAACCTAATTCCACAGTTAATGTCTTCGGGTCTTCTCTCTTCAACGTGACGTTTTTTCGGGTTTAATTTATTTTTTTTCTTCAAATCGAAATCAAGAGAAAGAACCAAAGAGAAAATCATATTTATTATTCTCAATCTAAACTATCAAAGAGCATTCGGAAGGCTGAGGGCTTAGAGCAGACTCTCCCCTTATAGAGGATTGAGCATCCGTCTATAAGAAAGAGTCGCTTAACAGGTGAGCAAACGTCAGGATCAGACCCGTCACCACCACTTGCCAGCTAACGACAGTTAGTGTATGGAGCTTTCGGTGTTGCTACCGCCTTCCCGCGCCTTCTCCAATCAACTCTTGCGCTTCTGCCCCGGGGCCCACTTGCAGTGTTTGTTTCAAGTCGAAGTGATGCGTGGTGTATTTAGCCGTCTCTTACACTTCGACCATGAATAGGGACAAAAAAAAGAAGAGTCCCCATTCGCCGTTCGCTCACACCCGAACTTTGAATGAAGACTCCCTGTATATAGAGGATACCTGCGTCTGTAACATTGCTATCAGCGTGTGAGTTCTAAAAGCGATACAAAGATACGCAAAGTTGGGCAACCGTCCAAATCCCCGTTTATATATGTTAACATATCACAAACCCGTTTTTGTGTAAAATATTTTATATAATAGTTTTTGTATTACCAAAAAATTACCTACCTTTGCATTGAAACGCCGAGAACACTGATTATCAGACACCTATAGCATCATGTATGTAATCCCATGCGGATCACATATAGCACATTTTGCATTACATCTGATAATACCGATAACAGCTTCTCAATCAAGCCGTTATCGGTATTTTGCTTCGTGTAAGTTGCTGATTATAAACGAATTATATACATATACGTGTTTATAAAACGTTTTACATCGCAACGTTCGGGTACACCTGCATACATCGGCTTTCCGCGCATCTTGATTGCAATTTTGACACAAAAGTATTACTAATGTATTACCAAATGCCCAAAAATGTATTACCAAATGCGTGTTCCTGTTCCCGATACATTATAAACACCTTTAAAGATTTATGCATTATGGCAATTTTGAAATTTAACATTGTTTATGACAGAAAGCACGCCACGGAAGAAGGAAAGCCCGGTTCTGTGGAAATTAGGTTTAGTCTGAGTCGCAAGCAGAAGTACTTCGCGACTGGCATAAGAATCGCCCCCAACGAGTGGGACAATAACAAAAACAAGGTCGTTCGCCGTACAGACAAGGACGAATTGAACAAGCGCCTTGCGGTTCTCTGTGCCAAAGCCGACCAGATTGTGAGCAAGTCTTACAGCGACGACAACTTCAATTTCAACTCTATCACCAAACTTTATCAAGGCGAACGTGCCGAGGAAATGGATTTTCCTACCTACTGTGAACAGCGTACCCTTAAGCGGCGTGTGTCTGAAAGCACTAAGACACGCTACCGTGTCTTCACTCGCTTCTTGCGCTCGTGGGGCAAGATAGCTTCCTTCGCTGACCTTACCGTCGCCAATGTCCGTGCGATGGACGAATATTTGCATACTCGCGAGATAGGGCTGTCCACCATCTACAACTATCACAAGTATCTGAAACTCTTCATTAACGATGCAGTCATTGACAACCTTGTGCAGGAAAATCCGTATCGTCGCCTTAGCTTCAAGATAAGCCGTGGCGACAAGAAGTATGTCGACTGCCTCACAGTCGAGCAGTTCGATGCCGTCCGCAGCCTCACCGTCTCCACTCCTCACCTCTGCAAGGCTCGCGACCTTTTCCTATTCCAGTGTTACACCGGGCTTGCGTATGCTGACCTCATGGCGTTCGACTTCAACGAGTGCGACCTTATCGACGGTAAGTATTTTTATCACGACCGCCGTGCCAAGACCGATGTCGACTTCGTCCTACAGCTTCTCCCCCAGGCAGTCGACATTCTGGCCAAGTACGGCAACAAGCTGCCCACGCTCTCAAATCAGCGCTACAACGATTATCTGAAGGTCATAGGTTCTATGATAGGTGTCGACAATCTCCATTCTCACATGGGACGTGCCACGGCAGCTACGATGTTCCTCTCCAAGGGAATGCCTATCAATGTTGTGTCTA
>OMCS01000707.1_pt1 | contig 16849 bp, 10 predicted proteins | sample 1674241 | NCBI WGS metagenome assembly OMCS01 (sample SAMEA103958153, study PRJEB25191) | human gut metagenome
ATATTGGCGAAAGTGTTTTCGCGTTGTCCTGTTTCGTGAATGTGGCAATTCTCAGATGCAAAGGATGATGAGCGAACACTCCGCCCGCCTTTGATATTGCGTGGCCATTCATGGCTTCTGTGCATATCGGTCGGGTGTGGAGTAATCGTTAGTCGTTTATTTTGCAGAGGCAGCCACAGCCCACGAAACAGTAAGCGGAAACGATGCTCCGCACTTTCGTATATATAAACGCCGGTAATTGCGGGGCTCCGGGAAAACCTGTGAATAATGGAATATTCGCAGTTTTCGGTCTTGTTGGATGGCGTGTTGGGCAGTGTCCTTAAATCCATCCCAAAGACGTTTACGTCGGAGCAGTTCATCTCCGCTGTAAGAAGCGCACTCCCCGTAGAGTGCGGTCAGCTTCTGTCTCAATCAAATTTAAGAGCCTTGCACGTTTGGCTGTCAAGGTGGTATCTGAGTCGTAAGGACGACATTGTCAAAATTGGGGCAAAAAACGTCAGAACAATCAATGGCAACAAATCAACGAATGCATTATGGAAAAACATCAGAAAAGCGTGACGATTAGCGTCATCGTATTGGCAATTTATTTTGTACAATGCGTATTCAGTATCAGTTTGCCCGCTCAAGACATGGATGCTCTTGATGACTTGTCAGAATGTGGGATTATCCGTATCGGGTCTTTTGGCACAGGAGAAGACTCGGATACAACGACCCTAAAGGTTCGGGTGCTTAGACGCGGCGAGGATTCTTTAGATGTGCTTATCGGAATGGGGTATGAAATCGGGCATGATAACAGTATAGACATGAGATACCTTCGGGTAGAAGCAAAGGATTACCTCTCTTTCAAAGAAAATATTTCAGTTGTCAATGAAAAATATTCCAAATGGACAGAGACAGCAAAATCAGAAGGTATAAAGAATTTCAAGAAGAAGATCCCCGTTGATTTCGGAGATGAAGTTGGTTATTGGGCATTCGTGTTGTATTCTCAGAGTTTTAGGTATGAATCGACTGAATGCTATGCCATATTTGAGGTTGATGACGAGGGCAACTGTACACTTAGAATTGATAATGTTGAAGAGTATAAAAATAAGGAGACAAATTATCATCGTCCTTTTTTTGTGTTTTATTCGCCGGAGGCTTTTAATGCATTATACAACATAATTTCCAATGTGCATAAAAGATATTTACAAGTCAAGCCTTTGATAGATGCACATGAGAAATCCATTGCGGAGCGAGACTCGAAATTCGATTGATATGTTTTTATCCAGACTCTTTCGTTTTGGGTAATTTGTTTGCATCGGCTATAGTTGGCTTATTTTATCGGCTATAGCCGATGGCGTATTCAAATAGGTATGTTCTCCTGTTATCAATGTTGTATTTACATTTTTTGTAATTACAACTTTTGTTTCATATATTTGCATTTGAGAAAAATGCGATATTATGGAAGCACCGTTCATATTCGGCAGGATTGCCACTGACGAGAACTTTACAGACAGGGAAAAGGAAACGGAACACCTTGTAAATAACTTTGAATCCCTCATCAACACCGTGATTATCTCGCCAAGGCGTTGGGGGAAGAGTTCGCTCGTTCACAAGGCTGCTGACATTGCGATGCAGGCTGATAAAAATCTGAAGGTCTGCACAATAGACCTTTTCAATGTCAAGACTGAGGAGCAGTTCTATACCGCTCTGGCACGGAATCTTATTCAGGAGACTGCAAGTCGTTGGGAGGAGGCCGTCGAGAATGCCAAAACGTTTTTCTCTCGTCTCGTTCCGAAGATTTCAGTAGGAGCCGGTCCGGGAAGTGAGATTTTCATTGACTTTGATTGGGAGGAGATGAAGAGCAACCCGGATGAGATTCTTGACCTTCCGGAACGCATTGCCGAAGCAAAGGGCGTGAAGATTGTCGTCTGTATTGATGAGTTCCAGAACATTGCGGAGTTTGAAGACCCTTTGTTCTTTCAGAGAAGGCTGCGGGCGCACTGGCAGAGACACAGGAAGGTAAGTTATTGTCTTTATGGAAGTAAGCGGCACATGATGATGGATGTTTTCACCGATTCGTCCATGCCGTTCTATAAATTTGGGGACATATTCTTTCTGAACAAGATAGACACGGAGCATTTTATCCCGTTCATAATCGAAAGATTTTCTTCAACGGGTAAAAGCATTACGGAAGATGCCTGCCGGAAGATAATCGCTCTTGCCGACAATCATCCGTATTATGTGCAGCAGCTTTCCCAGCTTTCTTGGCTTCGGACATCCGGGCAGTGCGATGTGGAGACAGTCGTCAAGGCTCATCTGTCACTTGTGGAACAGCTCAGCCTGCTGTTTTCCAATCTGATGGAAACTCTTACATTCCAACAGACCTGTTATCTTCACGCCCTGATTGCCGGAGAAAAGTCCATTACCAGCACTGAGACAATGTACCGGTACCACATCAGCAGTGCTACAGCGGCTTCACGCTCCCTGAAGGCTTTGATTAAAAAGGATATACTTGACAGTAAGTCCGGAGAAATCTCTTTCCAAGATCCTATTTTTGAGTACTGGTTGCGGCACGACTACTACCGACTTTAGGCGGGTTTTCACCTTCTTATACTACAAAATTGCTTCCCCCCCCATTTTGTTTCCCAGTTGGAGAACCCCCAAGTTTAATAGTTTTGTGGTGATGAAGGAAAACATTGTTAGACGGCGTGAATCTTATTCACCCTCACCATTCAGCACCGCCTCCACCGAATAGAGCGGATAATTGGTCAGCCAGTCCTGCTCTCCTTTAATCCCTAAGGCAGCCGATAGGAACGACATAAACTCCGTCTTTGCGGCGATAGGCATACTTGCCCACGGCAGTGAGTACCATAAGGAATGATGGATGTTTCATCTTATCCGTGTCAATCGGAACCGCGGAACCTGTGAGTATGAAAAGTCCCGTGTCGTGCCTATGATTTCCTCAGTTGGCTATTTTTTGTTTCCTCAGTTGGCGAAAACTCAATTAATGATGAAAAACCCCGGAATCTAAGTAAAATTACGTATAGGAATTGTTGTGGTGAATAGTTTTCTTTGCGGAAGTTATTGTTTGATAATCCTTAAAAACACAAAACTATGAACCATCATTTTTTCAAAACAATTATGGTCGGAGCGTTTGCTGCGACATTGATTCTGGGGGGGGCAGGATGTAAGAAATCCCCATCTGTCGTGAACGTTTCTGACATCAGTTTGAGCGAAGAGAGTTTAGAATTGAAAATCGGAGAAACCAAACAACTGGAAGTTTCCGTCTTGCCGGAGAATGCTTCTGACAGGACAGTCGTTTGGGGAAGCGATAATGATAAAATTGTCACAGTTAGCCAGGAGGGTCTTGTGACTGCAACGGGAAGCGGCTTGGCAATTGTGACTGCGGCGACGAGTGACGGCTCTCTCTCTAAAATCTGTAAGGTCAGAGTTTTGACCAAAGTGACGGCTCTGTCTTTTCAGGAAGTTGACTATAATCGTGTCTGGGGCGGAGCCGAACATCCCGATATAATCGAGTTTACTCCAACCCCAGAAACCGCTGTAGCCGAGGACTTCCTTTGGGAAATTGACGATCCTGAGCCTATTGAATTCTGGTTGGACAAATCAGCTTACGTCAAGGCATTGTCATTAGGAATATGCAATATTAAAGTCACTCCGAAGGACGGCGATGCAAGTATTGCGCAAACCATTAGAGTCATAGCCTATAAATACAAATTTGGTGTATTCGCTCTTTCCGAACCTTCGACTATTACGAGTGACGGAATAGAGGACGGAGCCAGCATTGATATGTCTAAGCTTATGTCTGTGGAGGGCGTACCGGTCATTTTTGTCGAAGAAGTTGCTCACACCGGTGTTACTCTTGTGGAAAACTATGAGATAGCTGTAGAAGATACGGGTGTTATTAAAGTTGATAAGATTGAAAAAATCAAGGCGCGCAAAGAGGCTTTTTGGATCAAGCTGCCACTGGGGACCAAAAGCGGCACTGCTAAGTTGACCATCAAAATGACACAAATGGGACGGGGCGGCGTCGTTCTCAATACCTACACTCGCGAATTCACACTTCTCGTCCCGGAAAGCACAACGACAGAGTAGACATCGCCACCTCAAACCACAAATTCTAATCGCTGTTTTTATGGCAATTCAATCGGCGTTTTCGTGGCATTTTGTCCGGCGTTTTCGTGATAAGATATTAACCCCAATCCCCGGGAAAATCGTGGTTCCCCGGGGATTGCATTATCACACTCGTTTCTTTATTGAATCCATTTCTCCAGTTGGCTATTTTCCGTTTCCTCAGTTGGCTAAAATCCCAGTTCGTCGAGGATGCGGTCGAGATGGGCGTAGCGGTCGAGGGTGAAGAGGACGTAGCGGATGTCGACGCAGACACATTTGTTGTAGTTCGGTGTGTAGCTGGCGTCGCTCGCGAGAGATTCCTTATTGCCGTCGAAGGCAAGGCCTATGAGTTCGCCGCGGGCATTGAGCACTGGGGAGCCGGAGTTGCCTCCCGTGATGTCGCAGTTGTTGAGAAAATCCACCGGGAAATCTTTGGGACTGACTCCCGCTCTTTCAACTCCGGTTTTCGCTCCTTTGTCTCCGGTCTTTTTGCTTTTTGAACCGCAAACATTGCCGGAAGCCTTGATGCAGCTGCTCCAGACTCCGAATTCTCCGCTTTCGAGAAGCCTCTTCCAATCGTCTTTGAGACAGAAATCGTAGGAGGCCGGGTTATGCTTTTCGAGCACGCCCGCGAGGGAGCTCTGATGGCCGCAATGGATGGCGTCATATGGGTTGAGTCCTCCCACCGTGCCGTAGGTGATGCGCATTGTCGAGTTGGCGTTAGGATAGACCGGTTCTCCTTTGTCAAGACGCATTTCGTAGAGTGCGTGGGTGTATTCGCGGCTGAGAGCGAGTATGTCCGGATTGCCTTCGATTGCCTTCAATTTTTCGTTGAAAACCGTAATCTTCACGTCTTGAAGGAAGCGGAACAACGGGTCATCCCCAAAACGGCAGTTTTCTCCACCGCGTCCCTGGCCTTTGCCGACTCCGCCTTTGCCCGGCCCTTCGTGCTTCGGCCCACCCTGTCCGTGTCCGTGCGGCTTGTCAAACGCCCCGGAATTCTTCAAAGATTCGAATCCTCCGGCGATGTAACTTCCCTCCCAAATGCTGTCGCAAAGAGCCTTGTAATCAGTCTTCCCGGTCTCGGCATCCGTAAACTTTGAGACAATATCCTTTTGAAAATCAGACCAATACTCCCTGTCGACATTACGCAGGAACATCTCAGCCGAATAGGCAAACAGTTCCTTCTCCACCCTGAGGTCAATCTCCTTATAGACAGGAGCCACCACTTTGAGCGAACTCTTCGAATTCTTCAAACGCGCAGTAATCAGCGACATCCGGCTTCCACGCACCAAAGTCTCACGGAACCAGGTCCTGTTGCGCTCCACATCCTCCACAGCCTTATATTTTGTCTCCAAATCTGAAAGCATCGAGCTCCACTGTGCGCTCCTTTGGGGCGAAGCGGCAATCCACCGGGCAAGTTCGGCCTCCTGAGCTCTTTTGTCCGCAGCCACATTGAACCTGTTATAGCACAGCACCTCCCCTTCGTTCAACTCCTGCACATTGCTGAGCCCGAAATACCAGTTCGAATACATAAGGCGTATCTGCGGCTCGGCATTCATCCATTTTTCAGTAATCTCCATCTGTTTTCCGCGAATCTCATTCGAAATCGGCAGCGTCACATCTTTTTTCTGCATGAGTTTGAACGAGCTTGACCAACGGTCCGTGCGTCCCGGGAATCCGATTACCATATTGAAATCACCGGGTTTATATCCCTTTGTCGAAATATTCAACTTGCGCACAGGTTTCAGAGGAAGGTTGTTTTCGGAATATGCCGCAGGCTTTCCGTCCGCATCGGCATAGACACGATACATTGCGAAATCGCATTTATGTTGAGGCCATTCCCAGTTGTCGATGTCCCCACCGAATGCCGCAATGGACACGGGAGGCGCTGCAACGAGACGGATGTCGCTATAGACAAGATAGAGAGCCATATAATACTTCTCACCCGACCACATCGAACTCAGGTAAGGCTCATATTCCGGATATTCCTTTTTGTACTCCTTTTCGAGAATGAAACTCAACTTCCTGATTCCGAAATGTTTACCTTCGGCAAGCATCTTCTTCTCGAGAGCATTCACCTCCTCCGTGACGTCGATGACCTTTTTCAGGAAAAACACATTCTTTCCGGGAATATATCTCTCTTCCTCGCTCTTGAACGCCCAAAATCCGTCTTCGAGATAGTTCCGCTGCGGAGTGCTTATGCTGTGTATGTCGGCATAGGCGCAGTGGTGGTTGGTGATGAGAAGACCCTCGTCCGAGATTATGCTTCCCGTACATCCGAAATCCAAGGCCACCACCGCATCGCTCAGAGTCGTCCCCTTCGCATCCGCATCGTAAATCTCCCGGGCTCCGAGTTTCAACCCCCGAGCCTTCATATTCTTCTCCAAAGCCCTGTCAATCGCGTTAATCATCCACATCCCCTCGTCCGCCGACGCCATCAGAGCCGCGGAAACCATAAGCGCCAAGATTAAAAATATCCGTTTCATTTGTCTCTATTATTTTTTATTAGGTAAACCTAATAATTTTATTCGGTTTACCTAATAAAATTACTTAAATCAGTGTATCTTATTGATTATCTGATAGAAATCTATGCACCGTACCCTTTTCACGGAACTTCATCTTCGCGTCCATCTGGCGGACATCATCCTTGGCGTAGGTGATGGTCCAAGTATCCTGATTGATGAGTTCCCAGATGCGGTCGGCATTGAGCGGTGCCGCATAGCGAATCTGGATTGACGGAACGAGATCTTTGTTCAGACGGATGTAAACTCCGATGATGCCCTCGTTGTGAGAGAGGTGGTTGCTCAGATATGGAACAGTCCTCTTGATAATCGGCTTTTCGTAGTTGTAGTCCGGAAGCTCGTAGATGAACTGAGGCTTGCCTTCGAACTGAGCGACGCGGGTCGGGAATTCGGCTGTGAAAGCCGCTGTGTTGTTGAACATCCTGTGGAGATAGTCGCTCACTCCCATCATTTCGAAGCCCGGCTCCATCCTCACGAACTTATAGTCCACCGGAGTGTCCTTTGTGCCGCCGCCGTGAACAGGCATCTTGAGCATTTTGAGTTCCACCGTCTCCTTGAACCACTGCTCGTCCACAGTCTCGTCAGGGCTCATATACACCTTGACAATCAGTGGACAGGCAAACTCGGATTCAAGTCCGAAGATGCTCTTTCCGGTGTTGCGGATTTGCAGTCCGAGGTAGTTGAGATCCACCTTGTCGTACATCTTTTCCGTGCGGATGGTGACAACTTTGATGGAGTCGATTTTCGCAGGGTCCGGAGTCCAGATGCGGAACATTGAAGGAGTGAAGATTGCTTCCTTGAGTTTCTCCTCATCGAGTTTTGTCTTGTCGACGAGCACGTCAGCCGTGTGATGGTGGACGTAGGTCTTCACTCCGTGAACGCCCTGAATCCTCTGAAGCTTGGCTTTAAATGCCATTGAACTTCCGTAGCACTTCACTGAACGCAGGCCGTCGAGGTGGATGGTCTCAAGATTTTCCTGTGGAACGAGCTGTGCGACAACGGCTCCTGTAGAATCCACCTGCTCGATGCCCCATCTGAAGTTGACCGTAGGCAACTCGAACTTCGTTCCTGCCCAAATTCCGACGGCAGTGAGGACAACAGTGAGAAGCGCAGGCACATATTTCCAGAATCCGCCCTTAGCCCTTTGGGTGACGCCGACTTTGAGCGCTCCTGTCCTGCAGGCTGCCGTACACTCTCCGCAGAGGGTGCAGTCCACGTGACTTACGCGATTGCGGCATTTGTCGATGGCTATATGGTATGGGCAGTGTCTTGTGCAGGCTTTGCAGCGGTTGCAGAGGCTTTCATCTTTGATGACCGCAAGGCTTTGGCAGGTTGCCCCCGGAACAAGAATCTCAAGCAGATAGCCCACAGCGCAGAAAACAGCGAGCACGGCCACCCAATTCACCTGCACCTTGCAGAGTCCGAGCACCAGCACTGTTCCGAAAAGCACAATCACCCAAATCCAATATTTCAGCGTGTTCGAGAGCGCTCCCAGCGGGCAGATGTAGCGGCACCAGAAACGGTCGATGAGAAAACCGCCGAGAATTACGAGAGTTATGGAAGTGATTGACATCCAAAGGGTTATTTCTCCCTTGAATCCGGTTGCAACTGCGTAGTACGGGTCGAGATTCTTGCAGAAAAGCTCGCTTGCCGTAGCCGTTGAATAGAAGATGACAAAGAGCAGGGCATATTTGAAAATCCTCAACAGCTTGTCGATCCAGCTTCCGTTGCGGATGGCGATTCCCTTTTTCCAGCCCAATCCCTTGCGCATTCCGCTGAGGAAGTCCTCCACGGTGCCGAGAGGGCAAAGATAGCCGCAGAAAAGTTTTGCAAAGAGCATCGCCGCAACAGCGAGCACGATTCCCATCATCACCTGCACCGAAGACATCGAGCAGGGGAGGGTGCTGTTTGCAAGATAGGTGGTGAGCGCCTGCAGACCGCCCATCGGGCACCAAGCCTCCGGGTCCGGTTTCTCCGCAGAGAATTTCACAACGCCTGTAAGAACGAGCACCAACGAAATCAGCACGCCCCACTGGAGCAGATGCTTGGGCCAGTTCCGCAAAAATCTTGATTGTTTAGCCATAATATGTTGAATTATCAGTTTCGTTGTCAGTAAAATCCATCAGTAAAATCCATCAGTAGAATCCGTCAGTGAAATCCGTCAGTAAAAACGGACATTTCCCGGGACTATCTTACCTCAAGTTTCTCGCTGGCGGCAGCCCTCTTCCAGACATCCGTATATCCCGGCCATCCGATTTTATCCGGAACCTTGTCCGAGTAACCGTTTGTAACCCAACTTCCGTCAGGATTTTGAGCCTTCACATTGCCGTCAAGGAACTTCACCAAAAGGAATTCCTCCATTCCGACCCATTTGTCGAACATCTCCTGTGCCGTGTTTACGGAAAACTCTGTGATGAACGCCTTGGTCTTTGGGGCAGGGTCGGCCACTTTTCTTGTCCTTTCATTCTTGCGGACATACATTTTCTTGACCTTTATCTCGCTATAGAAAATCTTAAGCGCTTCCTCGTCGGTGCGGGCAAGATTTGCAATCTGTGCGTTTTCCCATTCGTCAATAGCGCTGCGGACTGTCGGGGCCATAATGTTGTAGGCCTTGTAGCAGGCGTTCGCCACGCGGTTGCACATCCAGAATGCAGAAGTAGGGGAGTAGTGAAGTATGTCTCCATTGCCCTCACGGAAACACTCAGGAACCTCCTGCGTGTTGGTGTAAATCGGTGTCAACCAAGAAGTTGCCGCGTCGTCGCAGCCAAACCAAATCACTCCGCCCACAACATCCGGAAGCCATCCGCGGCTCTGTCCCACAAACCAGAAACCTGTCTGTTGGGTTGCAATAGCCCTCTCGTTTACATAAGTCTTTCCGTCCACTTCGAAATTCATCGGGCGCCATCTGTAAGGAAGTGCGTTTCCGCCGGCTCCGATATCCTGTGTCATATCCATAGGAGTGCCCTCAAAATGGTCTCGCATCGCGTCAGCCACATTCTTCACTGAGATTTTTTCCGCAGGTTTCACAAACAACGGGAACCTCTTCGTTTTGTCGTAGCCCATCGCATAATCGATGTAGTCGTAGGCGTCCCTTGTCACTTCCCCGCCATTTTCATCCACGAAAGTGAACTTGCCCTTGCAGAGGATGTTCAGCGCCGACCAGGCCCTGGACTCGCAAGCCCTCATCCCGCTGAAATCGAGCGGTGCGTATGTGTCGCAGAAACTGAAATCCTTGTCCTGTCCGTCAAACCAACCCATCTGTCGGGCGAATGTAATCACATCCGGAGCATAGAGACAATTCTCCGGGTCGTCGAGAGGAAAAGTGCTGATGCGTGCCTGATTTGCGTGTGCACAGATATATCCGTCAGGCACCCTGCGTGCCACCCAGACAATGCCTTTTCTCACATTCTTTCCATTCACCATCTTCGTTCCCTTTCCGATGAGGTCCATCACCCACACTTCCTTCTGGTCGGCAATGGAGAATGATTCGCCTTCGGAATAATAGCCGTATTCATTTGCAAGAGAAACGATTACATCAATCGCTTCCCGAGCCGTCGTTGCTCTTTCGAGTGCGATGTATATCAATGAGCCATAGTCCATTACGCCCGTCGAATCCCATAGCTCGTGTCTTCCGCCGTAGGTCGTCTCCGCAACAATCAGCTGATGCTCGTTCATATTTCCGACTCTTTTGTAGGTCACTGGGGCCTGCGGAATCCGTCCGAGAAATTTTCCCGTGTCCCATTCCACAACATCGCGCATCGCTCCCTTGTCCCAGAATCCTCCTTTCAGATAGTAGAGTTCTCCATAAAGTTGGTGAGAATCTGCGGCATACGAAACCATACAAGAGCCGTCCGCACTCGCTCCCTTCGTCACAAGAATGTTGCTGCAAGCGTTGGAGTCTACAGAAATCATCGCCGTCAGCGACAGGACTCCGATAAAGAATGATTTTCTTATATTCATATTAATATACATTATCAAAGCCCACAAATTTATGAAAAATATTATATTTGTAGCCTATGTTTCCCCGTATGAAACGGAACTTTATTGTTATCTATCGGAACGGAGGATTTTTGAACCGGAAAACACTCTTGATATGAAGAGATTCATTCTTATATTTTTTGTCCTGCTCTCGCAGATTTTTGCACAGGCGGCCCCGAAATACTATTCCATAAAAGGTAGAGTCACTGATTCCCAAACCGGAGAACCTGTTGCCGGAGTCATTTTCAACGTCGACGGCACGGGATTGTGGACCATTTCCGACGTGGACGGAAGCTATGTCTTCGACAGGGTCCAGCCGGGAGAGTATCTGATTAAAGTTTCCTGTCTGGGATATGCCGAGGCGGGAATGAATCTGAAATTGACGCGTAATGTCGAAGATTTGGACTTCAAACTTTCTCTCAACACCCTCGCTCTTGACGGAGTGGTGGTTGCCGCGGAAAGGAAAAAGGACGATATGAACACCACTATGTCTTTCGGCTCCCACGCACTTGAACATCTCCAGATGTCCAATATCACCGACGTCAGCACCCTTCTGCCGGGAGGAAAAACCGTCAATCCGGACCTCACAACCAACAACACACTCTCTCTCAGGGACGGAGGCTCGGCTGTGGGAAATGCGGCATTCGGAACGGCGCTCGAAGTGGACGGCGTGAGAGTTGGCAACAATGCATCCTTTGCGCAGCCTACGGGAAGCGGCACGAGGAGCATATCGGTCGAGAACATCGAATCCATAGAAGTCATAACCGGCGTCCCGTCAGCAGAATACGGCGACCTCAACTCCGGAATGGTGAAAATCCACACACGTAAAGGCCGCACTCCGTGGAACGTCACTATGGCGGTGAATCCCCGGACCTATCAGATCTCCGCCTCCAAGGGTTTCGACCTCGGGAAGGACAGGGGAGTGCTCAATGCCAGCGGAGAGTGGACCCGGGCAACGAAAAAGCTCACTTCCCCTTATGAAAGCTACATCCGTAGAGGGCTCTCGCTCAGCTACTCCAACACATTTGCCAAAGTCCTGCGTTTCGAAGTGGGAGTCACCGGGAACCTCGGCGGAATGAACTCCAAAGACGACCCCGATGCCTACTCCGGCTCTTGGAGCAAGGGCAGGGACAATGTCGTGAGGGCAAATACATCGCTCACCTGGCTGCTCAACCGTTCCTGGGTCACCAATCTCAAGATTGAGGGCAGCGTCAACTACAATGACAACCGTCTCCACGACCACGCCTACACCACCACTGCGGCAACAGGACAGCCGGCGGTGCACTCCGAAAATAAGGGCTACTTCCTTGCGACTATGCTTCCGAGTTCCTATTTCTCAGACCGCATTGTCGACTCTCGCGAGCTGGACTTTGCGGCGTCGTTCAAATACGAGTGGTTCCGGCGCTGGGGAGGAGTGAAAAATCACGTCAAGGCGGGCTTGCAGTGGAAGGCGAACGGCAATGCTGGCCAAGGAGAATACTACGAAGATCCTGCCCTTGCCGCCAACGGCTACCGCCCGCGGCCATACAGCGACTATCCATATCTCCACAACCTCGCCACCTACCTCGAAGACAATCTTACGGTTCCGATAGGGAAAACCTCCCTCAGCCTCTCCGCGGGACTGAGAATGGAGAATATATTCGTAAAAGGCACGGAGTATAAGGATGTCAGCAGCCTCTCCCCGAGATTCAACATCAAATGGAAGCTTCTCGACGGTCTCTCACTCCGGGGAGGTTGGGGCGTTTCGGAAAAACTTCCGTCCTTCTACATCCTTTTTCCCGAGCAGCAATACCGCGACATACGGACATTCGGCGTCTCTTACGGAGACACGGCGGCATACGTCTATTACACAGAGCCGTACAAGATGGAATTCAATCCGGATCTCAAATGGCAGCGCAGCTCCAATTCGGAAATCGGGATAGACGCGGAATTTCTCGGAGTCAAACTTTCGATAGTCGGATTCTACAACAAAACCATCAACCCCTACCGCTACAACAACAGCTACTCTCCGTTCAGTTACAACGTCCGTCAGCTCCATTCCGGAGCATCCCTTTCGGGAAAGACGGTGAACGGATTCAAGGTGGACCAGACAAGCGGTGACATCGAAATCGAGACATCCGACGGCACAATCAAGACAGAAACCAAAGTCACCGACAGGACCTTTGCCGAGAACAAAACTCCCGGCAACGGAGCGGCAGTCACACGCGCGGGGGCCGAACTCATTGTCGATTTTCCTGAAATCAGACCAATCCGCACCCGTTTCCGTCTCGACGCCAACTATTCCTACACCCACTACATAGACCGTAATCTCTATTACGTCTATCGCACCGGCTGGTCGCACACATCCATACCAAACCGTTCCTACCAATATGTCGGCATCTACTCCGGCACATCCAACGGCACATCCAACGGCAAACTCAGCCACGCCGCCGACCTCAACCTCACGTCCACAACGCACATTCCGCAGGCACGAATAATCATAACCTGCAAACTTGAGATGTCCCTTTTCTCCCGCAGCCGCAATCTTTCCGAATATGACGGCGGCGAATACGCCCATTTTGTCGAAGGCTCCGGAAGCATCTACGGCAGCAACGGTTTCACGGAGGTATATCCTCTCAAGTATATGGACCTCAACGGCGTGGAACACGATTTCACTGCTGCGGAGGCTGCCAAATCCGAATTTTCAAACCTCATACTACGTTCCGGCAACGCCTACACCTTCGCCTGGGACGGCTACGGCACCTACCTTTCGGCAAACCTCAGTGTCACCAAGGAAATCGGCGACCACGTGAGCCTATCCTTCTTCGCAAACAACTTCACCAACTCCCGTATGTCCGTCAAATCCAAGGCTACGGGCGTCAGCGCAATATTCACCCCGGCGTTCTACTACGGACTCACTTGCCGGCTCAAATTCTGACAGATATGAAAAATACAGCAAACATATTTTCTGCAAATCGGGGGCAGGCACTCTTGAAGGCGGTTTTTGTCTTTGGGGCTCTGCTTCCCCTGCTCAGCTGCTCGCCTCAGACCGACTACAGCGGCGAACTTCACTCCCTCACCATCCGGGCCGTCTATCCCGAGGGCTTTGAAAAATGGTGCCGTCAAGGTGTCGATGTCGAAATCGAAGACATCCTCACCGGGACCGGCTACATCGCCACGACCGACGCCAAGGGAGAGGCTCAAATCAGTCTTGTCAACGGCAACTACCGCATCCGCATCAGCGACTTTGCAGTGGACGAGGCCACGGGGGATGAATTCATCTTCAACGGAAGCGGCGAAAGGACGGCTTTAGTGGGAGAGGACAAACTCGTTCAGTTGAAACTCTCCAAAAGTGTTCCCGGCAGCATCATCGTCAAAGAAATCTATTGCGGCGGCTGCCAGAAATATCCGGAAGAGGGAACATATCAGATTGACTCTTATGTCGTTCTGCACAACAATTCTACCGTTCCACGCAGCCTCGACGGACTTTGTTTCGCCGTGGCGGACCCCTACAATTCGATCTCTGCAAATGTCTGGATCTCAGCGGACAAGGAAACCGGAGGAGTGGTCTATCCGGATTTTGTGCCTATCATCCAGGCCATTTGGCAATTCCCCGGCAGCGGTTCCTCACACATTCTCCAACCGGGCGAAGATGCTGTTCTCGCTATCTTCGGGGCAATCGACCACACGGTGAAATATCCCTACTCCGTCAATCTCAACGACCATTCCTATTTCGTCTGCCACAACACCGTTTCTTTTGGGAATACGGCTTATCACCCGGCTCCCGGCGACAAGATTCAGCAGGACCACATTATGGAACTCCTGATAAAACTCGGCAAGGCAAACGCCTACACCTTCTCCATCAATTCCCCGGCAGTGGTGCTTTTCAAGGCTCCTGATGGAGAGGATATTCAGGACTTTCTAAAAAATACCGACAAAAACATAACAATCAAACCCGGCACCACGGACGAAAAAATCGTAAAACTCCCGTTTGACTGGGTTGTCGATGCGGTTGAGGTTTTTACAAACAACATCAACGGCAGCACAAAACGCCTCAATCCGCTTCTTGACGCCGGTTATGTCCGTCTGTCCGAATCATTCCAAGGACGCGCGCTCTACCGCCGCGAGAACTCCGCAATGAGCGAAAAACGTGGCTACGAGGTGCTCCAGGACACCAACAACTCCTCCGCCGACTTCTATGAAAGCCAGCGGAACGGCCAGTCCCTGCGAAAAAAGTAAAACTCGAAAAAATCTTTTCAGAATATGACTTTTTTAGGAAATATACATTCAAGCTTCCGTCGTCCCGTGCACCTCGCAGCCGCTTCACTCCTTCTGTCGTTCGCGCTCTTCGCGACCCGGAGCCTGCCGGCGGCCGCCCAGCGCTTCGAAAAAGCCGTGGAACGCAATGCGTGGAACATGACATCCAATGTCTGTGGAGTCCGTGCCGACTCCATAAGTATATCTCAGGCACAGCTTTACGGCCGCTACACCGACGGCGGTTTCCGCGATCTCTCAGACCCGGAGCGCCTGTGGAATGTCGGAGCATTTGCCCAGACTCTCTCCCATTTCGGAAAAGTCTCGATGACGGGCCGCTTCGCCTTCGACAACGAAGAAGCCTACAAAGCCTGCGGCTCAATGTTCTCCCGTCCGGGTGCCTATCCTGTGGACCTCCTGGAGTTCACCCCGGGACGGAAAACCCGCCAGAGCTACACTGTTGACGGAGGCATAGCCGCCCGACTTTCCCCACTGCTCACCATAGGAGGCAAAATGGAATTTCTGAGCTCCAACTACTCCAAGCGCAAAGACCTGCGCTACACCGACTATCTTCTTGATATGAAAGTCACTCCGTCTCTGCTTTTCAGTTTCGGGGAGCGTGTCCGTCTGGGCCTGAGCTACTCCTACCGGAGGGTTGCGGAGTCTCTCTCTGCGGAAGAGCTCGGAATCTCAGACCAGTCCTACTACGCATTTCTCGACAAGGGCCTTATGTATGGAAGCTACGACGTCTGGACGGGAGGTGCCTCCCATCTTAAAGAAGCGGGAGTCAGCGGATTTCCGGTGAGGGAAAACTTCCACGGTCTTGCCCTCCAGCTCTCGGCAGGCGAATTCATAGCCGAACTCTCCGGCAGCCTCGGAGGCGGCAAGGCGGGTGAAAAGGACGTGCGCTGGTTTCAGTTCCGCGAAAGCGGTTTGGAACTTCTTTTGGGCTGGACACACGATGCCCACAGAGTCACTCTCAAAGCCACCGCCAAAACGAAATCCGGCAGTGAGGACATAATTGAGAAAGTGACGGAAAACGGAGTCACAACCACCATAAACTACGGAACAAGAAATATCTACGGCTCTGCCCTTTGGGCGCTCAATCCCGAATATGTCTATCTCGGCACAAATCTCTACGCCCGTGCCGGAGCAAAATTTGACTGGTCCGACGAAGTCTCCCGTATGGTCTATCCATATTCGGCAAAAACCGGAGTCTTCACCGCCGGACTCTACGCCTCCGCCACCTACAGTATCCGCGGATTTGACATAGGCGCGGGCGTCAGCTTCCTTGGAGGCAAATGGAATGACAGCCTCACCAACCAAGACGGCTCAGTTCCCGTTTCGCAGGCGCCCAAGCGTCTCGATGAGCTCGATGTCCAGGGCAAATGGTTCGCAGCAGCAATGGAATACGCCACGGCAAACCGTCTCCGACTCGAAGGCAGCCTCCGCTACAACTTCCGTTTCGGCCTCTTCATCGGAGCAAACGCCACGCTCACCCGAGGCTTCCACCTCAGCAACCTCCCCGGCCGTCACCGCGCAGATGCGACTTTCTCGATTGGTTATATCTTTTGAGACAGCGCTTTTTGAAGACGAAGCATTTGTCTGCAGAATTTGCCATATTGCGTAAACGATAAAAATATAAAACATAATGAATTTAAAGAGGACAGTTACATTTGCGGCGGCAGCGCTCCTTTCTTTTGTATCTTTTGCCCAGCAGCAGGAAGAGCCTGATTTTTATGAACTTGCAGAAAAAGAGACCGAGCGTCTCCAGCGCACTGTGAAGTTGGAGGACTGGCAGCTCTTCTACGTTGATTCCGTTCTTGTCCACGACTACATGGCCATGAACGAGGACCTCCAGCGCCTCCAGGCCAACAAAGTCTCAAATTCGTCCATTTATCAGGGCATTCAAGACAAATGGATGGAGCAGATAGACCATGCCTTCCGCAAGTTCTTCACCGACGAGCAGTGGACCGCCTATCTCAAACAGGGTGCGGCAA
>OMCS01000720.1_pt1 | contig 16662 bp, 18 predicted proteins | sample 1674241 | NCBI WGS metagenome assembly OMCS01 (sample SAMEA103958153, study PRJEB25191) | human gut metagenome
TGATCGCTTCCTCGCTGGAGGAGGCGGAGGACTTGGGGCAGCGCACCGCCGAGGTAACCCACAACCACCCGCACACAAGGCGGCCGCAGCCAGCATGGCCCGGCAGGCGGATAGGCAGCGCCCCACCACCAGCGTGCGCATACTATAACGGCCACGCCGGCAGGACAAAAAGACACCGCCCTTTCAAAAGGCGGTGTCTTTTATGCTCTGTATGTCGAAAGAGCCGGTAAATGTAATGTGCCTCAATCCTGCGGGGTCAGCTCGCCGGTCTCCGTGTTGATAATGTAGCCGCGGATGGTCACGTCGGCGGGCATCAGCGGGTGGTTGCGCAGCAGCTCCACGGTCTCCGCCACGGAGTTTTCCACACAGTCAAACCCCCGCAGCCATGCCTCAAAGTCGACGCCGCAGTAGCGCATCATGTCGATATGATCCTGAGAGATGCCCCGCTGGATCAGATGGCGGATCATCATATCGGCGTTGATGTGCGCCACGCCGCAGTCGTTGTGACCGATGACCATGACCTCCTCCACGCCCAGCTCGACGATGCCCACCAGCAGGCTGCGTACCGCGCTGTCAAAGGGGCCGGTGATCATGCCGCCGGCGTTTTTGATCAGCTTCACATCGCCGTTGCGGATGCCCAGTGCCGCGGGGAGCAGCTCCACCAGACGGGTATCCATGCAGGTGAGGATGGCGATCTTCTTGTCGGGGTACTTGCTGGTCTGGAACTTTTCATAGCCCCCGGAGCGGACAAACTCACGGTTATACGCCAGCATTTCTTCGATCATGGCGGTTCTCCTTTTCGCGTTTTTTCTATCATACCGGATTTTCCCCTCGCCCGCAACCGGAATCTGCCGGAAGCCGCAGGGGATCAGCGCCGATCACGGCACACCGCCCGGTCAGGCGCGATCCAACTCCTTTAGGGCGCTGTACACCACGTCGCAGCACCGGGCGATATCGGCGGTGTCCGTGAATTCCTCCGGGCAGTGGCTGCGGCCGTTCCGGCTGGAGACAAACAGCATCCCCACGTCCGTGACGTGGGAGATGAACATGGCGTCGTGTCCCGCGCCGCTGGGCAGCGTTCTGACCGGCAGGCCGTTCTCCGCCATGCCGCGCTTCAGCGCTGCCGCTACCCGCTGGGACAGGCGCACCGGCGCCGAATCCATCAGCACAGACATCTCCACCCCGTAGCCTTCGGTGCGGAGCTGCTCCAGCAGCGCTTCCACCGCGCCGACCACCGTGTCGATGGACGCTTGATGGGAGGACCGGCAATCCAGCGTCATCTCCACTCGTCCGGGGACGACGTTGATCGCGCCCGGCTCTACGCGGAGCGAGCCGCAGGTGGCCACAGTGCCGTCGTGTAGCTCCCTGGCAAGCCTGTCCGCCAGCTGGACGACCTTGGACGCCGCCACCATCGCGTCCAGCCGCAGGTGCATGGGCGTGGTACCGCCGTGGTCGGGGCGGCCGGTGATGACGATCCGCCGTGTGCAGATACCCACGATGGCATCCACGATGCCCACAGACAGTCCCTCGCTCTCCAGCACCGGCCCCTGCTCGATGTGGGGCTCGATGAAGCACGCCCAGTCGTCCCGGCTGCGCTTCACCTCGGCCAGCGCCTCCGGGTGCAGGCCATAGGCCGCCATGACATCGTAAGCCGTAACGCCGTCCGCGTTTGTCAGCTTTTTCAAAAAGTCCGTTTCCACCAGTCCGGCCAGCGCCCTGCCGCCCAGAATACCGGAGCCGAAGGAGTTGCCCTCCTCTTCCACGATGGCCACCGCCTCAAAGGGATGGCGCAGGGCGAGGCCGTCCTCCCGCAGCATTCTTGCCAGCTCCAGCCCGCAGACGACGCCCATCGCGCCGTCAAAGTGGCCGCCGTTCCGAACGGAGTCCAGATGCGAGCCCACGGCGATGGCCGCCAGCGCGCTGTCCGCCCCCTCCCGGCGGCCGATCAGGTTGCCCATCGGATCGATCCGGACGGTCAGCCCCGCAGCCTCCATCTCCCGCCGCAGGTAGTCCTGCGCCGCCCGGTACTCCTCCGTGTAGGACAGCCGCGTAACGCCCCCACCAGTTGTGGCACCGTACTGCGCCAGCGCCTCCAGCGTCCGGGCTATACGCTCCTTATTTGCAAAAGCCATATCTGTCACTCCTTCACTGTTCTGCGCTGCCGCGCCGGGTCTATGTGTTTTGGTGTATCTGTTATAGTATACGCCCCGGCAAATGTCAATATGGGCGCGCCCACCGGTTCTATACGATATGGGCGGCAGGCGTTGTCAGCTTTCCTCCACCTATACGCGCGCCCATATGCGCCCCGGGCGCTGTATAAAATAGCTAAGCAGCTTTGTGCAAACTGCCGGAAAAATCACAAACAGGCGTGTGGACGAGCCTTTCGGCGCCAGAAGGAGAGGATGTAGCATGAAGAAAATTGTCAGCTTGCTGCTGGCGCTGGTGCTGACGCTGAGCCTATGCGTAAACGCCATCGCAGAGCCGGCAGGCGGAAGCAACGAGCCAGCGCAGGAGCCCGAGCAGACGCAGGAGCCCGAGCAGACGCAGGGGACTGAGCAGGCGCAGGGGGCTGAGCAGGCGCAGGAGCCCGAGCAGGCGCAGGAGCCCGCACTGATGCAGTCTCCGAAAGCGCAGGACGCCCCCTATACGATGGACATGGTGCTGGCGGGCGTGGATGAGCTGAGCGGCACCCCCGAGGCAAAAGAAGCGGCCAAGACGTATCTGCGCCGGGATTTCTGCATGAACGGAGACGGTCGCTTCTTCGTAATGAATCATATCAGCTTCTGAGGAGATCGGTTCTACGAAACGACCGCCGCGAAAAAACAGGCCCGCAGCGTAATAGAGGCCTACAACCAGTTCAGTTCCATGCTGGATAACCTGCCTATCCCTTATGGTATGAGGGATGGCATGACGCTTGGCGGCTTGATGAGCTTTTATCGCAATGCCTTGGATTACCCCGTGATCAAGATCCACGACCACGATGAATGGAACAGCAGCGGTCCGGATACCGGTTCTGTCTTCAGCGTGGAGGATCTTAATGTGACCACGGCCAACGATGCCTATATCAGGCCCTACGAAGTTACAGAGGCGCAGAACTACTTCAATGAGCATTTTGTTCTCAAGCAATTGGGACAAGATCCTCATGATAAACGCGTAGACTTCAAGGACGAATACTACAAAGACGGTGAACTGGACACCGAACGGGCAAGGGCGGCCATCCAGAAATACTATAATGAGTTGCCCGCCGGTGCAGTGGTGCTGCTGAATGAGCTGGCGATACATATGCCGACTGACACCGGCATGGAGTGCTACCGTTTCTGGCGCGTGATCGAGCTTTTTAAACGGCAGCTCAACGGTGGCGGCCCCGGCGGCCCCGGCGACGGCCCCGATAACGGAGATGGCCCCGCCACAGGCAACATCACGAGCGTGGATGACCTTCCCGGTGATGGGCCGATGCTCGGTAAGGCGAAGGACTTCCTGGAGAAGTACATAACCTATGAGTACAAGAACGATGCGTACAGCGATATCCATATCAATGGCACGAAGATCGTCAACGATCTTTTTGATAAGCCGGAGGTAGCCGCAAAGGCGGTGGATGCCTACTACGCCATGGTGCAGGAGATGGAGGGTACGCGGACTGTGCTGGACAACCTCCGCATCCGTGTGGATGACCAGCTGTGGATGTTCTCCCGCCGGATGGATTACTATGCGCAGATGGTGAAATTCGGTATGTCCAAGGGTGACCCCGACGTCACGACCGATTCACTGAAGCCCGATGACGCGGTGACGATCATGCTGCGGGACAGCGGATTTACCCCGCCGGAGCTGGGCGTGGACTTTACCGTTACGGTCCCGTCCCCTCTGGAGCGTGGTAAGGATTATAACTACAACTACGAGATCGTTGACGGCGTTGGCATTTTGACCATGGAGGTATACAAGGGCGATAAGCAGCACTGGATCCAGGCAGGTCTGAACAACCCCAGTGGCATTCTGTACGACGTCATAACCCGCAGCCCCGCCGGCCTTACTTATCACGATTCTCTTTGCGGCAATGGCGGCGGTATTTGGGATGCCTATGCCAAGGGGGAGATCCCTTTGCGGCACTATACCGAGCCCACAAGCGGCCACGGTAACGGTCTGGCAGCCGTGAATATGCAGAACGGGATGATGACCGTTACGGCCATTGAAAACTATGGCGATATGATGATGCTGTCCATCTGGAACGACCACGAAAAGATGGATGGTGATAACCTGGTCAAGCATCTTATGCTGGCGCGGATCCGTGTGGTAGACCCCTTCAGCTATGAGGCGAAAACCGGCGACGACGCGCCTCCTGCTGTGAATGCACAGGATGAGGCGCGTGTGCAGTATAAGCTGGATAACGAAGGCCAGTGGAAGGTGACCCGCTATGAAGAGCAGCTGGTGATCTGCCCCGCAAATGGAACGCTGGCAGAGCAGTTTGAACGCGACCGGATCAACCCCATCGGCACCTTGTCCATCACGGCGCCGGAGGGTTATACCGCGCTGGATGCCGTATCAATGGAAATGCAGTGGCTGCCTCGGCAGGAGCTTAACGTAATAAACGGCGTTTGGGAATGCGCGCGTGTCTTCCCCTTCCAAACTCGTGATGGCAGAGCCGTACCTGGTACAAGAGAGTTTGTGCTGTATTGGAGCAATGATCAGGGTAATATCTATAGGGAAACATTTGCCCTTTGTTTCCGGGATACGGGCGCTCCGCTGCTGGACAGACTAAAAGATGCCTATACGGATGCGAACAAGGACGCGAACAGCACCCCCGCCGACGATGTTGTCTTTTCCCTGCAGCCGGAGGCAATCGCGCAGAAGGCCATTGACGAGGTGGTAAGCCCGGGGATGACGGTGATCTATGATCGTGAGCGCGGCATCTTCCATACCACCTTTGACAGCAAGAAGGGTCTTCCCTCGCTGGACGATCTGGACAAGGGCTGGGTGCTGGAGCCGAGCGATGAGATCCGCAGCAAAGTGACCGGCTTCCATGTGATCCCCTTCGAGGGAGGCGACCCTGAGGCGATGGATGACATGATTTTCCTTGGACAAATGACAGGTCTGAGGAATGAGCGCGGTGACCCCGAACGCACCTCCTCGTATCCGGACGAAACGATAGGACGGACGATCCCCTTCGTGGTGACCAATCGGCTGGAGCGCGGCAGTCTGACCGTGTGCTTCTCCTTCTCACAGGACTATCGCGGTATGCTCGTCGAGGGGGTGGACGCAAATAATAAGGCGCTGGGTTACACCTTTGCCTACGGACGGAACGACCCGTTCGTGACGGCGACGCGGACAGAGGTGACCGTCGTAGGCCCGGAGCCGGGCAATCTGTACGAGGAGCCCTTTGCGGTGGCGGAGGGCGGCATCGCGCTGTATGTCGGCATGGCGGTCAGCTCCGCAGTCGGCATGGCATGGGTCGGCAAGAAGAAGGACTGATCGCATCGAATAAAAAAGCTCCCGATTTCTTGCGAAATCGGGAGCTTTTTTGTATGAACGGAAAACCTTATGAGTTTGCTATCCCAGCAAGGCGGCATATGCGTCATAAGGCGGCGGACATCACCTGTCCGCCGCCTTATGGTTATTTTAGATGAGGCGCTTACCGCTCGCGCTCAGACGAGCCGCGCATCGGTCAATCAGCCCTTCTTACGCTTGATGACCAGCGCGGTCCCAGTCAGCGACAGCAGGGCGCTTACGCCGTACAGCGCCACACCGGCGTCAAAGGTCTTAGGAGAGGAAATGGGCTGCTCATCGGGGATGGTATAGGAGGTGTTATAGGTATACGTGTTCTCGAAGGTCATCTCCCTTACCGTATCGGCAGTATTAGCGACAACATAAAACTCCCCATTGGCTGTGGTCTCCAGCTTGGCGGGACGGATTTCCCCGTTGGCGTTAATATGCCACACCGCGTCGGAATACGTCCATCCCGAAAGGTTATCATTCACCTCGCGGACATAGAAGCCCTCGCTGACAAAGTCACGAATCTGCGCCGCCGGGCCGCTGATGACCAGCTCGCCGTTATAGCTGCCCGCACCGTTGGTGGTGACGGCAGCCGTGTATGTCACGTCCTTGTAGCCATCTGCACTGCCGTTTCCAATATCGAAAATCTCCAGCTTAAATTCCGTCTTGCCGGGGCCGGTGTTGCCGCCCAGCTTTACCGTCTTGGTGAAGGGGATCTTAACCGTAGTAAGATTCTCGATATAGGTATTCGTGAACTTAGCACTATCGTAATACACATCATTTCCGGGAACATGGATCGCAAGCTCCATCGACTTATCGGCGGTGCGATATGTGAAGGTCACTGCGTAGGTATCGGTAGAATACTGCCATCCCGCCTTGCCGTCGTTCTGCTCTGTCAGAAGGAAGGACTTGTAGTACCTGGCAATCTCATCACTTCCCACATTCTTGCTGGAATCCCAGTGGTGCGCGGCAAAGTCAGACGCCGGAAGCTCAAAGCTAAAGGTTTTTGTAATTTCATTGCCTGTGGCAGTGGGTATCTTCAGCTCATCCAGTTGCGTGATGCCATAGTAGGCAAGGTCGTGCTTTTCCCCTTCCTTTACCGCATCCTCCAGCACAAATGTGAAGGTTTCCGCAGGGGGCGTTACATCGCCCGTTTGCTTCACCTCTTTCGTAATCGAAAGTCCCCTTTTGAACGATTCGGTGGGTACCACCTCCGTTGCCCCTGCGGTGGCTGCCAGACCCAGTGTCATGACCAGGGCCAACAGCAGGGCAAATACCGTTTTTCTGCTTCTTTTCATGTGTTTTACCTCCTTATTTGTCGTTATTTTTCCGGCGCACACAGCGCCAAGTAAACAGTGCCGCGGCCAGCAGCGCGATCCCAAGGATCACCGCCGTCCCTTTCCAACCTTTACGCATGGCGTCGTCTCCTTCCCATGTTCCCACACGCTTACTCCGTCCACTGGGGGTAGAAGTAAAGCACCGTTTCCGGCTCCATCTGAATGGGCAGATAGGAGCCGTGCGTACCCTTGTCAATGGCCAGACAGGTGTAGTCCTCAAAGAGCATGGGTACCTGAACGATAAAGCTGTCATGGATGAGCCGATCCGTCTCACCGGACTTGTATCTCTTGCCGCCGGTGCGGGTCATATCCAGTGTCAGCACGCCGGAGTATTCCCCGTTGGCGCTCAGAGACCAGTCGCCCTCATAGACCTCCTCCGGGGTCGTATAGTCGCTCTCATACCACCAGATAAAGGTGCCGGAGCCCCAATAGTTCTCCTGGCTGTTGTTGGCGTTCAGCTCCAAGGTGGCAATCGCGGGCTTATCCGTCTCCCCATTCCATACCCACAGTCTCTGCGTCAGCTGGGGGCCGTCGGGGCAGGTCCAGCCAAAGTCGCTGCCGTCGTCTCCATCGTTCCCCTCCTGCGAGTAAAAGGTGAAGTCCATGGCCAGGTTTCTCTCGTTCTGATAGTCGTAGGGCAGCGACAACGATCCGGCGGTGGGGAGCCAGCTCAGGGTATCGCCATAGCGGTCGGTCAAACGCAGCTCCGTGGTTTCAAAGGGGGTCTTCCCCAGCTCGTAGAAGACAAACAGCAGGATCGGTTCGCCGTTCTGGCTGCGGTAAAGCTCCTTCATGACCTCGTAGTCGCCCTTCTCCTCGCTCCACTGGATGCGGTTCACCACCACGGTGGCGTCGGGGTCACGGGGCACCACGCAGAACAGGCTTCCGCTGTCGCCCACCACCCGCTCCTGCGGGATATTCCGGATAAATGTATACTGGGCGCACAGCATCGGCGCCTTATCATTCATCCAATCCCGCAGTGGAACCGCCAGATCACGCAGGCTGCCGTCGATATCGCCGATATAGGCCACCGCGAAGCGCTCGTCCTGGTGACGCTCATCCAGCTCCTGCCGCAGCAGATCCAGAGAATCGTCGTAGGCCCCCGGCTCGTCGCCTCCCGTACCGTTGCCGCCGGGTACCTGCCCGCCTGTCGGCGTATTCCCGCCGTTGATGTTGATGGTCCCCACGCCGGGGATCTCCACCTGACAGGCTGTCAGCGACAGCGTCATGACCAAGGCCAGCAGCGCCGCCACAAGAATTGTGGTTCGTTTCTTCCCATTATTACGCATGGGTTTTGCCTCCTCTCCGTATTTTGCTGTTATTTACCCCCGGGAGGGCGTGAACACGCGCCGTGAAAACGGAAGCCCCTCCATAGCGGATATATCTTCCATGGACGCTTTGATGATGCGGCGCATTCCGCCCCTCCTTGCTTACGTCGCAGCATTCTCTTTCTCGTGCGTAAGCTTTGCTGTATATACATTTATATATAATTTTGCGCAGAATGCCTATTACCCTAAGGGTGAAATTTGCCCGTAAACGGAAAAATCGCCCTTAGGCTTAGACAGAGTACACAACCCCGCCCTCCAAGGTTTGTGTACTCTGCCCATTTCCTTCCCTATCTAAACAGTAGTCCCCTGCGCCTCACCTCGGCCACCGCCGCAAAGGGGCGGCGCAGGACGAGGGCCAAAAATTTTGCAAGCCCACTATGGAAATGCATCCGGCAGCATGGTATGATGAGACTATCTCTGGTGCAAAGGAGAACAGATATGCATACTTCCATCGATTTCAACGAGAAAAAGGGCTTCATCTGCGATATGGACGGCGTGATCTACCACGGCAACCGCATTCTGCCGGGCGTGGCGGAGTTCATCGACTGGCTGCACGAGGAGGACAAGGAGTATCTCTTTCTCACCAACAACAGCGGCTACACGCCCCGGGAACTGAACCAGAAGCTGGCACGGATGGGACTGGACGTGCCGGAGGAGCATTTCTACACCAGTGCGCTGGCCACCGCCGCCTTCCTGAAGGAGCAGGCGCCGGGCTGCTCCGTGTTCGCCATCGGCGAGGCGGGACTTCTCAACGCCCTCTACGACGCGGGCATCACCATGAACGACGTGAACCCCGACTATGTGGTGGTGGGCGAGGGCCGCTCCTATTCGCTGGATACGCTGACCAAGGCCACCAATCTGGTGATGCAGGGCGCACAGCTCATCGGCGCCAACTCCGACGTGTCCGGCCCCATTGAAAACGGTATTGCCCCCGCCTGCCGCGCGCTGGTCGCGCCCATCGAGATGGCCACGGGCAGACAGGCGTACTTCTGCGGCAAGCCCAACCCGCTGATGATGCGTACCGGTCTGAAAATGCTGCACTGTCACTCCGCCGAGGCGGTGATGGTGGGCGACCGCATGGATACCGACGTGATCTCCGGCTTGGAGAGCGGTATGTCCACGGTGCTGGTGCTCTCCGGCGTCTCCACCCGGGAAACGCTGAAGACCTACGCCTACCGGCCCAGCATCGTACTGGACGGTGTGGGGGACATCCCCGCCATCGCCCGGGCAGAAAAACAATAAAAGGCGCTTTCCGGCTCAAAGAGACGATACACAGCACAGTAAGGAGGATGATCCCATGGTCTGCGATATCTGCAAGGATACGGTTTTTCTCGCCCAGAAGGCCGCGCCCGCCACGGCGGAGGATCTGGGCGCGGCACAGGATCTGCTGGACACGCTGATCGCCCACAAGGACGGCTGCGTGGGCATGGCGGCCAACATGATCGGCGTTTGCAGGCGCATCATCGCCTTCGACGATGAGGGTGCCTACACGGTGATGCTCAATCCTGTCATCGTCAGGCAGTCCGGCGCATACGAGGCCGAGGAGGGCTGTCTGTCCCTGCCCGGCATACGGAAAACCAAGCGGTTCCAGACTATCAAGGTGCAGTGGCAGAATGAACGCCTCCAGACCCGCTGCAAGACCTTTACCGGCTGGACGGCGGAGATCATCCAGCATGAGATCGACCACTGTGAAGGAGTTTTGATATGATCCTCTATTTCAGCGGCACCGGCAACAGCAAATACGCGGCGCAGCGCATAGCGGACGGGCTGGGCGATACGCTGTGCAGCATGAACGAGCGTATCAAGGCCGGCGACACCTCGCCGGTGGAGACCGGCAGCCGCCTCGTCATCGTCACACCCACCTACGCATGGCGCATCCCCCGTCTTGTGCGGGACTGGCTGCTGCGCACGGAGCTGACCGGCTCCACGCAGGTGTGGTTCGTCATGACCTGCGGCAGCGAGATCGGCAGCGCCGACAAGTACAACCGGGCGCTGTGCCGGGAAAAGGGCCTCACCTGCATGGGTACGGCGCAGCTCATCATGCCGGAGAACTATATCGCCATGTTCAACGCGCCCCAGCCGGAGGAGGCGCGGCAGATCGCCGCCAGGGCGGAGCCGGATATCGACCGCGCCATTGCCGCCATCCGGGAGGGACACGCCTTTCCGCCGACCCGCTGCAAGCTCTACGACCGCTTTATGAGCGGGCCGGTGAATCCCATCTTCTACGGCTGCTTCGTGAAGGATCGCGCCTTCACGGTCAGCGATGCCTGTATCGGCTGCGGCCAGTGCGCCCGGCTCTGCCCCACCAACAACATCACGCTGCGCGAGGGCAAGCCCGTCTGGGGCGGGGACTGTACCCACTGTATGGCGTGCATCTGCCGCTGTCCCGCGGAGGCCATTGAGTACGGCAGAAAGAGCGTCGGCAAGCCCCGGTATCACTTTGAGGCGCTGTAAAAGACATCATAAAAGCACCCCGCCTGCGGGCAGACACAAGATCTGCTTCGCAAACGGGGTGCTTTCGATTTATTCGTGGGCGGCCGCCCGTCAGTTCAGGTGCCGCCGGTAGTTGCCGCCGGTGCGGATGCCCTCCTGCACCACGAAGAATGCGTGGGGGTCCATCTCGTGCATCACCTGCTGTAAGGTGCCGACCTCGTACTTGGACAGACACACGCACAGCACCTGCACCTCGTCGCCGGTATAGGCGCCGTGAGCCGTCCAGTAGGTCACGCCGCGATCCAGCTTGTCCATGATGAAGCGAGGCAGCTCCGGGTTGTTCTCCTTGGTGAAGATCAGCATCTGCACGTTGACATTCTGCTGGTGCAGCCTGTCAAGGAACAGGTTGTTGAGAATGTTGTACATGGCGGAGTAGATGGCGGTGGAGGCATTGAACAGCAGCAGGCACATCGTATACAGGCACACGTTGAACGCGATGCAGAACCGTCCCACCGTAAACTTAGGGTTCTTCTTGCTGAGGTACAGCCCCAGAATATCCAGTCCGCCGGTGGAGCAGCCGCAGCTCAGCACCAGCCCGGCGGCAAAGCCCACGCCGATACCGCCGATCATGCAGCTGGTCAGCGGATCCGTGATGATGGGGGTAGCGGGAGAGGGGATCAGCGCCAGAAAGATCGAGTTGCACACCGTGACGACGGTGGCTCTGAAGAAGAACGTCCGGCCCAGCCCGCGATACGCCAGATAAAATAGGGGCAGGTTCACCATCAGATACAGCAGGCCCGCCAGATCGAAGGGCAGCGTAAGCCCCGCCCGCGTCACCAGCAGGGTACGGATGACCTGACACATACCGTAGGCGCCGCCCGCGTAGAAGCCCTGCGGCACGATGAACAGGTTGATGGCCGTTGCCATCAGCGCCGCGCCGATGATACCGCCCAGCAAACGCAGCTCCTCCGCGTGCAGCAGCTTATTATAAACGGACAAGTTGTCCCCCTCCTCTCAATATGACCATCTGGCATTATATGCACCTCCGCCTGCAAAGTCAAGGGGTTTTCGCGCTTTTCAGAGACTATATTGCAAGATATGATGCAATCTGCGCCGGGCGCGGCAGAGTGTGCGGGATACGGTGGACTTATTCACCCCCAAACGGGCTGCGATCTGCGTCATATTCAGCCCCTCGTAGTAGTACATTTGCAGCATCTCCTGCTGGCGGGTCGTCAGTTCCTCCGTCATGGCTCTCGACAGATTGTGCAGCAGGCGCTGCCGCCGCTGGCTGTTGTCACCGGCCTCCTCCTGCATCCAGAGGCGCAATCCGGCGATGTCCATGGGGTCAAAGGCGGGATGCATCATGGCTTCGATCACTCCTGTCATAGTAATGTGCGGTCACCTGCGCCAGCTGGCGGCACTGCCGCAGAAGAGGCTGCAGCTCCAGCAGGCGGCGGCGCAGCTGCCGGGTACACTCCGGATCCTCTGTGGAGCGCAGGGACAGACGCAGCTCCTCCATCCGCCGCTGGATGCGCCGGGCACTGTCCTCATACAGTGGGGACATTTCGGCAAGTTTCATGCGCGATCACTCTCCTTCTCATCCTGTGTGCAAGAAATATGGTTCATTCCAAACTTTTGTGTTGACAAACGCCAATGCATCTGCTAAAATAAGCTCCGCTGGTGAAAAATGCTGGTGTAGCTCAGCTGGTAGAGCAGCTGATTTGTAATCAGCAGGTCGGGGGTTCGAGTCCGTCCACCAGCTCCAAAATTGTATATGGGGGATTTCCCGAGTGGCCAAAGGGGACAGACTGTAAATCTGCTGGCAACGCCTTCGGTGGTTCGAATCCACCATCCCCCACCAAGCTTCTCCGCTGATCGTTTGATCGGCGGAGAAGTTTTTTATCCGGAACGTTGCGCGCCTACGACATTGCGCGTATAATGACAGCATCACACGGTTTATGTTAAGGAGGAACGGACATGAAACGCATATCCTGCCTGCTTCTTTCCCTGCTGCTGGCGCTGTTGTGCGCCTGCGGCGATACCAATACACCGGCGCCGCCCGACCAGACGGAACCTGACGGGCAGGAGACTCCCTCCGTACCGGCGGTATGCAGCCTGTACTACGACTACGCCGAACTGGAGCTCATCGCCCCCACCAACAGTAAGCTGCCGCTGGCGGCCGGAGCGTCCCACGGCGCGCCGGACTACCTGCCCCTGTGGCACAACGGTGAATACGGCCAACTGGCCGCGTCGGGCGGAGAGGGCTATATGGTGGCGGACCTCACCGGCGGCAAGGCCTATGAGGAGGGCGCTTACGGACGCTTCTGCTGGAACGGTGAGCTGTACCACTGCGTCCACCTCAAGGCGGACAGCTGCTATGTGCCCAGCCTTTGCAGCACCTCCGGCGGTATCCTGTGGCTGGAGCTGTCCGGCGACTGCTGGGCCGACACCGGCTGGGATGAGACCGGCCACTTCGGCGGCTTCGATACGGTGGTCATCACCGGCAGCGGCACGCTGACCCTGTCCCAGCGGCTGGAGGCGGGCACCGGCAAGGAGAAGCTGCCCGCGCTGGTCGTAGACGGCGTGGACGTCACCTGCCCGGAGGTAGGGCTGGTCGCCAACAGCACGGCGGAGGACACCGCCAACCTGATCCTACTGTCCGGCTCCCTGACCACCGACCGCGCCGCCGTCGCCGGCGATGTCTGCGTCACCGGCGGCACCGCCTCTGTGGGCCTGCTGCTGGACTGCCCGCGGCTGGTGTGCCGCGGTGGCGAATTCATCCTGCGGGAGGGCTGGAGCTTTGTGGACGAGAGCACCGACGCCATCCCCACCGTGCTGCTCACCGGCGGCACGCTGACCACCGATGTCTGGATGCCGGAGAACATCGTCTATCAGCTTTGGGAGGGCACCATCACTGCCCCCGGCATCCGCTACTGGCCGGAGACGCATGTACTCAGCGACACCGTGACCATCGTCGATCCGCTGGATGCAGAGGACGCAGACGAGTGAACACCTGTGCGCCGCCGCCCTCTCGGGCGGCGGCTTTTTGCTGCCCAATAACCAGTTTTCTTGTTGACTTGTCCAGCTTATCACAAGAATCTTGTTATGTCAAGCCTAAAATCTCAAGTTTCTTGTTATAACGGATTGACAAAACCAAAAAATCAGAGTAGGATAGAGTCAGAATTTGTCGAAAACCGGCGAGGAGGGTGCCTATGAGTTTTTGTGAACAACTGCGTAAACGGCGGGAGGAGCTGGGCCTGTCCCGCGCAGAGCTGGCAGAACGGCTGGGCGTTTCGCTCTCGGCGGTGGGCAACTACGAAACCGGCGTCAGCGCCCCCAAGGAGGGTGTGCTGCTGCGTCTGTTCGACGCGCTGGAGGTGGATCCCAACTATCTGTACCGCGGCAGCTTCCGCAGTGGGGGCGGCTCCTGCTCCGACGAGGAGCTGCATCTGCTGGAGAAGTACCGCCGTCTGCCGCTGACGGGCCGCCAGACCGTCCACACGCTGGTGGACGCCTTGGGCGTCATGGTGGAGGAGGAGCACCGTCTCCGCCCCCTGCAGGAGCGCCGTACCATCCCCCTGTACCAGTCCCCGGCGGCGGCGGGCTTTGCCGCGCCTGTGTTCGGCGAGGACTATACGCTGATCCCCGTGGAGGGCGACGTCCCCACGGGCGCGGAGCTGGCCGTCCGTATTCAGGGCGACTCCATGACGCCGTATATCGCCGACGGGAGCATCGTCTATGTGAACCACGACCCCCTGCAAAACGGTGATGTAGGCATCTTCTGCGTGGACGGCGATATGCTGTGCAAGCAGTACTGCCGCGACGGCTTCGGCATGGTCTACCTTTTCTCTCTGAACCGCGACCGGGCGGATATGGATGTGGTTTTCCATCGGGGCAGCGGCCGCAGTCTCACCTGCTTCGGCCGCGTGATGATCCACGCGCTGCCGCTGCCGGAGCAGCATATGTAAAGAAAAGACGCACGGCTTGAAGCCGTGCGTCTTTCGCTATATCTTTTATGGTGTGTCTTATAGTATGAACCCGCCGTCCGCGGTAAGCACCTGCCCCGTGATGAAGGAGGCCCGCTCGTCAGCCAGAAAGGCCACCGCCTCCGCGATATCCTCCGGCTTGCCCAGCCGTCCCAGCGGCGTCTGCTCCACCAGCTGCGGCACGATCTCCGGCGGCAGGGCGTCCAGCATATCGGTGTGGATCACGCCCGGTGCCACGCAGTTGACCCGGATGCCGGTGGGCGCCAGCTCTGCCGCCAGTGAGCGGGTCAGGCCGATCAGTGCCGCCTTGGTGGCGGCGTAGGTCACCTCGCAGCTTGCGCCCCGCAGGCCCCAGATAGAGGAGATGTTAACGATACAGCCCGTATGCTGGTGCAGCATTTGGGGCAGCACCGCCTGCGAGGTGTGGAACGCGCCATCCACGTTGACGGCGAAATAGCGGTGCCACATCTCGTCGCTGACATCCTGAAACATGGACTGCTCCGACACGCCGGCGTTGTTCACCAGCAGGGAAACGGGACCGAAGGCATCCTCCACCTGGCGCACCATCTCGTTGACCTGCTGCCGGACGGACACATCCGCCTGCACCGCCATGGCCCGGCAGCCCGCGCCCGTCAACTCCGCCACAAGCGCGTCGGCGCAGTCCTGCCGCACCCGATAGTTGACGCAGACAGCGTATCCCTCCGCCGCCAGCTTCCGCGCCACGGCCCGTCCAATGCCCCGGGAGGAGCCCGTGACCAGTGCGATCTTCTCCATAGGTTGACCAACTCCTTGCATACATTTGCCGTCAGTATAGCAAATTTTCTGTTCTATGGCAAGAAAAGTGTTGACAACCGACGCTGTTTGCGGTAATATACTATCGTTGTCTGCGCGGTTAGCTCAGCTGGTAGAGCACATGCTTGACGTGCATGGGGTCACAGGTTCGAGTCCTGTACCGCGCACCACAAATCCCTGTAACCACACGGTTACAGGGATTTTCTTCTTTTCTCCAAAACACGTTTGTAAGTAACGTGTAAGCAACGTCACTCGGTCTCAACAACGTGCATTGCCTGCCGCAGCGCTTCCTTTACGTTGGGATCGTCGGTGTCCTGCATCATGCGCTCGATCAGATCCTTTGCCTTGCCCTCATCGCGGCTGTACCGGCCCATAGAATCCCTCTTGCGCCGATACGAGCTGCCTTTGTTGTAGGCGGTGCGCCCGGAAGACCAGTCGCGGGAATAACCATCATCGCGGGAATAACCATCGTCGCGGCTGTAGTCACCGCTTTCAAACATGGCGATTTTGTCAATGTTCTTGATGGATGATGCCAGCTTGTGGATGGCGTCCAGTTCAGCAGCGCTCAGCTCCCGCTGGCCGGAAAACTCAGACAGCTCCTCGCACAGCATCTCCCGGATGCCGAAAAGCTCTTTCATGTTCATGCTGCCCCTCCTTTCAGCAGACGCGCTCCACGATCATGTTGCTATTGGCAAAGCTGATCGCCTGAGCGCTGGTGTTCTCCATTGCCACCGTTACGCAGCAGCCCTTCGGCACATCCACGTTGGCAGCGACAAAGATATTGAAATAGTTCTCCACGGCGGCGGGCGTTACCGTTGCCACGGCGCTGGTCAGCGGCTCTCCGTTGATAGCCAGCGTGGCGGAGATTGCGCCCACCGTGCCGCCGGTGGGGATGGCAATGTTTCCGCCGAAAGACACACGGAAACGCGCCTTGCACTGGTTTGTCAGGCCGCGCAGGAACACCTGCCCGCTGCCCTCGCGGTGTACGATACAGGACTTGCCAGCAACGGCAGTTTCCGTCAGCGGTACATTCTGTCCGGCAGGAACAGAAACGATGTTGGTATTTACGTATTCAGCCAAAATACTCACTCCTTTCAAAAATGCAGACGGCGGAGCTATTGCCCCGCCGCCTTTCAATATCAGCCCGGAGCTGAACAGTTCGGAAATTCCGAACAGCTGGTGCTATGCAGTTGTCAGGCGCAAGAACCGCAAGCGTACTGGTTACAGCATCCCGCATACTGGAACGGTGCAGCTACGTTAAACGAGGGCACCGGGCGGGGGTTGTAGTATGCAAACTGTCCG
>OMCS01000722.1_pt1 | contig 16642 bp, 16 predicted proteins | sample 1674241 | NCBI WGS metagenome assembly OMCS01 (sample SAMEA103958153, study PRJEB25191) | human gut metagenome
GAAAAAGCAAATCAAAAATAAATATTTTTCGTGTCTACTTTTCTTGACTACTACACCTTCGAGCGGAAGTTATAAACAGACATAATTATAATAGCATGCGAACGCTAAAAAATCAATCTGCAATATGCCGAAATTTGCTGAATAATAATAAAAATAGCCGATTTTCGCAACATAAAACTCCGGAACTGCCATCAAGGCAACTCCGGAGTGAAAAATAGTTGGATTTATTTCGAAGCGAGGAGTATTGAAGAAAACTTACAATCCCTTTATACGGCATCGACTGTTCTTCTGTAAGGGTTATTTAACCTTATCCAACTCCTTATTTCCTATTCGGTAAATGATTGGCTCCTCCAACGAAAGGTTTATATCCGCAACATCAATTAATTCTGACGAAACGGCCTTGCATAGCTCGGGGTCAAATAAAACGACATTCACACCGCCCCTATGTAAAGAACTATTAAATCGAAGACCATCAAACCCCATTTTCTTGATTTCCTCTGCCAGAAACTGAGTGGGAATATATTTCTTTGCTTCACCGCTGGTTGGCTTTGAAAACATCTGACCAATCGTGTTATATAAGCTTGGCCATTCATAATCCGGGTTTTTCATATGATCTTGAATATCTAACGTAAGATCATATACCTTTACATCTTTCTGAAGCTGGAATTTGGCGACACTTACTTGCTCACCAATGATGGGGCGTAACTCATATACGGGAGTTATGCTATCCTCACACAGATATAAATAGCGAATGTGATCAGGATTTGCGCGTCCATTTCCAATCAACTCTGAATCTGGTGCGCCAGAATCTGCTGCATTGTATCCTTTGAATGAAACATAGTGCTTCCATTTCCGCTGAGCTTCTATAAGCGAAACTGTTTCCTCATTGTTTTCCAGATAGTTCGGATCCACATCACTATATAGCTGAGGAAGCAAGGACAAGTGTTTTTCTGTTTCAGACAAATTGCTGAGAACAGAATTGATTTCTTCTTTAGTACAGCCGTTTTCTCTCATATAGTATCTGAGGAGCTTGTCAAAGCTACTATGTTTGAACGATCTAGCGCGGTAAAAAATGGACTTATTGGGGATATGCCTTGTCGCTTGCTCCGAGCGTTTTTTCAGTTCCTCAACAATTGGACTATCAGAAGTAAAACGATTCTTATAAATCAAGTCATTCTCAAATCGTTCCCAGGTCTCATTTCTATTCTGCAGATCCTGCATAAAAAGAAGAAAAAGCAAAAAAGTCCATTCATCATTGTTCATATTCTTGGTATTGTCGAAATCGGTTATATCCATAGATATGACCATTCCTTTCCACTGCGCTACAAGGCACCAAATGAAAATGAAACGCAGGTGCCTTTGACACAGCAAGTTAAAATCTGTTAGAATATGCTTGAGGGAGCAGACACACTACACAGCATGTGGAGGTGAGTAAGCTCAGCCTTGTGTTGGACTGAATAGATATGTGTGCCGGATGCTCTTTCAAGCACCAATAAATAGGGCTTAGAACCCTGTAACCTTATCTTTGGAGAGACGGACTACTTCAATCTTTCAGTGAGCGTCCAGTCCCTGCCTGTTCCCTCAAATATTGTTTCGAGGGGATGTGTTATGCTCAAAATCGTTTACCCCATCTGCTGTGGGATGGATGTCCACAAGTCCTTTATTGTTGCCTGTATCGCTTCTACCAATAAGCAGGGTGTAACCACCTACAAAAGCAAGCGGTTCTCCACCTTCACAGGCGATTTACGCCAGTGTGCAGATTGGCTTTCTGAGAACAACTGCAAGGATGTGTGTATGGAATCAACTGGGAAGTATTGGATTCCCGTTTACAACATCTTGGAGTCCACCTGCAATATTGTCCTTGCTCACCCCAAGTATATGAAAGCAATTCGAGGGAAGAAAACGGATAAGCGGGACGCTAAGAGGATCGCAGACATCTTCAAGCACGATCTTGTCGCCGGGAGCTTCATTCCACCAGCAGACATCCGCCAGCTTCGGGATTTGGTGCGTTACCGATGGAAACTTACCAACTTCACTACCGGCGAGAAAAACCGGGTCCAAAACTGTTTGACCGTTCCCAACTTCAAACTGGACGATGTGTTCTCGAATGTGTTCGGCAAGGCGGCCTCCGCAATCACTGCCCGCATTCTGGAAAATCCTACAGAGAAAATCACAGATGTTTCTGGCTTCCGTACAAAAAGCATGAAAGCGACCAATGAACAGGTGCTTGCTGCCGTGGACGGAGAGATGTGTGCCCAGCAGGCTGAAAAGCTCCGCATCATTCGTTCCCACATGGATAGTCTCCAACTGTGTAAGATTAATCTGGAATCGCTGATTCTGGCTACTGCTGAGAAATACCTTCCTCAACTTAACCTTGTTATGACGGCGCCGGGTATCCAATCCTTTGCCGCAATCGGCATCATTTCTGAGATTGGAGTGGATATGTCCGTGTTCCCCACCTCGAAGCATCTCTGCTCCTGGGCTGGTCTTACGCCACAGAACAACGAGAGTGCAGGGAAAAAGAAAACCACCAGAATCAGCCGGGCCGGAGCTTACATCAAACCTCTGCTTGTTCAGTGTGCTCTTTGTGCTGTCCGTGCCAAGCAGTTCCCGGAAGTCCGTAATCGCTATATGGCTCTCAAAAAGCGCCGAGGACACAAGAAAGCCATTATTGCCATTGCCAGAATGCTCCTTACGGTTATCTACAATATGCTCAAGAAGAACGAGCCGTACAACCCCGAACTCTACCGAAAGGGCGACCGGCCACCTGCACACCGTGAGGTTTCTGTGGATGAAGCCATCTTCATCCTCCAACGGCAAGGTTACTTAGTGACTGCTCCACCAGCATCTTAGGCTTCAAGCATATCTTAGTTTTTAGCCCGCTTTTAGGGGGCTTGATTTTGTGTTCCCTTTTTCGGAATGGTACTTAAATTACAATGTTTCAACCTTGCTCCACCTTTATCTTATGATATCGAGAACAGCGACTACATCGCCAAGTACTTTTTTCCAGTGCCTCGGCCAACCATCTGCACGAGCCCTGCATTACGCATCTGCTTCATGAGCTCAAACGCGCGGGTCTTTTTGATTCCCAGCAGGGACTGGACTTCTTCGTCCGTGATTTGGCCGTGCTCAGAGATATAGTCGAGCACCTTCTGCATCTGCGCGGTCACCGGCGAAGCCTGCTTCGGCGCGGCGGCCACGGCGTTCATATTGGGTAAAACAATTTTGAACGTATTGGGGGTTACTTCGATTTGCGGTTGCTCCGGGCAGTCGGCATACAGGTTGAATATTCTGCGAATGCCGGTGCCGTAACTTTCAATCAGACGCAGACGATGGAACACCTCTGCAAGATTCTTGTTTCTGGGCTGAGAGATACCGGAACGAATATCGTCTGGGGAAAGGCCGGGAAGAAGACCTCCAAGAGAAATAAACTCCATTTTATTGTCGGTGACATTGATTATAATACTGCCACTAAAGCTGTAATCGCGGTGGACAATCGCATTAAGCAGAGCCTCGCGGATAGCTTCTTCAGGGTAATCCTGCTTATCCGTCCGTATCACCCCTTTGATTACTGAGCTCGTTTTATTGCATAGTGCCAAATAGTTTACGGCATCTTCAAATTGCTTAAATATCGAACCTGTGAACTCCTTGCTATCCCGAAACACGGTACGGGCATCATCGCTGAACACAGCAATTTTTGTTGTGTGTGCGCACTGATCGGAGAGGAGCAAGGCAAGATTGGTATAAATGCCGTCTTTCTTTTGTGTAATACCAAGAGATCGATATTTTTCTGCACCCCATTCCACACCGTAAAGCTTGAACGCTCTTTGGGCCGCTTCAAAAGTCAGCTCCTGCTCCATGGAGCGCATTTCCTCAAACGTATCGCCGTCGCTTTCCTTGATCATCTGACGGATCTGCTCGGGGGACGCCGGCACGCTGGAGGTGCCCTGGCGCACGTAAACACCGCTGGGCTTCAAGCCTTTTCCTTTGAGGTAGTAAGGCTTGTTGGAGCCCTCGCTTACCGTAATGCGTACCACCTTGCTTTCCTGGATCGTGAAGCGCACGAACATTGTGACGTCCGGCATAATGGCGTCACGGATGCCGTTGGTGATACGGGTATATTCCTGATCCACGTCAGTCAGTCCGACAGCGTTGCCGTTATTGTCGATCCCGACGTACACAATGCCTCCGTCCGTATTGGCGAAGGCAATCACTTCTTTATAGATATCCTCGGTAAACTGAGATTTGAATTCAATGTTCTCGGTCTCAATATTCATCGGAGCACCTCCTCATAAGAAGTCTGACTATATTATACTCATAAAATTCGATTTGTCAACCGGAATGGTCGAATTTTCGGTGAATATTCACTTATTCAATGTGAACGACCGGCGTATTTCCCAGCAAAACGGGTACGGCTCATATCTGAAAGCGCAAAAGGGCCTCCTCTGCGTAAGCAAAGGAGGCCTCAATGGATTGAGTATCAACTTTTCAATAGATTTTGCCGTTCAAAATATCAACTTTTCAATAGAAAAAAGGCACCGAAAAACACACTTTTCAAATTCTGCAGCTGATCCTATCCCTCCAGAAAGCTCTCGAACGGGGCGTCGTCGCTAAGAGGTATCGCTTGAATGAAGTTGGGTAAAGTCGGTGATGATAATATCTGTTGACTTTTTGTGGCCACAAATATTGACAAAGCCGATCTGGTGTGATATATTTATTGTGGCCACAGAAAATGAGGTGATAGATATGAGAGGCAGACCCAAGAAAGAAATCACACGAGATATCGTGTATAAGGTCCGGCTGAATGCCGAAGAGGATCAGATGCTTATCCAAGCCAGTGAATGGACTGGACAGGCCAAATCTGAGGTGTTCCGTAAAGCCCTGCTTGGTTATTACAGAGCCGTTGAGGTTAAGGAGCACATGAAGAAACGGACCTTGGCGGAAGCGGGATGGCCAACAGATCACATCAGCCAGCAGCGGCTAATAAAGTGTCCTTATCCTAATTGTGGCGAGGAGTTTGTTGTAGATTTTGCCGACTACAGCGATGAGCAGGAATCTGAAGGTTCAATGGGAGGTCGATGCGAGCACATTTTCGACACCTCCGATATCGAGTGCCCAGAATGCCGCCGTCGTCTGCATGCGGTCGGGATTATCTCCGAATACCCAATCGGGGCATACGAATACGAAAGAATAACCATCGAGGAGGATGAAGAATGACAAATGAGATTACGGTCTCAAAAGAAAACAGACCCGCTGTTTACGCAGAGACACACCTTACTGACTATGTTTCGGCTCGGAACTATCAGCCAGATGCTGTACAGGCGGGAAAGTTTGTAGATGAAGTGATCGCCGCCGCAAAGGACGACCGTATGAATACGAAGCGGTCTATATCAGCGGATATCGCATCAACAGCAAGAGTACAAAACCAGAACGACCGGGTAATTGCAGCTTGTGAACGAGAGCTTCGGAGAAGGGACCTTTCCGGGGAAAGCCGGGATGAAATCCTGCGATGCATGAGTAAAGCTGCGAAATCGACATCATACGAAAGTGCCGCCAGCCGAGAGTTCCAACGGGAACGGCTGGATCACTCGCATAAGCTTCTGTGGAGGCTCATAGGTATTGGAGTACTGATTGTCCTTGGTGGTGTAGGCGGGACGGCTCTCATCAAGGCAGCGGTCTAACTTTTTAACAAAAAACGCCTCTGAGTCGAATGTGGCTCAGAGGCATCGCTGCATCATGTGTTACCCTGCTAAAATCTCTCAAATGGCGCGTCGTCGCCTAAAAACGTATCCAACATAAACCGTGCGCCGAGGCGGAAGCCGGTAATGAAGGTGTCCAGCTCGCATTCGCCCATGAACTCGGCGTAGGCGTTGCAGAAGCGGAGAAACAGCTCCTTGTTTTCGCCGGCGAGCTGCTCGGTAAGTTTTTCCTCCAGGTCATTCAGCGAGTCGGAGGCCTTCTTCACAGGGCTCTTGGGGTGGTAGCCGCGATCCTGCGGGTCGAGATTGCCGTAGTGCAACTCCTCGATGATATTTCCCCTCATTGCCCGTCACTCCATTTCTGCAGCTCCCAGAGCCGGTCGATGTGGCGGCGGGACTTGCGGAGGGTCGCGTTGTGCTCGTCCGTGGAGAGCCAGTCGATCAGGTAGCACTTCGGGATCATGTACTTGTGCTGCAGTGCTAGGGCGCGTAGCTTGCCGAAGCGAATCCACTCGCAGACCGTATGGCGGTTGTAGCCGGTGAAATCCACGATGGCGGACACGTCGATCACGTCCGGGTAGGAGGCGAGCTTGCTTTCATAGTAGCACCGTGTCTTCTGCGGATCGTTGGGGAGGGGCGGCTGAATGCGGATCTTGTAGGGCTTCACGTCCTCGTTTCCGTATTTGTACCAGCCGGTTGGCACGATGTACCGGCTGGGGTTGACCTCCCGGTTGATCATAAAGTTGATAACGTCGCGTTTCTTGATGGCGTAGCAGCGGGTTTTCTTCCCGGTGCAAACATGGGGGATCAGATTGAACTGCAGCAGATAGAGCACTGTCTGCTTGCTGATGTGGCAGGCGATCCGCATCTGCTCCTTGTTCATAATCTCCGGGTATTTTTTGAATTCCTTGGCGTCGTATTTCATAACGAAGACTCCTTTCTGTGTTTCGGTCCGAAAGGGTGCTTCGTATAATCTGTTTTGAGCCGGTTTTTCTTGCATTTAATCCGGGTGGGCTGTCCGCAAAGCCATACTGGACAAGGGTTTTCTTCTTGCGTGTTTTCTTGCCAGCGCGCAAAAAACGATCGTTTTGGGGCACTTCCCATTTCAATTTGAACCCTGTTTTTTTCTGATATGGAGCTGGTCAATACCGGTCGGCGCGTCCGAAATCCATTGCAGCACAATGGTTTTCGCCGTTTTCAAAACTGCCGCCACCGACCACAGCAGACACGAAAGTGCCAAGTGCGAACAAGACTCGAAATGCGGTAGGTCGGCTCAAACCGACGCGAGAGTTCGAATCTCTCCATCTCCGCCAAAAGTCCACCGTAATTTTTATGGAATTACGGTGGACTTTTTTTATACTATTTCTTGTCCTATTCCCTGTCAAATGCTATAATGGGCGTGATAAATCGGATTTGCGGAGGTAGATATGAAGAAGATCGCTGTCATCACCGGCGCGTCCAGCGGCATGGGCCGGCGCTTTGCCGAAACCATAGCGCAATACGGCACGTTCGATGAGGTATGGGTCATCGCACGCCGCGCCCCGGAGCTGGAGGCCCTGCGAAAGACCGTCCCCTTCCCCATCCGCCCGCTGGCGCTGGATCTGACGGACCGTCGCAGCTTCACCACTTATGCCGAGGCGCTGGCCGCAGAGCCGGTGGAGGTGGGGCTGCTGCTGAATGCCAGCGGCTTCGGTAAGTTCCGCGCCGTGATGGATACACCGCTGGACGTGAACCTGAACATGACCGACCTGAACTGTCAGGCGGTGGTGGCCATGTGCCAGCTCACCGTCCCCTATATGCCGCAGGGCGGACAGATCATCAATATTGCCTCCGTCGCTGCGTTCCAGCCCATCCCCTACATCAACATTTACGGCGCCACCAAGGCGTTCGTCCTCAGCTTCAGCCGTGCGCTGAATCGGGAGCTGCGCAGCCGCGGCATCGCCGTGATGGCGGTATGCCCCTTCTGGACAAAGACCGCCTTTTTCGACCGCGCTGTGGCCGACGGGGAGACGCCGGTGGTGAAAAAGTATGTGGCCATGTACGACCCCGCCGACATCGTCCGCCGCACATGGCGGGACGCCAAGCGAAAGCGGGACGTTTGTAAATACGGATTCATCGCCCGGTTCCAGGCCGGGCTTGCCAAGCTCCTGCCCCACCGTCTGGTCATGGATGTGTGGATGCACCAGCAAGATCTGTGAGAGGATGCGAAAACACATGACACTGAAAGAATTAGAGATCGGCAAAAGCGCCGTGATCCGCCAGGTGGGCGGCGAGGGTGCGCTGCGCCAGCATTTTCTGGACATGGGCATGATCCCCGGCGCGGAGGTGACGGTGGTGAAGCTGGCCCCCATGGGTGACCCTATGGAGGTGCAGGTACACGGCTACGAGCTGACGCTGCGTCTGGCGGAGGCCGATCAGATCGAGATCGAGCCCATCGGACAGCGCAGCCGCAGCCATGTCGGCGTAGACCGCGCCCGCGACCCGGATCACCCCGGACTGGGCGAAAGCGGCAAGTACCACAGCAAGGCGGGGGAGCATCCCCTGCCGGATGGTACCGTCCTGACCTACGCGCTGGTGGGCAACCAGAACTGCGGCAAGACCACCCTGTTCAACCAGCTCACCGGCTCCAAGCAGCACGTGGGCAACTTCCCCGGCGTTACGGTGGACCGGAAATCCGGCGTCATCCGGGGGTATCCCGACACGGAGGTCACCGACCTGCCGGGCATCTACTCCATGTCCCCCTTCAGCAGTGAGGAGATCGTGTCCCGGAATTTCGTTTTACAGGACAAGCCCAAGGCCATCATCAATATCGTGGACGCCACCAACATCGAGCGGAACCTGTACCTGACCATGCAGCTTCTGGAGATGGGCATCCCCATGGTGGTGGCGCTGAACATGATGGACGAGCTGGTGGGCAATCAGGGCTCCATCGACATCAACGCCATGGAGTCCATGCTGGGCGTGCCGGTGATCCCCATCTCCGCCGCCAAGAACGAGGGCGTGGACGAGCTGATCCGCCACGCCATCCACGTTGCCAAGTATCAGGAGCCGCCGCTGAAGCAGGATTTCTGCGACCGGGACGACCACGGCGGCGCCGTCCACCGCTGTATCCACGCGGTGGTGCACCTCATTGAGGATCACGCCGAGCAGGCGGGTCTGCCGGTGCGCTTCGCCGCTACCAAGGCCATTGAGGGGGATCCCCTTATTCTGGAGCAGCTGGCGCTGGACGAGAATGAGCAGGAGATGCTGGAGCATATCGTCCGGCAGATGGAGACGGAGCGTGGTCTGGATCGCAGCGCCGCCATCGCGGATATGCGCTTTGACTTCATCGAGCGGCTGTGCGAGCAGACGGTCATCAAGCCCCGGGAGAGCCGGGAGCGCATCCGCAGCGAGAAGATCGACCGCATCCTCACCGGGCGGCACACCGCCATCCCCTGCTTCATCGGCATCATGGTGCTGGTGTTCTATCTGACATTCAACGTCATCGGCAAGTGGCTCCAGACCTTGCTGGCGATGGGCATCGACAAGCTGTCCGCCCTGACGGACAGCGCCCTGACGGACATGGGGGTGAACCCCGTCATCCACAGTCTGGTCATCGACGGCATCTTCACCGGCGTAGGCAGCGTGCTGAGCTTCCTGCCCGTTATCGTGACGCTGTTTTTCTTCCTGTCCCTTATGGAGGACAGCGGCTATATCGCCCGCGTGGCCTTCGTCATGGACAAGCTGCTGCGCAAGATCGGTCTGTCCGGCAAAAGCATCGTTCCCATGCTCATCGGCTTCGGCTGCACCGTGCCGGCAGTGATGGCCACACGCACCCTGACCAGTGAGCGGGACCGGAAAATGACCATCCTGCTGACGCCGTTTATGAGCTGCACTGCCAAGCTGCCCATTTACTCCTTCTTCGTCAGCGTGTTCTTCCCCGGCAAGGGCGGCCTCATTATGGCGGGTCTGTACCTGCTGGGTATTCTGGTGGGTATTCTGGCGGCGCTTCTCTATAAGGATACGCTATTCCGGGGCGAGCCCATCCCCTTTGTGATGGAGCTGCCCAACTACCGCCTGCCCAGCGTCAAGAACGTGGCGCAGCTTCTGTGGGAAAAGGCCAAGGACTTTTTGCAGCGCGCCTTCTCCGTCATTCTCATCGCCACGGTGGTGGTGTGGTTCCTCCAGAGCTTTGACCTGCACCTGAACATGGTGTCCGACTCGGCGGACAGTATGCTGGCCATGGTGGCCGGTGTGCTGGTGCCGCTGTTCGCGCCGCTGGGCCTTGGCGACTGGCGCATCTGCACCGCGCTCCTCAGCGGCTTCATGGCCAAGGAGAGCGTAGTGGCCACGCTGGAGGTGCTGTTCGGCGGCAGCATCGCCGCCCTGCTGTCGCCGCTGGCGGCGGCGTCCCTGCTGGTGTTCAGCCTGCTGTACACGCCGTGCATCGCGGCGGTGGCCTCCGTCCGGCGTGAGCTGGGCGGCAAATGGGCGGTGGGTCTCGCCCTGTGGCAGTGCCTCATCGCGTGGGTGGCGGCCTTTGTGACCCACGGCATCGGGCTGCTGCTATGAATATCTGGGATATTCTTATCCTCGCGGCGATCGGGATCGCGCTGTTCTTCGCCCTCCGCACCGCCGTTCGGAACCGAAAGAACTGCTGCGGTAACTGTCGCGGCTGCGAGAAATGCGGCGGCTCATGTCCGTCATGCCATTCCGAGAAGAAGGAGGAACACCATGAAGAAACACCGTAAGCCCTTCCCCCGCCCTCGTGACCTGCGAGGTACCATCCGCCGTCAGCCGGCGGTGTTCACCGTCTATCTGGTGCTGCGCCTTATCGTACTGGCCACGCTGGTGTCCTCCGTCATCCGGGGTGAGTACGAGAGCGCGTTCATCTGCTTGCTGGTGCTGGCACTGTTCATGCTGCCCTTTTTCATCCAGCAGAACTTTGGCATTGAGCTGCCGTCCACGCTGGAGATCATCATCCTGCTGTTCATCTTCGCGGCGGAGATCTTGGGCGAGCTGGAGTGCTATTTCATCACCTATCCCCATTGGGACTCCATGCTCCACACCACCACGGGCTTCCTCTGCGCCGCCACGGGCTTCGCCCTCATCGACATTCTCAACCGCAACAGCCGCATCAAATTTGAGCTGTCCCCCATCTATGTGGCGCTGGCGGCGTTCTGCTTCTCCATGACCGTCGGCGTGCTGTGGGAGTTCTTCGAGTTCGGCATGGACCGTCTGTTCCACATGGATATGCAGAAGGACACGGTGGTGCAGTCCATCACCTCCGTCATGCTGGATCCCACCAACCGCAACATTCCCGTCACCATCGACGGCATCCACTCTGTCGCCGTCAACGGGCAGGACCTGGGCTTCGACGGGTATCTGGATATCGGTCTGTACGACACCATGGCGGATCTGTTCGTCAATTTCATCGGCGCGGTGGTGTTCAGCACCATCGGGTACTTCTATATCAAGCAGCGTGGCAAGGGGCGGCTGGCCAAGGCGTTCATCCCCACTATCACGGAGGACGCCCCCGCCCGGACGCAGGAGCACGCGCCGCCGGAGGATACGCCGGACACGCCGTAAAAAATTCGCAAACTGCAAAAATGCCAAAAAAGCATAAGACCTCCGGTCGGACGACCGGAGGTCTTTTTATGGCCACTATCCCGCGAGCGGTGCTTTGACGGCAAAAAATGGTCAATGGCACTTCGTGCATATTCATTTCCCGCGGCGCGGATACTACACTTGTAAAATTTGCTTTGACTGGAGGAATTTCATATATGAAAGCAACCGGGATCGTGCGCCGGATCGATGATCTGGGACGTGTCGTCATCCCCAAGGAGATCCGCCGCACCATGCGTATCCGCGAGGGCGACCCGTCACAGATAACATTGGCACGGTGGGAACAATTCTGCTTTGCTATGGGCGATTTGGCCAAGAGGCAAGGGTGGAAGTAGTACATAGTGACGAAGGAACAAGCCTCGACCGTGGGAATCCGGGAGGGGTGAAATAAAAGCAGAACGCCGTCCGTTGGTCGGTAATGGCCATCGGACGGCGTCTTGGCATTATCATATCATAATAGGCTGCGCTCTTTTTTTGTAAAAATGTAATCTTTTTTGTGATTGTCAAAATGCATATCAACAGCCACCACATAGTCTTTGCCCACAAATTCCATATAGGCAATCCATTCTTTCAACGCAACCCAATATAGGACTTTGTTTCTGTCGTAGTCAGATGATACATAAAAACCGTCTATTTTCTCGTTTGTATCATAAGTGAAAAAGAAAACATAAGAATGAATTAACCAATTGCAAATATCAGTGCCCGGTTTCGTATATGTTACTTCATGCTCCCAATCATAATTGCCATTTTCGGGCCAGCGGTTCATAAAATTCACTTCTTTTTCCGGCTGGAGGCCTTTAATCGTAAACGAATATTTATCAACCTCATCGCTGACTTTCCCCTTGCAATCAATCAGTTTTCGAATAATAAATGCAGAATAGAATATAGCTTTTTCAATAACTGTGTAAGCTCGGTCATTATCATCGCCAAGGAGTTCTGGATAATTGTATTGCTGTATGAGTCTTTTCCTTCGTAGTAAGTCTTGCTTCCATGGGTAACTCTCGTAAATCATAATTGGCTCCAATCTTTCACCCAAGAGCGGCTTTCCAATCTATGCGGAGGAATCCTTAACTCGCTCGCATGTTTTTCTTAAACAACTACCTAAAACCCAGCAAAAGGCGATAGTTCCGCAATATCGTGAATTAGTTGCTCGAAATCTTCCTTTGTCCAAAATCGCGGATGAAGATGCCCGTGAACCACTTTATTTCTGCCATTTTCATCGGAAGGATTTTCGTATTCGTACATGAAATATTTTTTGCTCTTATCCAATAACGCAACATACTCTGGTTTATCCGCATTTTCTTCCTTCGCAAGTTTTATCAGGCTCATCCCCACCTTAAAGTTGAACTTCTTCCCATTCCGATCGAGAAATGGAATCCCGTACTCAGACGTGGTAGAGCGTATTAATTCTTCAAGATAAGAATAGGCGAATGGCATCAACACAGAATATGACTCTGGAATACGAGAATAAATATCTTTCACAACACTCCAGTCTGGTGCCCAGTTCCAAAAGTGCGCATGGTCAAGGATGATTTCAAGATCTTCAAATACAGGCATTGATGTCACTCCATGTCATTTTTCTCATAAAACAGCAAGTTTCATTCCAATCCAGCAAGAAGTCTATTGCTTCGCTGCTGATAGAAAATCTCAAAGTTCCTTCATAATCTCAGCAAACCGATCCAGCGTATATGCTCCGTCGATGCCGAAATCGCGGTTTTTGAACACCATAAAATACCGGTACTCCGGCCCACACTGCGTCTGCCATTTACGGCCGAGCTTCAGCTTACGGGCGCTGTTGCTGTTATCCCGGTCATCACCTTTATACTCAATCAGCACCAGCTTTCCGGACTTGGTCATTACCATGAAGTCAGGATAATGGTTGATAAAGCCATTCAGCCGGAAGCCCTTCTTCTCAATGATTCGGTGCCACCATTTGACATTGTCGAGGGCTACCACGGCGTCGATCAGCTCATGCTCTTCCGGGTTCATATCGTCTTTCTCAGCCTCATACAAGGACTTGGGAATGGCATCCGTTGTGTTGGCAGGTGTAATTACAGACGGCAGTATATAATTCTCTCGGCATACAATCTTGCCTGCATCCAGCCAACGAATGAACTGCTCTTCCCGATATGCGTCTTCCAGCCCTTCAATCTTCTTAGAAATCTTGGCTGCGTATGTCGGGATGGCCGTCTCCATAGCTGCCAACTCATCCTGTGTCATGCCGCCAACGATTCTACGCACATAGTCGTTGATCTCCGATGCTGCATATCGATTGTTCCGATTGATCTGAGCGCATAGCATCGTGGTACAGCTTTGAATTTTCTGTTCTGGCGGAAGCTGTGCCATACGATTGCGGATGTATTCACTCAGCTCACTGTCCGCACGCTTGTACTTAGGCACTGCCTCGCCGTGATCCTCCACATCAACGCGGTACATTTCACCGGTGGCCAGCTCAAAGCGAACCTGTGCATCCTGCCCGGTCAGAGAAAATCCCTCGGAAAGATTTTCCTTCTCCAGCAGTTCAAATTCATCGCCAAATAAATCCGGAACGGAACGAAGGAAAAACTGCGGAATCCGCAATGCGGATACCTCTTCAGCAAGATAGGGCTGTACCCTATTTTGTATCAGCATATCTCCAAGCTCACCTCCCATAAATCCGTCATCCGCTTCGTTGGCCGCCGCCGTGTAGGTTTCCGCCTGCACCGTTGCTTCCCGAACCATTGCAGAAATCGCAGCGCTTCCCTGCGCCGTGCTTTCCAGCGCCGTTTTCACTTCCTGTACATTTACATCGTCAAAGGCATCGGCCTCAGTGGCTTGCGGCGCAAATGGAATTTTCGTCTGCTCTGCTTCCGGTTGAGTCACAGCCTGCGGTTCTTCCATCGCCTCACCGATACGATAATCCTTACGGCTGAAGCCTGCTTTATTCAAACCGACCACGATTTTCTCCAAGGTAGTGTGGAAGTCCACGGAGTTTGTCAACACATAGGAGGTGTTCAGAAGCGGCGAGCTGTGCTGCATCGCGTAGGGCTGACGCAGAATGCGTCCCAAGATCTGCTCCACATCCACAGTGGAGGTGCGGTTGGCCAGTGACGCCAATATGTAGGCAAAGGGGCAGTCCCAGCCCTCTTTCAGCGCGTTGACGGTGATGATGTATCGGATTTCACAATCCCTGCTCATCAAGTTCTGTCCCTTGAGGTCATCCACATCAGATGTTTTCACCGCTATCTGGTTTTTCGGAATGCCCATGCCTACCAGCATCGCCTTGATTTTATCAAACGTATCACTGTTGTCCCCAGTGCGCGGCTGTGCCTGAAACAGTACAATGGGCCGAATATACTTCCCGCCAGCTGCTTCTGCGGCAATAGCTTCCTGCTCAATGCTTCCTCTCAGCTGGATGGCATCCTGAATGACACTCTGCCGGGTGGTACGGTTATATACCACTACGGGGAGCTTTACCATGTGCTCCTTCTTCAGCTCACGGGCGTCCACATAGGAGATAATGTTGCTGTTTTTTCGCGGCGTTGCCGTCAGATCGAGTACGAAGGACGGATTCAGATTATTCAGCATCTCCGTGCTGAGCTTCGATTCTGCATTGTGGCTTTCGTCCACAACAACGATAGGCTCCAGATGGCGCAGCACCTGAATCAGCGCCGTATCCGGCGTATCGGCCAGCAGTGCATCCGTATCTTTGAAATACTCTGCAAAGCGGAACAGATTGCCATTTTCCTGATAGACCTTGCGGACGTCCTTCTTCCGGCTGTCAATGCGCAGCGAGCCATAGCTCATCACGCAGACCGTCAGCATTTCCCGCACAGTGTCCGGTGAAAAGTTTTGCCCGTTCAGCAGCATTTCCTTGGTGTACACGCCGACACGCCCGGCAAAATCCTGATCCAGTCTCTGCCGGTAAGGATGATTTACATCGGACAGTGTGCGAATGGTCTGTGTAAGGATCGAATCGCTGGGGACCAGCCACACCACCACCTGCGGCTTTCCGGTGGGCAAGGCATCAAAAATCCGCCTAACGGAAGCGCAGGCCATAAAAGTCTTGCCGCCGCCGGTGGGCACCTTCATGCAAACATGGGGTGCACGTTCAATAGAGTTATTATAGGACGGTACTCCGCCGAGACCCACCGCCACATCCTTGGAAAACCAGTATTCCCGCCACGCGGAAAAGAGATTGGTTCCACGGTTGACGCAGTCCAAGTAGGCGGAGAGGTCACGCATGACTTGCTTTTGATAGTTGTTAAGTTCCATCACCATGACCTCCTTACAGTTTCGTAATGTCGCGGGGGATTTTCTTGAATGTGATATGGTACTTTTCCAGTTCTGCCTCGCTGAGCGTGCAAAGGTCGGCGTAGATCACATAGGCATCGGCCTCGGTTTTGACCGTATGCAGGAACTCCCGGTTCAGCGTAGTAACAGCTTGCTTTTCATAATAGAAATAATAAGCGCTGCCAATGTGGACACCCATAAAATACGGTTCGTCCGGGTGCGATTCCGGCAGAGAGGCTTTCGTATCTGTAAAGTACACATACTCCCGGATCTTTTCCACGCCCACATTTTCGTTGAGCACATCACCGTGCAGCAGCGGTTCGCCCAAGTCATAGAAGCTGAAATTGCCGCCTGTACCTTCCACGGCGTTCTTGCCCTCGCCATAGCCACGGATCACACGCTTGACGCGCTCGGCGGTGATGCTGTCGGCGTAGTCCATCATCTCAACGAGGATAAACTTGCGGTGCCCGCCGTCCGCCTTGTTCATGTTGAGGACGGCGTGGGCGGTGGTGCCGGAACCGGCGAAGGAATCGAGAATAATGGAATCAGGTTCAGATGTTATTTTAATAATTTGCTCAATCAGTTCGTGCGGCTTAGGGGTTGTAAAAGGAATGGTTTCTGAGAATATTTGTTTGAGTTCGTTTTTAGCCATTTCATTTGTGGAAACGTCATTTGCAAACCATATCGTTTCTGGTGTTAGGCCGCGCTCTTTTTCATATAAATATGTTTTCTTTCTTGGGGTGTTGTTTCCATCTGTCCCCAACCAAATGCGGCCCTCTTCGATTGCCCTTTTCATCATTGGCTCGGTATATAGCCAGCATCGGCCAGCAGGCAGATGATGTTCTTTCCCATTGGGCGTCTTCAAAGTGTAAAATTGAGCTTGTGTGGCATGCCCAGCTTGTGCTGTCGCAGGATCCGACTTCCATGGTCCACGCGGGTCATTATCAGGATTAGAATATCGTTCCAGTGCTTCACCAGACATAGGAAGTTGTTTAATAATTCTACCTACAGCAATATTTTTAGCGTAACAAATAAGATAATCGTGCCTTGAAGAAATAGCTTTTCTA
>OMCS01000727.1_pt1 | contig 16557 bp, 15 predicted proteins | sample 1674241 | NCBI WGS metagenome assembly OMCS01 (sample SAMEA103958153, study PRJEB25191) | human gut metagenome
CGGGTCCTGTGCAGACCGTGCTGTTCGGGAGATTTAAGGAGGACGATTTATTATGAAAAAGATCACTCGTCGCAGCTTCCTCGCAGCAGCCGGTGTTTCCGCCGCTGCTCTGGCTCTGACCGCTTGCGGTGGCTCTTCCAACAGCACCACCAGCACCGCTGCTTCTTCCGCTGCAGCTTCTACCACCGCCGGTGATGCAGCCGCTGCTGCTTCCGACCCGAAGGTGACTCTGGTCTACGCCGAGGTCAACCCGCTGGACACCATCGTTGGCCAGACCGCTACCCACTTCAAGGAGAAGGTCGAGGAGCTGACTGGCGGTTCCGTCGTCATCGACGTGCAGGCTTCCGGTGTTCTGGGTTCTGAGAACGACGTTCTGGACGCCATTCTGGGCGGCTCCACTTCCATCGATATGAGCCGTATCTCTGCTTTCGCACTGACCAGCTACGGCTGCAACAAGTCCAAGCTGCTGAGCATCCCCTTCACCTTTGAGAACCGCGCACACTTCTGGAACTTCGCAAACAGCGACCTCGCCCCGGAGTTCCTGAACGAGCCGCAGGAGCTGGGTCTGCCCGTTCGCGGCATCTTCTACGGCGAAGAGGGCTTCCGCCACTTCTTCACCGTCAACCCCGTTTCCGGCATCGAGGACTTCAAGGGCCTGAAGCTGCGCGTGTCCAACGACCCCGTCATGAACGGCATGGTCGAGGGTCTGGGCGCGAACCCCACCGTCGTTTCCTTCGGTGAGCTGTACAGCGCACTGCAGACCGGCGTTGTGGATGGCGCTGAGCAGCCCATCGCAAACTACAAGTCCAACGCATTCCCCGAAGTTGCAAACAACCTGATCCTCGACGGTCACACGCTGGGCGCCATTCAGGCTGTTATCACCGATAACGCTTGGGGCAAGCTGACCGAGAACCAGCAGGCTGCCATCATGGAGGCTGGTGCGGATACGCAGGCCTTCAACGCAGATCTGTCTGAGAGCGCTGAGAACAAGGTCCTCGACGAGCTGAAGTCTTCCGGCTGCAACGTCGTCGATGTTCCCGATAAGACTCCTTGGCAGGAAGCTTGCCAGAAGGTCATCAGCGAGAACACTTCGGATCAGGCAGAGCTGTATCAGCAGCTGCTGGACATGAAGGGCTGAGCCTGAGCGTCCGCTCCTAAAGTTGTAAGACGCCCGGCGGGTGGTGACGGGATCTTCCCCGCCGCACCCGCCGGGCTTTTTGTAAGGAGGAATGAACATGCCGAAAATCTTTGACACACTGGATAAGATCAAGCCGGCCTATGACATTACCTACAAAGTGGTGCTTTTCATCTGCAAGATCCTGCTGATCGCGGATATCGCCATCACCACGATGTCGGTCATCGGCCGCTATGTTCCCTTTATCCCGGACCCCGCATGGTCGGAAGAGGTCGTGCTGACCTGCATGAGCTATATGGCCGTTCTGAGCGCTGCGCTGGCCATCCGCCGCGGTGCCCACATCCGCATGACCGCATTTGATGTCTACCTGCCCAAGACCGTGCTGAAGTGCCTTGAGATCCTGTCCGATGTCGCCGTCTTTGCACTGGGCGTCATCATGATGGTGGTCGGCTGGAACTACGCCACCACGCTGGGCGGCCGTGGTTTCTACGTCTCGATGCCTTGGCTGAGCCGCTTCTGGATGTACTTCCCGGTGCCTCTGGCCGGTGTTGCCATGATCATCTTTGAGATCGAGGCCGTCTACAACCACATCAAGAGCTTTTTTGTAAAGGAGGAGAACTGATATGACAGTACAGACACTGGCAATTGTTGTCCTTCTGGTCAGCTTCTTCGTAATGATCTTCCTGCGCTTCCCCATCGCGTATGCGGTCGGCCTGTCCAGCGTGTTCTGCATGTTGGTGCAGGGTCAGGCGCTGACCGATGTCTGCCGCCTGATGGTCAAGGGCATCTCGTCCTTCAGCCTGATGGCTGTGCCGTTCTTCATCACCATGGGCGTGCTCATGGGCTCCGGCGGTATTTCCGAAAAGCTGATCGCGCTGGCTGACGCCTGCGTCGGCTGGATGCGCGGCGGCATGGCCATGGTCAACATCGTGGCTTCCTACTTCTTCGGCGGCATTTCCGGTTCTGCTTCGGCCGATACCGCTTCCATCGGTTCCATCATGATCCCCATGATGGTCAATCAGGGTTACGACGCCGACTTCTCCACTGCGGTTACCATCACCTCCTCCTGCGAGGGTCTGCTGGTCCCGCCGAGTCATAACATGGTCATCTACGCAACCACCGCGGGTGGTATCTCCGTCGGCAGCCTGTTCCTCGCGGGCTACCTGCCCGGCGCTCTGCTGGCCATTGTCCTGATGGTCGGCTCCTACATCATCTCCGTCAAGGAGAATTACCCCAAGGGCTCTCCGTTCAGCATCAAGGGCTTTATCAAGCAGATGGGCACCTCCGTCTGGGCACTGGCCGCTGTCATCATCGTTGTGGTCGGCGTCGTCGGCGGCGCGTTCACTGCCACCGAGTCCGCTGCAATCGCAGTTATCTACTCGCTGTTCGTTTCCGTCTTCGTCTACAAGGGCCTTGACTGGAAGGGCGTCTGGCACGCTCTGGACGAGTGCGTGAACACCCTGTCCATCGTCCTGATCCTGATCGCCACCTCTGCGGTGTTCGGCAACTGCCTGACCATGCTGCACGTGCCCGATCTGGCCGCAAACGCCATCACCAGCGTGACCGATAACCCCTACATCATCGCTCTGCTGATCGACCTGATCATTCTGATTCTGGGCTGCATCATGGATATGGCCCCCATCATCCTGATCGCAACCCCGATCCTGCTGCCCATCGCAACGTCCATCGGCATCGATCCCATCCAGTTCGGTATCATCGTGGTCCTGAACTGTGGCATCGGTCTGCTGACTCCCCCTGTCGGCGCGGTCCTGTTCATCGGCTCTGCCGTGGCGAAGCGCCCGATGGAGAAGGTCGTCAAGGCCACCCTGCCGTTCTACCTGTGCATGTTCATCGCCCTGCTGCTGCTGACCTTCATCCCCGATATCAGCCTTGCCATCCCCAAGCTGCTCGGCGGCTACGTCAGCCCCATCGCAAACCCGCTGGGCCCGGTGTTCATCCACTAAACAAGTCATTCTCTCCTTCTTCTCCACAATTGTATAGAATGCGGAACAAGACCCCCGGCGTAAGCCGGGGGTCTTGTTCTTTTGTCAGAGCAGCTTTTTCAGCGTCGTTTCCCGCAGACCCGCCAGCTTATCGGGCCATGTGTTCAGGCGGGCAAGATCGCGGAGGAACTGGGCCTCGGTGAGGTCGGAAGTTGCCGCTTGCAGCAGTACGTTCCGTGTAAAAAGCAAAACATTGTCCGAACTGGAATAAAAAATCAGCTCGACATGACCGGAGAAAAGGGAAAACAGCGCCGTGCGCAGCTCGTGGGAGCCGAATAGAGGAACGAGGTCGGAATCTTTCAACAACAGCACGTCTGCTTGTGGAAAAAATTGCAGGGCCGTTTCGCGCAGGGCGGCGGCGTCCGGCCAGCAGGGAGCGGCGTCTGCCATCCGGGGCGCATAGCAGACGAAGGCTCCGGCGTCCCGCGCGGCGGCAATGGCCTTGAGGTGGGTCAACCGGGCGGGGGAGTCCAGCAGACAGCCGGAGGAAAAGCAGAGGGCGAACGCGCCCCGCAGGGCGGCGGCATCCAACTGTTCCGGCGCATACAGCAGCTCGGCGGAAGGGGCACGGTAGGGGAGAAGCTTCCCCGCGCCGGAGAAGACCACCGGCGTGCGGGCCGCGTCCGTGAAGCAGAGGTGGGTGCAGTCGATGCCGTCGGCGGCAAGCTGGGCTGCCGCCTTGCGGCCGAAGGGGTCGGCCCCCAGTTGGGAGAGGAGCGCGGCGTGCCCGCCCGCGCGGACATAGGCGCGGCAGAACGCAGCGCCCCATCCGCCGACTGAAACGCGGAACGTCTCGGCCAGCTCCGGCACCGTGTCCGCGCCCAGCTCCACCCATGCCTCGCCAAGGCAGAAAAGCGGCTTTTCCGGCATCTGTGCTCCCTCCTCTCCCGGTAAAATCGAGTTTCAGTATACACCCACAAAAAGTGGTTCGTCAACGGGATCTTCCCTTGACAAGGATGGGAAGACTATGCTAAACTTGCGAACTGGTGTAAGAAAAAACAGAAAGGACGTTCCATGGACCTCACAAAGCAGTTTGTTAAGTACGTATCCCAGAACATTTTCGGCTTGCTGGGAACTTCGTGCTATATTCTGGCGGACACCTATTTCATCGCACAGGCGGCGGGCACCGACGGCGTGACCCTGCTGAACCTCTGTCTGCCGATCTACAACTTCATCTTTGCCATCGGCTCGATGATCGGCCTCGGCGCGGCGACCCGCTATGCCATCCTGCGGGCGCAGGGCGACGAGAAGGCTCAGCGGTATTTTTCCAACGCGATCTTCTGCGCGTGCATTCTGGCGGTGCCCTTCGTTCTGGCGGGCATCTTCTGCCCGGACGGGCTGCTGCGGCTGATGGGCGGCGACGCGGGCATCGTGGCGCTGGGCGAGAACTACGCCCGCATCTTCCTGCTCTTTACGCCCTTCTTCATGTGCAACTATGTGGTGGCGTCCTTCGTCCGCAACGACGGCGACCCTTCGCTGGCCATGGTGGCGACGCTGAGCGGCAGCCTGTTCAATGTGGTGTTTGACTACATCTTCATCTTCCCCATGGGGCTGGGGCTGCCCGGCGCGGCGCTGGCAACGGCCATTTCGCCGATGCTCAGCATTGCCATTTGCAGCACCCACTTTTTGAAAAAGAGCAACACCGTCGCCTTTGTACGGAAGGCACCGTCCCTCCGGCTGCTGGCCCAGAGCTGCCAGCTTGGCATCTCCGGCTTCGTCGGGGAGCTGTCGTCGGGCGTGACCACCACCGTCTTCAACTTCCTGCTGCTTCGGCTGGCGGGCAATGTGGCCGTGGCGGCCTATGGCGTCGTGGCGAACTTCGCGCTGGTGGCGACGGCCATCTTCAACGGTGTGGCGCAGGGCGCACAGCCGCTGGTCAGCCAGTGCTACGGCAGGAATGAGATGGCCGGGGCCAAGAAGCTCCTGCTGCTGGGCTGCGGCACGGCGCTGGGGCTGGCGGCGGTGCTGTACGGCGTCGTGTTCGGCTTTACCGATTCGCTGGTGGCCCTGTTCAACAGCGAAAATTCGGCCCTCATGGCGGAGTTTGCCCACAGTGGGATGCGCATCTACTTCGCGGGTTACTTCTTCGCGGGGTGCAACATTGTGGCGGCGGGCTACCTCGGCGCGGTGGACCGCCCGACGGAAGCTTCCATCACCTCGCTCTGCCGGGGCATGGCGGCCATCGTGGTCTGTTCGCTGGTGCTGAGCGCCCTGTTCGGGATGACCGGCGTCTGGGCGGCCTTCCCGGCGTCGGAGGCCATCACCTTTGTGCTGACGCTCTACCTGCTCAAGCGGGGGGAGCGGACCGCCAAGGCGTAGAACCTTATTAAATATAGAGCTCCTGCTCCCGCCGGTTCTCTGCCGGCGAGAGGGGACGCACTGCCTGACCGGCCATTGCCCGCCACTGCGCGGGGGATTGGCCGGTCTCTTTTTTGAAGACGCGGCAGAGGTAATTGGCTCCCGAAAAACCGCAGAGGCTGGCGATGACGTCCAGCGTGTACTCCCGGTGGAGCAGCAGCCGCATGGCCGCTTCGATCCGGACCGTGGTGAGGTAGCGCCCCGGCGGCACCCCCACCGCAGCGGTGAAGGTGCGGACGAGGTGGCTCTTGGAGACGCCCAGCCGCTCGCTGAGCTCTTCCACGCCGTAGAGGCCCGCGTAGTTCTGGCGGATGTCCTCGATGGCGGCGGTGACGAGCGGCGGCAGCGCAGGGGCAGCGCTGTCCGCGCCCGAAAGCTCGCACAGCAGGGCAAAGACCAGCTGGCTCGTCATCCGGCCGTGGTGGTCCGGCGGCTCGTCCCCGGCGGCTGCGGCAAGGCGGCCCATCAGCTCGGCGGCGGCAGGGCAGGTCTCGCCGCGGGCGAGGAAGGGCAGCTCGGTAAGCCCGGCGAGGAACTGGGCGGCGGCTTGGCCGGTGAGCTGGACGCAGAGCAGGTGGCAGCTTCCTTCCGGGGCGAGGGCCAGCGGCGCGCGGCTCAAGATCAGGTGCCCGGCGGGGACGCTTTGGGGCGGCAGGAGGAGGGCCGACCCCGCCGCCGACGGCCCGATGGCGGGGAGGGATGCGGTGCATTTTCCGCTGGAGACAAGGCAGACCCACAGCCCCTCGCCGCTCAGGGTGAAGGGGGTGTCGGGCTGGATATCCTGCACCGAAGCAAGCGCGGCGGTGGTGCTCCAATCGTAAATCAATATCTGACACCTCAAATCAATAAAATGCTATTTTATATCATAAAATAATCTGTTATTATAATACCAACGAGAACGAGCACCGTCAAGGTGCCGTAACATAGAAAAATTTTTATGGAGGAAATGACCTATGGCTTCGATCAGCTGCCAGCATATCTACAAGATCTATCCGGGCGCTACCGCTCCTTCTGTTACCGACTTCAACCTTGAGATTCAGGACAAGGAGTTCATCATCTTCGTCGGCCCCTCTGGCTGCGGTAAGTCCACCACCCTGCGCATGATCGCCGGTCTGGAGGAGATCTCCAAGGGCGAGATGTACATCGGCGGCCGCCTGATCAACGATGTCCCCCCGAAGGACCGCGATATCGCAATGGTGTTCCAGAGCTACGCTCTGTACCCCCACATGACCGTTTACAAGAACATCGCATTCGGTCTGGAGCTGCGCAAGACCCCGAAGGACGAGATCGACCGCCGCGTCCACGAAGCTGCTAAGATCCTTGAGATCGAGCATCTGCTGGATCGTAAGCCGAAGGCTCTGTCCGGCGGCCAGCGCCAGCGTGTTGCTCTGGGCCGTGCAATGGTCCGTAACCCGGCCGTCTTCCTGCTGGACGAGCCTCTGTCCAACTTGGACGCTAAGCTCCGTACCAGCATGCGTACCGAGATCATCAAGCTGCACAAGAAGCTGGCTACCACCTTCATCTACGTTACCCACGACCAGACCGAGGCTATGACCATGGGCGATCGTATCGTCGTTATGAAGGACGGTATCATCCAGCAGGTCGATACCCCGCAGAACCTGTACGATATGCCTTGCAACATGTTCGTTGCAGGCTTCATCGGCAGCCCCCAGATGAACTTCCTCGACGGCACCGTGACCAAGAGCGGCGACCAGTACGCCATTGATCTGGGCGGCGACACCATCCCCCTGCCCAAGGAGAAGACCGCTGACGGCAAGCTGGATTCTTACGTTGGCAAGAAGGTCAAGATGGGCATCCGTCCTGAGGATATCGATGATGAGCCCGAATTCATGGCAAAGCATCCGGACTGCCATCTGGAAACTCAGGTCGATGTCTCTGAGATGATGGGCGCTGAGATCTACCTGTATCTGGAGTACAAGGGCAACAAGATGACCGCCCGCGTCGCTCCCACCTCCAAGGCCCGCAACGGAGATACCGTTAGGGTCGCCTTCGATCCGCACAAGGTCCATGTCTTTGATGTGGAGACCGAGCAGACCATCCTGAACTGATCATCCAAGGATCGTTTTTGGTCCTCCTAATAGCAAAAGCCGCTGGGAAGAGATTCCCGGCGGCTTTTGTTGTTATATAGATCGAAAAATCAGACCAGATACCCTTCGAAGCAGTGGAGGTCCTCGATCTTGACGATGCCTTCCAGATAGAGGCCGTCCTCGCGGTATTCCTCCACCTGCACGCTGCCGCGCTCCCGCATGGGGGCGGCGAGGCCGAGCTTGTCGTAGGGGAGTAGCACCTTCAGGGTGTGCACCCGGTCGCTGAGGATCCCGTCCAGCTTTTGCAGCAGCTTGTCCAGCCCGTAGCCGGTCTTGGCGCTGGTGAGCAGGATGTCCGGATCAAAGTTCAGGGCGTTGGGCTTATCGCACTTGTTGTAGACGGTCAGGCGGGGGATGTCGGCGCAGTCCAGCCCGTCCAGAACCTCGTCGGTCACGGCGAGCTGTTCCTCGCGCTGTTCATCGCCCGCGTCGGCAACCCGGACGATGACGTCCGACCACGCGGCTTCTTCCAGCGTAGATTGGAAGGCTTCCACCAGATTGTGCGGCAGACGGGACACGAAACCGACCGTGTCCACCAGCAGCACGGCCATGCCGCTGGGGAGCACCAGCTTCCGGCTGGTGGGGTCCAGCGTGGCAAAGAGCATGTCGGCCTCGGCGACGCTGGGGCCGCAGAGGGCGTTCATCAGGCTGGATTTGCCCACGTTGGTGTAACCCACCAAGCTGACCACCGGCATCCCGGTCTTGGCGCGGGCCTTCCGGCTCTCGCCGCGGCGCTTTTCCATCTCGGCCAGCTTTTCGGCCAGTGCGTCGATGCGGGCGTGGACATGGCGGCGGTCCAGTTCCAGCTTGGTCTCACCGGCACCACGGCGGGCACCCCCGCCGCCGCCGCCACCGCCGCCTTGGCGGCTCAGGCTCTCGCCCATGCCCTGCAAGCGGGGCAGCCGGTAGCGCAGCAGGGCCAGCTCGGTCTGGAGCTTGCCCTCGTTGGTCACGGCGCGGCTGCGGAAGATCTCCAAGATCAGCATGGTGCGGTCGATGACTTCCAGCCCGCCCAGCGCGGTGGAGATGTTGCGGATCTGGCTGCCGGTCAGTTCGCCGTCAAACACGGCGCACTGGGCCCCCAGCTCCTCGGCGGCGAGGTGGGCTTCCTCCAGCTTGCCGCTGCCCAGCACGATGCCGGTCTCCGGCGTCTGGCGCTTCTGGGTCACCTCGGCCACGGCCTCCATGTGGTTGGCTTCGCACAGGGCCGAAAGCTCGGCAAGGCTGCGCTCACAGTCCCAAAGACCCTGATCCAGCGCCAATAAGATCACCTTCGTCGGGGGTGTTTCTACTAAAATATCGTAAAGTTCGCTCAAAATTAACCTCTCAGTAATATATTGTGATGTTCTCTTGTCAGTGCGTAGCATTTGCAGGGGACCGGGGTGCCGTCGAATTTGTGGTATACGGAATCATGGTCGTAGACGAAGCCGGCCTTGGTCATGACCTTGCCGCTGGCGGGGTTTTCGAATGCGTGGCTGCAGGCCAGCCAGTTACTATCTGTATTTTTGAACCAGTATTCTACAACAGTGTTCAGCGCTTCGGTGGTAAATCCTTGGTTCCACCACTTCCGGCCGATGCAGTAGCCCACTTCCCACACACCGTTGGTATGGTCGAAACCGGGCCACGGGTCCCGCTCCGGTTCGGCGGAACTGGAGGTGAAAACACTGATAGACCCGAACACCTGCCCGGTGGCCTTTTCCACAATGCCCCACTGGTAGTAATCTCCGTTGGGGTAGAGCAGTGCCCATGCGGTCAGCAGCTCGCGGGTCTCGTCCGCGTTTTTGTGCGGCTCCCACCGCAGAAATTTTGTCACCTGTGGGTCGTTGGCCCAATTCTGGTACATCATCCCGGCGTCCTCCGGGGTCAGGCGGCGCAAAACCAGCCGCTCGGTCTCGATCTCCTGCGTTCCTGCATGGCGCATGATGCTCACGCTCCTCATCCTGTAAAGTTACGCATAGGATAGCACAAAATCCGCCCCCGCGCAAGCAAAACCGCGCCGATGAAGGAAAAAATGCTTGACAAGGAGAGAAACTTCATTAAACTGAAGAAGAGGAGAATAAAAACTCCCCGCCAACGCGGGGAGAAAGATCAGTTGGGGAGAAGATCGGTTTTCAGGATAGAAGCCCAGTTGCTCTGGCCGTACAAAAAAACGAAGAATGTGTACGGTCTGGGTAACTTCATTGACCTGATAAAAGGCGAGATAACCCTGCACGGGGACGAAGCGAATGGAAAGGCTTGCTAAGAAAGGGTCTCGTACAACGGAAAACCGAGCCGGGAGTTCTTCCAGCGAGTCAATGGAGCCGAATGCTCGGCGAACAAGATTCTGTGCGGCAGAAGGATTTTTAAGCTGATACGCAATAGAACAAGCAGCATCTTCAATATCCTGATGTGCCCGGTGGGAAATGTCGATTTGGTAGAGCATTCAGACCTCCCAGCGTTTTGCCAATTCGGCTTTGACTTCTGCCCACGGACGGGTCCGCCCGGCGGCTACATCGTCGAGGCCTTCCTGAAGCTTCCCGTACAGCTCGAAGCGGCCGACCATTTCCTCGTAAGTTTCAATGCTCATCACAGCGAGGTCACCCTTGCCGTTTTTGGTGATGAACACCGGTTCAGCGTAAGTGTGGCAGAACGTGGAGATATCATTGTAATTGTTGCGCAGGTCTGCGCTGGAACGAATCTTAGGCATCCGATACACCTCCTTATAACAAAATTATACCTGAATTCTTGTATAAAGGCAAGCGCAATCAAAGGAAAAGGAGCTTTATCATGGACGATATCCGTGCATTTTTATCCCGCAAGCCGCTGCTGTTTGACGGCGGCATGGGCACCTATTATAAAGCGGCTCCCGGAGTGGACTGCGAGCAGGCGAACCTGACCGACCCGGCGGGGGTGCGGAAGGTCCACGCCGAGTATCTGGCCGCCGGGGCGGACGCCATCAAGACGAACACCTTCAGCCTACCCCGGCTGGCGGCGGGTCATGTCCCCGGCTGGGAGAAGCTGGCGGATGCGGGCTGGAAGCTGGCCGTAGAGGCGGCGGCGGAGACCGGCGCGGCGGTCTTTGCGGACCTCGGCCCGGCCCCGGATACCGAGGCGGTCCCGGCGGCGCAGGTGTATACTGCTGTGGCCGAACGTTTTGCGGCGCTGGGGGCCAAAAACTTTTTGTTCGAGACCCTGAGCTCCGACGTGGGGATTCTGGAGGCTGTCCGTGCCGTGAAGGCGCAAGTGCCGGAGGCCTTTGTGCTGGTGTCTTTCGCGGTGCTGCCGGACGGCTACACCCGCGAGGGCGTCTACTGCAAGGACCTTGTCCGCCGGATGACCGAGAGCGGCTGCGTGGATGCGGTGGGCCTGAACTGCGTGTCGGCCCCCGGCGCGATGCGCACGCTGGCAAGAGGGCTGGCGGGCGGGGCGCTGCCCCTTTCCGTGATGCCGAACGCGGGCTACCCGGTGGTGACCCGGACGCAGGTGCGGTATCAGGGCAAGCCGGAATACTTTGCGCGGGAGCTGAGCGGGTTGGCGGCAGAGGGCGCAGTGCGCATCCTCGGCGGCTGCTGCGGCACCACCCCCGCCCACATTGCGGCCCTGCGGGCGGCGCTGGATGCCCTGCCGGAGAGGAAGCTATCGGCGGAACCGGTAAAACTTTCCACAACGGAAGTAAAACCGGTGGAAAACGAGGACACTTTCCTGCGCAAGCTGAACGCGGGCGAAAAGGTCATTGCCATTGAGCTGGACTCCCCCCGCAACGCCGACCTGACCGGTTATCTGGAGGGAGCGCGAAAATTGCAGGCGGCAGGGGCCGACCTGCTGACCATCGCCGACTGCCCCATTGCACAGGCGCGGATGGATTCCTCCCTTGTGGCGTGCCGGGTCCACCGGGAGCTGGGAATGTGCACCCTGCCCCACATGACCTGCCGGGACCGCAACCTGAACGCTACCAAAGCACTGCTGCTGGGACTGTACGCCGAGGGTGTGCGGGAGGTACTGGCTATTACCGGCGACCCCATTCCCACCGCCGAGCGGGACGAGGTGAAAAATGTGTACCAGTTCAACTCCCGCAAGCTGGCACAGTATATCGTGTCGCTGGCAGGAGAAGGGCGGGAGATGCCAAGCCCCATCACGGTGTTCGGTGCGCTGAACCTAAACGCCCGCAATTTTGAGGTAGAGCTGCGCCGCGCCGCAGAAAAGCTGGAAAACGGCATGAGCGGCTTCCTTACCCAGCCGGTGCTGTCGGCACAGGCGGTGGAAAAGCTGAAAAAAGCCCGGGAGACGCTGGGTGAGCGCGCAAAAATTCTGGCGGGCATCCTGCCGGTGGTCAGCCAGCGCAATGCCATCTTTATGGAAAACGAGGTCAACGGCATCCATGTGGATGATGCCATCATTCAAAGATTTGAGGGGCTGGATCGTGCCGCAGGCGAGGAGCTTGGACTGGAAGTCTCGGTGCAGGCTGCCAAGGCGGCTGCGCCCTATGCAGACGGCTTTTACCTGATGACCCCCTTCAACCGGGTGGCGCTGATGGAACGGCTCATTGCCCGCCTGCGCACCGAGGTGACGGGCTGAAAAGATAAAACGGGAGGAACACGCTGTGCCCTGCGAAAAACCATTGCTCAGCATCATTGTGCCGGTGTACAAGGTGGAAAACTATCTGCAAAAATGCATCGATTCCATTCTGGCGCAGACCTTTACGGACTTTGAGCTGATCCTTGTGGAGGACGGTTCGCCGGACAGTTGCCCTGCGCTGTGTGATGCCGCTGCCGCGAAAGATGCCCGCATTCGGGTGCTTCACCAGAAAAACGGCGGGCTTTCTGCTGCCCGCAATGCCGGGCTGGATGTGGCAAGGGGCGAGTGGATCGGCTTTGTGGATTCCGACGACTATATTGCACCGGAAATGTACGAAACACTGTACAAGGCCGTGCAAAACACCGGAGCTGACCTTGCTTTGTGTGATTACGCTGCGGTGGACGAGGCAGGCATACCCTGCCTGCCGCCGTACACCGGGCTTGCACAGCGGATCTTTACCGGGCGGGAACTGCTGAAAAGAGCCACGAATACGATGGCGCAGCCTGCGTGGAACAAGCTGTACCGCCGCGTTATCTTTGCGCAGCTGCGCTACCCGGAGGGTAAGCTGAACGAGGATATTTTTGTGCTCCCAGAAATCTGTCTGAACACCAAAAAGGCCGTGGTGGTGCCAAAGGAGCTGTATTATTATGTGCAGCGCGGCAGCAGCATTATGAACGGAAGCAAAACGCTGCGCCATTTTGATGCTGCCGAGGCCGCACAGCGGTATTGGAACTGCCTCGTGGAAAACGAGGTATACGATGCGCTGGCAAATGCGGCAAAGTTTACGATGGGCAGCGTGAGCCAGGTGTACCGGCAGCTGCCCCCGGCGCTGCGCAAGGCACCCCGCAGCCGGGAAATGCTGCGGATGCAGTTTGATGTGGTGGACCGGACGCGGCAGTATTGTACCGTTCCGGCGGGACTCTGGCTGCAAAGCCTGCTGTTGCGGCTATTTCCGCGGGAATATATGTGGCTGCGGAACATCAAAGGCAGGGGAAAATTAAAAATCGCATGAGAACACGTTATTCGATCATCAATATGCTGTTTAACATCGGCGGGCAGTTTTTGACGATGCTGCTGTCCTTCATCAACCGGATGGTGTTCATCCGCTGCCTTTCAGCGGAATATCTGGGGGTCAACGGCCTGTTTACCGATGTGCTCAGCATCCTTAATTTTGCGGAGCTGGGCATCGGTACGGCTATGGTGTTCAGCATGTATGAACCGGCAGCCCGGGATGACGAGCAGAAACTGGCGCGGCTGATGAACCTGTACAAGTGGATGTACCGGGCGGTGGCAGTCTCGGTGTTGCTGTTCGGGTTGGTGCTGCTGCCGTTTCTGCCCTACCTCATCAAGGGCGGCGAGGGCATTGAACATATCACCCTGATCTATATGATATATGTGCTCGGTTCAGCAAGTTCCTATCTGCTGAGTTATAAAAATTCCATCTATCAGGCCTACCAGAAAGGCTATATCTGCGCAGGATGGAGTATGGCGTGCGAGTGCATCAAGACTGTTTCGCAGATCACAGTGCTGCTGTTGACCCGGAACTTCATCCTGTATCTGGCGGTTCAGCAGGCGATACAGTTTTTACCCAACATTATGGTTTCCCGCATGGTGGACAAGGAGTTTCCATACCTGAAGGAATGCCATGAGCTGCCAGAAAGGGAGGAACGGAACGGCATCCTGAAAAATATCGGTGCCATGAGTATGCACAAGCTGTCAACCATCATCGTGCGCAATACGGACAGTCTGCTGATGTCCTCCTTTATTGGCCTTGCGACGGTGGGCCTTTACTCCAATTACCGGTTGGTGATCAATGCACTGAACAACCTGATGGGAAAATTTGCTGTGGCTTTTTCCGGCAGTATCGGCAATTTTGCAGTAATGGAAAATTCGGACCGGCTGTATAAAATCTATAAGGAAATGGATTTTATGTTCTTTGTCATGTCCGCTTACCTGACCGGTGGGCTGATGATGCTGTTTAACCCCTTTATCACGCTGTTGTTTGGCGGAAGATACTGTTTTCCGATGACCACCGTGATGGTCATTGTGGCAGAGTTTTACATTACACGAATGCGGCAGACGAATCTGCTGTTCCGGGAGGCCATGGGGCTGTTCTGGAACGACCGCTACAAAGCGGTGGCGGAATCCATCATCAATCTGGTGGCCTCGCTTGTACTGGTGCGGCAGTACGGCGTGACCGGCATTATCTGGGGCACCATCATCAGCACGCTGTGTACCTGTGCCTGGGTAGAACCCTACATCTTTTTGAAGTATGGCGTTCAGGATGCATGGCAGAAGAAACTTCGGGATTATTTTGCAGAGTATCTGAAGCGCACACTCCTTACAGCAGCGGTCTCTGCGGCAGCGGTGCTGTGGGTGCAGCGGTTCCCGGTGGGCAATTTCGGTATTTTTATTCTGGATGGGCTGCTTTACACAGCTGTGTTCGCAGGAGTGATCGTACTGTTCTACCGTGGCAGCGAAGAATATGATACGCTGAGGCAGCGCGGACTGAAGATATTGAAAAGGAGAGCGGAATGAACGCAAAGGAGCAGCCCTTGATCTCGGTGATCGTGCCGGTTTATAAGGTGGAAAAGTATCTGCCTGCATGTCTGGACAGCTTGTTGGCGCAGACGTATCAGAATTTTGAACTGCTCCTTGTGGATGACGGTTCGCCGGATAAATGCTGGGAAATTTTGCAGCAGTATGCGGCACAGGATGCCCGGGTGTGTATTTTCCGCAAGGAAAACGGCGGGGTGTCCTCGGCACGCAATTTTGGGCTGGAGCAGGCAAGGGGCGAGTATATCTGCTTTGTGGATTCCGACGACCTTGTGCTGCCGCAGTATCTGGAATGGCTGTACGATGCTTTGTGCAGCTGCGGTACCCGCATTGCCATGTGCCGCTACCGCAGCATACGGGAAAACGAGACTCTGTGGACGGTGACGGAGTGCCCGGCACCGCAGAAAATCACGACGGAAAACTACTCGTGGATGCAGGAATGGAGCGGCGGGCACTGCTGGCGGATGCTGACCCACCGGGAGGTGCTGCAGGATGTTCGCTTTGACCCGGCGCTGTTCTACGGGGGGGATGCCCTGTTCTTTGTAACGGAATTCCTCAAGGCAGGCAGTCTGGCATTTTTGAACTGCCCGCTGTATGCTTACCTTGAACGTCCAAGCTCTGCCGTGCGGCAGGAGCCGAGCCTGCGCTTTTACACGGCGGCACTGGCGTGGGAACAGATCTGGCAGCTGGTAAAGGGGCAGCCGGACCCCTTCCGCAGCACTACGGAACAGCGCTGCGTCATGTCCTGCGCCGAGGTATATTTCCGGCTGGTCAACCAGCCGGAGCGGGATTCCGAGAAGGAAAAAATGCTGCTGAAAACAGCAAAGCTGCACCGTCATGCTGCGTGGGAGATTCCGCCGGGAAATCAAAGCCAGAAGCTGCAGGCGCTGATGGTAAGCTACTGCCCGCATCTGGGCGCAAAGGCATGGAAGCTGGTGCGTTGGGTGAAAGGTTTGAAAAACTGATTGACAAATCCCACAAAAAACGTTATATTCTTTTTATAAATGCGTTGAAAAAGAGTGTGCATCGTCTGGGACCGCACAGAGAGCCGGGGGCAGCTGAAAACCCGGCGGGATACCGGCGGGGCACTGTCACTTTGGAGCAGGAGCGGTGAGCCTTGCCGGTAAGCCGCTTTCGGGTCTGCCCTACGTTACAGGGGCATCAAGGGGCGCGGAACCTTCCGCGCAATTTGGGTGGTACCGCGGTCATGTATTTACAGCCGTCCCATGGAACGCTCCGTGGGGCGGCTTTTTGCGTCCCACTTCATCAAATTTTTGGGAGGACACTATGAAAGAGCTTGCAAAGCAGTACGATCCCAGTCAGGTGGAAGATCGTATCTACCAGTTCTGGCTGGACGGCGGCTACTTCCACACGAAGGCCGATCCGGACAAGAAACCTTATACCATCGTGATGCCGCCACCGAACGTTACCGGTCAGCTGCACATGGGCCATGCGGTGGATAACACCATGCAGGATATCCTCATCCGCACCAAGCGGATGCAGGGCTATGCCGCCCTGTGGGTGCCCGGCACCGACCACGCCTCCATTGCTACCGAAGCCAAGGTGGTGGAGGCCATGCGCGCCGAGGGCCTGACCAAGGAGATGGTCGGCCGCGATGGTTTTCTGGAGCGCGCCTGGGCATGGAAGACCAAGTACGGCAACCGCATCGTCAGCCAGCTGAAGAAGCTGGGCAGCAGCTGCGACTGGGAGCGCGAGCGCTTTACCATGGACGAAGGCTGCTCTGAGGCTGTCAAGGAAGTGTTCGTGCGCCTGTACGACAAGGGACTGATCTACCGCGGCAACCGCATGGTCAACTGGTGTCCCCACTGCAACACCTCCATTT
>OMCS01000730.1_pt1 | contig 16486 bp, 18 predicted proteins | sample 1674241 | NCBI WGS metagenome assembly OMCS01 (sample SAMEA103958153, study PRJEB25191) | human gut metagenome
AATTTAGCAGATTTAGTAAATGAGAAGAATCAGAGCAGCGAACTCTGGCAGGCGCAGCGGCAGGCTGACCGCGAAAACACAAACGCCATGCAGGACGCAGGTATTGTTCAGATCACCAGCGACCCGGACGCTTATTTGCGGTACTTGAATTGTCAAGCCGACAATCCGAGTTATAGCGCAGGCAATGTCGCGCTCGTCATGGTGCAGGATCAGAGTGCGACTGTTTTCGGAACAAAAGACCGCTGGAAAAGCCTGATGCGCAGCGTATCTCCGACCGAGGAAAAGAACGGCGTCAAAATCTTCACCCGTTCATCTTTTGGAAAGGGCTACACGCTGACCGACGTGTATGACGTGCGGCAAACGACCGGACGTGACCTGAAGCATACCGTATTGCAGCCAGACAGCAAGGAAATGACGGAAGCACTGAAAACGCTTCTGAATTACTCCGTTGTACCGCTGGTAAGCGAGGAAAGTATCCCCCTGCCCGCCATCTATGACCCCAACCAGATGAAAATGGCGGTCAATCCGAAGTATAACGATGCAGAAGCGTTCGCAGGCATCGCAACAGAGATCGCCCACGTCCGTTTTCATGCCAAAGGCTATAATCAGAACTATTCGCGGGATGATTATGAGCTGGATGCGCAGAGCGTCGGCTATATGATCTGTCGTCGCTTTGGTGTTCCGTGTGAAGCGCCCGACGTATCAAATCTGGCGGCATTTTATGACGGCTTTGAACCGCAGGATCGGCGGCAGGCGCTCGGACAGATTCAGGACATAGCGCAAAAAATCGGCGGCAGCATCGAGCGTGCCATTACGCCGCAGGTTCGGTCACGAAATATGAACCGCAGCGCACGTTAAAAAGGTTTGCTCCCCTAACGGGGAACATACTCCGCTGGCCGTCCGCAGTCAAGGCCGGTCGATACTGGCGTATCGACCGCAGAGCCAGCCAGTGTGCGCACTGGCTGGGCCTTGACAGCGGCCACCCAGCGGAAGTGTGGCAGACAAGGGGAGCAAACCAAGGCTGCCCGCTGGCGCGGGCAGCTCCTATGCTGGGAGGGCCGCGTGCCCGACCTGAAATGCGTCTCACCGTGAGACGCATTTATGATATTGGAAAAGAGGTATCTGAACATGATAAAAAAACTGTTTTGTTTTGCTGCACCGGTTCTGCTGCTGCTCGTGGCTGGCACCCTGCTCCTGTGCAAGCACCATGCCGAGCGGACAGGTCTGGCCTGTCTGGACAGTGACCTGTGACACACAAGAAAAAATCATTCCGAAACGCCGCCCCTGTGTGGGCGGCGTTTACTGTACCTATCGTCTGGCTTGCTGTGCTGATGGCAGGCTGCTACACGCCCGGAATGACTATCTTTGACCTTGCCGCGCAATTCTCCGAAGTGACCAAAACACCGTTTGCGCTGCACTGGACGCCATATACGATGAAGTTTATCGGTATTTTCCTGTTGCTCTACGGAGGTGCGATCCTGTTCTACTACACCGGACAGAAGAACACCAGACCCGGCGAAGAACACGGCTCCGCGTCGTGGGGCAGTGTCCGGGAGCTGGACAAGAAGTACCGCGACAAGGATGCAGGCAAAAATGTCATTCTGACCCAACACCTGCAAATGAGCATGAACGGCAAGCTGCATCGCAGAAACCTGTTGCAGATCATCGTCGGCGGCTCCGGTTCTGGCAAGACGCGATTCCTCGCAAAACCAAACCTCATGCTTGCCAATGCGAGTTTTATCGTCACTGACCCAAAGGGCGAAATGCTCCGTGCCGTCGGAAATCTGTTTCTGGAGGAAGGCTACGTTCTGCGCGTTTTTGATCTGATCGACCCGTCAAAATCAGACTGCTACAACCCGTTTTGCTACATACGCAAGGACGCGGACGTGTTCAAGCTGATCGATAATTTCATCAAGAACACCACGCCAAAGGGCGCGAAAGCAAACGATCCGTTCTGGGAAAAATCGGAAACGGCTTTGGATTCTGCGCTCATGCTCTATCTGCTGCATGAGGCCCCGCCCGAAGATCAGAACATGGAAACAATTTTGTATATGATTGAAAACGGCGGTGCAAAGGAAGAAGATGACGATTATCAATCTCCGCTCGATCTTCTCTTTGAAGCCTTGGAGGAAGAACAGCCAGACCACATTGCCGTGCGGCAATACCATATTTTCAAGCAAGCTGCGGGCAAAACCGCAAAATCGATCTTGGTGAGCGCGGCTGTTCGCCTTGCATCATTCACCTTGCCTGAAATTCAGCGCATCACCGCCAGCGATGATATGGAGCTTGGCAAGCTGGGCGAACGGAAACAGGCAATTTTCTGTATCATTCCGGATTCTAACGACGCATCGCTCAATTTCCTCGTCGGTATGCTCTACACGCAGGCGTTTCAGGAGCTTTACTATCAGGCGGATAAGGTGCATCAAGGGGCGCTGCCGGTTCCCGTGCGGCTGATGTTTGATGAATTTGCGAACGTGGCCCTGCCGGATGGCTATGCCCGATTGCAGGCGACTATGCGCTCTCGAAACATTATGTCAACCATCATTCTGCAAAATATTTCGCAGCTCAAGGCGCTGTTCAAGGACGATTGGGAGGGCATCATCGGCAACGCGGACAGCTTCATCTATCTTGGCGGCAATGAGCAAAGCACGCACAAATACATTTCGGAGCTGCTTGGGAAAGAAACGATTGATACACGCACGTCCAGTCAAAGCAAGGGCAGGAATGGTTCTTTCTCGCAGAATTTCCAACAGACCGGGCGCGAGCTTATGACACCGGACGAGGTGCGGCGCTTGGATAATAAAAACGCAATCGTTCTGATTCGAGGCGAGAAACCAGTCATTGACGAGAAGTATGACATCCTGAAGCACCCGAATATCCACCGCACGGAGGACGGCGGCGCGCCGCCGTATCTTCACACGCCGCTGCGCGCATTTGCAGCGGACGATCTCTCATTCCCCATTGAAAACATTGACGATATTGAGATTTTGGAGGAATTTACATGAAACATGAATTAACCTCGCGGCGCAAGGAGCGCCGCATTATGGCCATCTGGACAAGTCTTGTGATGACGACAGCGCTGTTCACAACCTCGGCATTTGCGGCTGACAGCGATCCGCTGACCATCGTGAACAATCTTTCCGATTTTATCTTTTCCTGCATTAAGGCAATCGGCATTATCATCCTCGGCTGGGGCGTTGTGCAGCTCGGTATGTCCGTGCAGTCGCACGACGCGACGCAGAGAACGCAGGGTGTTCTTTGCCTGTTCGGTGGTCTGCTGATTGCGTTTGCAAAAGAAATCCTGACGGCGATCGGTGTGGTGTAAGCTATGAAGCAGACGAAAAACGCAGTCGAGCGCCATGTGCTTTGGAGCGACATTCATCTTGACTTGGACGATTGGCGCGACTTTCTTATGGAAAACTATCCGGAGCTGCCCGAGGATAAGCTCTATGAAAAGATGCACGAGCTGAACGCCGAATACCTCGACGACGAGCGTCGAAATCTGGACATTCAGTTTTCACAGCCGATCCTTGTCATTGGCGACATTGGCCGATGGAATGGCCGGGTGCAGGGATATAAGATGGTCAACTCCGGCAATATCCGTGACTGCCTGTACTCGGATACAGATAGGACAGAGTGGTATGTGGATAAGAACGGCGATCTGCGCGCAGACGCTATTCACCACGACGGCACAAATCACTATCTGTACCGTGTGTTCAAGCGTGGAGTTTCCGATGCACAGATTGAAAATCTGCAAAACAAAATTTATTGCAGGAGAGCAACGCGCACGGATATTACAAGGGTCACGCAGCGGCTTGGCGACAGCATTGCGGCCGTCTACGGATTTCGGATTCCAAAGCAGCGGACCCGGCAGCGTGACGCGAGGTAAAACAGGACACGCAGAAATGCGTCTCACCGTGAGACGCATTTTGAAAACGAAAGGAATGAGATTCAGCTTGCAAACATATCATATTCCTGATATACTATGGATAGAAAATACAGGAGGTGGTTGTATGCAGATCAGAGCATCCACGGCATTGCGCAACGAATATCTGCAAATCTCGCAGCTTGCAAAGGTGTCTGGCGAACCGATCTATATTACGAACAAGGGCGAAGCCGATCTGGTCATTCAGAGTATTGAAGCCTATGAGCAGCGGGAAAAAATGTTGGCACACCGGGCAAGCGTTCTGGAAGCGGAACTGGATCGCCTGAGTGGTGCGCCGACATATTCTCCGGAACAGGTGCGCGGCAGGATGAAGGAGATTTTTGATGCAGCAAGAGTATCAGATTAAATATCTGCGCGCTGCTATGCGTGATCTGGAGGGAATTGCACAGCTTTACCTCGGTTTAGCCGGTGCGGATTCTGCTGAAAAATTCATCGATGAAATTCTGCACACCGTAGACCTGCTGCGGACATTCCCGTATTCCGGTGCGCTGCATCCGGATATGGTGCTGGCAGAACGAGAGTTCCGTAAGGTCATTTGTCGTGACTATGTATGTGTCTACAAGGTCATTGACAGCGAAAAGACGGTCTATATCTACCGCATCGTGAACGGCAGGACAGATTACCCTCAGCTTTTGTATTAACTGCATCACGCATAAAAACCAGGCTCTTTTCATAAGAGACTGGTTTTCTATGCAGAAATTCTGTTTATCGTTCTTTCCGGAAAAGGACATCCAGATAGTCTGTTTTCCCGTGGATCACAGCGCCGACAGACACGAACTCGCCCTCGATGCGATAGAAGATCATATATCCCTCGCAGACCAGATAGCGCACATCCGTGTCGATTTCAAAACGGGCGCTGAGCGCCGTGCCGGACTGAGGAAACTGCTTGAGATTCGCGCACTGGGCAAAAATACTGTCCGTGATGCGTTTGGCTGCTTTCGGGTTTCCGTATTCGTCCCGAATGAAGCGACGAATTGCCGTCAGGTCGTTCATGGCACGCGGCGTAAATCTCAGCTTCATGCGTCCAACTCCAACCGGCGCATAACTTCCTCCTCGCTGACCCATCCGGCCTGTTCCGCGCTTTTCCAGCCCGCGTCCAGCTCCGCCATCAGGCGCTTGAGCGCCTTATTTTTCATATATTCCTCGTTCTCCGGCGAAAGCAGGAACGGCAGGCCCTCCACATTGAGTGACTGCTGGATGAAGATGTTGATAGCATCCGTCAGGTTCAGACCATAACTGGCGTAAAGCTGCTCGGCGCGCTGCTTGATTTCAGGATTCATGCGCATCTGAAACGTCGTTGTTTTCGGCGCGGATGAAACATTGTATGCCTGATTCATAATCATACCCCCTTTTCTTTTAGTATATCCTTTTGCACGAAAATGTCAATACGCAGTCACTACATTTCGGAGGTGATGATATGTGAGTGATAACTGGGTCGTATCGACCCTTGAAGATGCTTTAAGCAACTGGAATGACAAGCTGGCTGAAATCTGGTCACTCGTTTCACAAACGCCGGAATCCTTTCGCGGCGGCGAGATCTGGGCGGTCATTGTCAGCATCCACAACGCACTGGTAGGCTTCGGATATGGCCTGCTGGTGTTATTTTTTGCAATGGGCGTATTCCGCTCGGCGGCCAGCTTCCGCGAACTGCAAAGGCCGGAATTTGCTTTACGGCATTTTATCCGGTTTCTGCTTGCAAAGGTGGCGGTCGGCTCGTCGTTGGAGCTGATAACCGCGATTTACAAAATCTGCGGCGGCGTGGTCAGTACCGTCATGGGTGGTATCGGCTCTGCGATTTCTACAACAGCCACTTTGCCAGACAAAATTGTAGAAGCCATTGAGGATGTCAGCTTTCTGGAATCCATTCCGCTCTGGCTTGTTTCCCTGCTCGGCAGTCTGCTCATTACGGTACTGTCCTTTGTGCTGATCCTGACCGTCTATGGCCGCTTTTTCCGCATTTTCATCTACACGGCGATTGCGCCGCTGCCTTTAGCATCGTTCGCGGGCGAAGCAACGGCCCGCACCGGGCAGACGTTTCTCCGAAGCTATGTCGGCGTGTGTATGGAGGGCGCGGTCATTGTACTATCCTGCGTGATCTATTCCGCTTTTTTATCTGGCGGCAGCACAGCGCTGGATGAATCACTGCCCGCCGTCACAATGGTCTGGCAGTACATCGGGCAGCTCATGTTCAATATGCTGGTGTTGACCGGTCTTGTCAAAGGCTCTGACCGGCTGGTGCATGAAATGCTTGGCGCATAAAAAGAGATTGCGTCCCGACTTGGGACGCAATCTCTCTACCTGTTTACAAAAATTCCAGTGTTGTGGATTCTCCCGGCTTTAGATCCTTCGTATAACGATGTATCAGTTCCGCCATGATCTGTTCTTCTCGTCTTTTTCGGACGAAGTGGACAATCCATGTCACGGCAAAAAACAGGATGCAGGCGATAAAAAGCAGGATGCAGGCTGTTCGGTGTGCTTCCGCCCAGCGTAGCCAAAACAATTTTGTCGCTACAAAGTAGCAGCCAAGCGGAAACAACCGTAATTTCCAGAGGATACGAACGACGATTGGCAGACTGAGGATCACAAGCGCAACGATTAAGAGTTGGTGTCCGATAGTACGGAACAGAGGTAATGCAGAAGCCATAATATCTCTCCTTTTGTCAAGTTTTTATCCATAAATATTATCTTATATACACATTTTCTTGTCAAATTTTCAACATTTTTTATCGAAAATATTTTTCCATCGAGCTATAATGTCTGAATCTTGACCCGTGGCTTAATATGGGGTATAATATAGCCACAGAAAGGAGCTGACGCTATGAGCATCATTCCAATGCGTGACCTGAAAAATACCGTTGAGGTCGAGCGCCGCTGTGCGGAGGAAAATGGTCCTGTCTATGTCACGAAAAACGGCTATGGTCGGCTGGTCGTGATGGACATTGAGTATTACGAGCGCACCATGCAGAAGATGGCGGAAGCAAAGGCAGTGCTGGATGGCCTGGCCGATGTGAAGTCCGGAAAGGTCGTTGACGGAAAAGCAGCAATCCAGAATATCAGGAGCAGATATGGCATCTGAATATACGTATCTGCTGACGCAAAAGGCCGAAGCCGATTTGGACGGTATTGTTTCCTATCTTTCGCTGGAGCTGGCAAATGCAAAAGCAGCATCCGACTTTGTAGGCAAATTGCAGGATGTGATTGAGGAAACGCTGCTGTTCCCGTTAAGCGGTTCTCTGGTCAACAATGAGTTTCTTCCCGATACGGCGGTTCGGAAAAAGGTGATTGGAAACTATTTGATGTACTATCTTCCGGACGCGGAGCAGCACATCATCTATATTCTCCGGCTGATCTATGGTCGCCGGAGCGTCGAGGAAATTTTAAGACAGTTGGAAATTTAATATCAGCGTATGGAAAAGCGCGTTGCCCGTCATGGGCGACGCGCTTTTCCATATCCATTTCATAAGAAAGAAGGTAATCCATATCGAAGTCAAAATTCCAAAAGAAATCCGTGCACACCGGGAAACCATCTTTTTCGGTCTGTCTGCGCGGCAGTTTATTTGTGCGGTGCTGGCTGTCGGTCTGGCGGCTGGCATCTACCTCGGCTTGGGCGGCATCATCGGCAAAGAGGCTGCAAGCTGGCTTTGCCTGCTGGTGGCCGCGCCGGTTGCGATTGCAGGATTCTTCCATTACAACGGCATGAGCTTAGAACAGTTTCTTTGGGCGTTCATCAAATCCGAAATTCTCTGCGCAGGCCCGCGACGGTTTGATTCTGTCAATCTCCATGAAGAACTGTTTTCAGATTTGGAGGGATTGCAAGAATGATGAAATCCCTGTTGGCTGCCAACCGCAGCGAGAAAGATTCTTTCCGCATCCCGCACAGCGTTCAACAGTCTATCCCTGTCCGCCGCATCTACACGGACGGTATCTGGCAGGTCGGGCAGAAGTACAGTAAAACGTGGCGCTTTTCGGATATAAATTACGCCGCATCGTCGTTAGACGACCGACGCAGTATCTTTCGTTCGTATGGCGCGGTGCTGAACAGCCTGCCAACCGACGCGACCGCAAAAATCACGATCATCAACCGCCGCCTGAATCCGGTTGACTTCCAGCGCACAATGCTCATGCCGGAGTGTAACGACGGACTGGACTACTATCGCGGCGAGTACAACCAAATCATCTTGGACAAAGCTGCTGAAAGCAACAATCTGGTGCAGGAAAAGTACATCACACTGTCAATCGGCTTACGGAAGATCGAGCAGACCCGCGCCTATTTCCGCCGCGTCGATACCAACTTGTCTGCCAGCTTTGGGCGGCTGGATTCCGGAGCCTATGCCATTTCCTGCGCTGACCGGCTGCGGCTCCTGCATGACTTCTTCCGACCTGGCGAAGAAGCGTCGTTCCGGTTCGACCTGTCTACGAACATCAAACGCGGCATCGACTTCCGCGATTTGATTTGTCCGGACGGGCTGCAATTCCGCGCCGGATATTTTGAAATGGGCGGCAAGTTTGGGCGCGTCCTGTTCATGCGTGACTATGCCAGCTTTATCAGCGACGAAATGATAAAGGACCTGTCTGACTTCTCCAGAAACCTGCTGCTGTCCATTGACATTCTTCCGATTCCCACCGAAGAAGCGGTACGCGAGGTGCAAAGCCGAATCCTCGGCGTGGAAACGGACATTACACGCTGGCAGCAAAGGCAGAACCGGCAGAACAATTTCACAGCGACGGTTCCGTATGACTTGGAGCAAATGCGTACCGAATCAAAAGACCTGTTGGAAGATCTGACCGCCCGTGACCAACGGCTCATGTTCGCCTGTGTGACGCTCGTTCACATCGCGGACAGCTTGGAGCAGCTTGACGCAGACACGCAAACGCTGCAATCCATTGCGCAGGAAAAGCTCTGCGGTTTCTCTGTTCTCCGCTACAAGCAGGAGGACGGCTTGAACACCGTCTTGCCGTATGGCCTGCGTCGCATCCACGCTTTGCGGACGTTGACCACCGAGAGCTGCGCTGTTCTCATGCCGTTCCGTGCGCAGGAGATCCAAGACCCCGGCGGCTTGTATTACGGTGTCAACGCCATCTCTAAAAATCTTCTGATCTGTGACCGCAAGCGGCTCATTTCACCCCATGCGTTCTATCTCGGTGTGTCCGGTTCTGGTAAGTCTGTTGCCATGAAGAATACCATTGCCAACGTCGCGCTGTCCACCAACGACGACATTATCATCATCGACGCGGAACGCGAATACGCGCCCATTGCGCGGGCGCTGGGCGGCGAGGTCATTGAAATCTCTCCGAACAGCCAACACCATATCAATCCGCTCGATCTACAAGACGGGTACGAGGACGGCGAAAATCCCATTGCGATGAAATCCGAACTCATAACCAGTATCTTGGAGCAGCAAATGGGCGCGGGCTTACTGTCCGGTTCTCAGAAATCCATCATCGACCGATGCACGGCAAGCGTCTATCAGAACTATTTCCACGCAAAGGGCGAACTTCCTATGCCGCTCCTGTCCGACTGGCGCGCGGAGGTGCTGCAACAGCCAGACCCCGAAGCACGGGAAATCGCCCTTGCCGCCGAGCTTATCACGGAGGGCAGCTTGAACGTATTCGCGCATCCGACGAACGTGGACATTAACAATCGCATTGTCGTTTTGGATTTGTACGAAATGGGGGAACAGCTCCGCCCGACCGCTCTGGTCGTAGCACTCGAAGCCATTCAAAACCGCGTCATGGAGAACCGCAAGCGCGGCAAATACACTTGGGTATTCCTCGACGAAGTGTATTTGTACTTCAAGTACAAGTATTCTGGCGAGATTTTGTATCGCGCGTGGAAAAGATTCCGCAAATACGGCGTAGCCTTAACCGCCGCAAGCCAGAACGTAGAAGAATGTCTGAAATCCGAAACCGCGCGTCTGATGTTTGCAAACTTGGAATTTCTGCTGCTGTTCAATCAGGCGGCAACCGACCGCGCAGAGCTGTCGAAGCTGCTTCACATTTCCGATACGCAGCTCAGCTATATCACAAACGCCGAAGCCGGTCACGGTCTGCTGCGCATGGGCGGCTCCATCGTGCCTTTCGTCAACACCATTCCCCGTGAGACTGAGCTATACAAACTAATGACAACCACGCCGGGAGAAAACCTGACATGACGATCATGCTCGGAAGTTTGTTTGACGGTATCGGCGTGTTCCCGCTGGCGGCAAGCAGACACGGCATTATGCCTGTCTGGGCGAGTGAAATTGTACCGGACGCTATTTCTATCACAAAGCGCCACTTCCCGGAGATGGTGCATCTGGGCGATATAACAAAGCTGGACGGCAGGAAAATTCCCGCCGTCCATGTCATTACGTTTGGCTCTCCTTGCCAAAATCTGTCTTCGATTGGCCCGCGCGATGGCTTGTCGGGCGCAAAATCCAGCCTGTTTTATCATGCAATTCGTATTATCGAGGAAATGAGGGATGCCAGTGGAGGGTTATATCCAGCTATCGTTGTTTGGGAAAACGTCATTGGAGCTATGCAGCAAAATCTTAAAAATGACTATCTTGCCGTACTGCGATCCTTTACGGGCACCGAAATTCCAATGCCTGATTCTGGACACTGGGCAGATGCCGGAGTGGTGCGAGGGCAACGGTGTGATCTGGCATGGCGTGTCATGGATGCCCAGTATTGGGCGCGGCCCCGGCTGGCCCGTCGAGAACGAGTCTTTGTTGTGGCAGATTTTACAGGACAGCGTGCCGCAGAAATACTTTTTAACGCCCGGCCAATGTACGCGGATTCTCGGATTTGCGGTACGGGTGGGCTGCCCGCCGCCGAAGATCATAGAATCGCTTCTTTTGAAGCAGGGCGGCAGATACCCGTCATTTTACCCTTTTACGGATTCAAAATGCGCGGAGCAGCCGCAAACCGCGACCGGCGACAGTTCCTTCGGAGTTTTGGAAAACGCACAAATGTCTTTCCAACTATTCTAGCGTCCGAGCAGGCCGCTTTTGCGTATTATTACGAGGATGATCCGCTTGCCGGCTGCATCCGCCATCCAACCGAAGTGGAAAGTGAACGCCTGATGGGGTTGCCGCCAGACTGGACGAAGTACGACGCAGACGGCACGGAAATCCAAAGCTCCAGCCGCTATGCTGCGATTGGAAATTCCATCGCGCTGCCATGCGCCGAGTATATCATGGCGGGGATTGCGGCGGCTTTGCAGAAATAGATCTCACGGTGAGACGTATTTCTACGGTGTCCGCTTTTACAAAGCCAATTCTAAGATTTAACATAAATGCGTCTCACCGTGAGACGCATTTGGGAGGTGAACACCATTCCAGATATTCGAGAGCGAAGCAATCGGCCAAAGGACAAGCAGCCGAAACATCAAACTGCATCTACTGTGCAGCGCCAGATGGTGCAGAAATTTGTAAAAGAGCTGAACGACAGTACGAAGCAGTCTGACCGCTCGGACAGCGCGGAACGCACAGCGACCGAACAGGTAGAAATGACCGCCCGTGAAATTGTCCACGAAGCTGTCCGGGTTCCGCGCCGTGTGCTCCAGCATCCCGCCCGTGGAGAATCCGCAGATTCTTCCGCAGATGTGCAGCCGAAGCAATCTGACCAGCCACACCATGCGCCGGAACCTCCGCGGCAGCGTACAGATGCCCCGCGGACCCGACCAGAACCGCAACAGCCGCAGAGCACCCCGGCGGCCGCACCGCAAGAGCAGGTCCGGCGCGCCTATGTTCAGAAAGCCGCAAAAGAGGCTGCAACAGCACCATCCACCACGCCGGAACAGCCGCGACCGCAGCATACCAAAGTGAACGCACCATTGGCAGAAAATGCACCGCGCCAGCGCACAGAGGACGTGCGTAGACGCCCCGTGCGAAAACAGCGGCAAAATGCACCCACCTCAACACCGCAAGAGCAAGGGCGACGTGTGTATGTGCGGCAGGCAAAGAAATCCCGCGCAGAGAAACCGTCTGTGCGGGATGATCTTCATACAGAGCAGTCGAAAATCCGGCTTGCGGAAAATCTACCAGAGCGTGAATCGTTGCTTATCCGCGAAAAGCCAGATATACCTGAAATCCGTAGTCAGGTGCAATCCGAAGCCGCACCAGCAAAACCGTCCGCTGTTCGTCATGGAAAGCAGCCGGACGCATGGACACCACGCAGCGCGGCGGCTTCAGTTATGCGCGGCAAGGAGCAGTCTATTCGTGAGCGGCCAGCGGTCACACCGGCACACGACTTGCCGCCCGCGCCGCAGGAGCAGGCCCGGCAAGCCTTTATTGAAAAGCAAACACAGCTCTCTCAAAATCCATCTATCGAATCCATCAATCCATCCGCCCCGGCTGCCCCGATTCCGCCGCAGCCGCCTGTTTCAGAAGCACCTGTAATTGCGCCGGAGCGTCAGCCGGTCACGGATGGCGGCGGTAAGCCTGCATCACCTACGCCGCAGTCTGTCCAGTCACCAACGTCGGCGCAAACTCCACCAGCGGAGCAGCCGCCCGCCATCCGTGAAAAGCCGAAGCCAAACGCTGCGCCGAGAGAGAAATCCCGGCGTGGCGTTGATATTCGGACGCGGGAAGTAGCGCAAATCAGTGCGCCAAAGGCACAACCAAAAACGTCTGTATCAAAAATTGATACAAAGCGTGCGCGGAAAGCGGCAACGCAGGATGCACAACGGAAGATGCTTAAAAAGACTAATTCCCGCGCAGCAAGAGCAGCCGCCGCAGCCGCGAAAAAGCTGGCCGAAGCCGCGGCAAAGGCCGTCAAGGAGCTGATAAGCGCCCTTGTCAGCTTGGGCGGCGGCACGGCGCTTTTTGTCGTGTTTTCCATCGTCATTGTTGCGGGGGCGTTTTTGGCTTCTCCGTTGGGGATTCTCTTTGCTGACGAACAGGAAAGCGAAGATACCGTTCCGCTGGCAACCGCCATTGCAGAAATTCAGGGTGAATACCACGCAGAGCTGGAACGCCTGCAAAATGGAGATTATGTGTCCGTCCAGATTATCGGACAGGCCCCGGATTGGCGCGAAGTCGTAGCTGTGTTTGCGTCCAAAACGGCAGGCGCGGAGGACGGCATTGACGTTTTCACGCTTGACGAAGAACGTGTGGATCTGCTGCGTCAAGTTTTCTGGGACATGTGCGAGATCACGACGGCAACGCAAACCGTTGACGTTCCAGACAGCAACCCGGACGACGATGTGGATGACAGCCACACAGAGATTGCGCTGACCATCACGATCACGGCCAAAACCGCCGAGCAAATGCGCCTGATATACGCTTTTACAAAATACCAGAACGACGCGCTGGATGTGCTGCTTGAAAACCTCGGCAGCCTGAATATTCCGATGGGTTCACTGACGATCTCACAGGAGGACGCGATTGCACTGCTTGAAAATCTCCCGGACGATCTTGACCCGGCACGAAAAGCCGTTGTGGAAACAGCGGTGCAGCTTGTCGGGCGCGTATCGTACTTCTGGGGCGGAAAATCTTTGACCCTCGGATGGGACGACCGCTGGGGTGTTCCCACGGAAGTCACCGCCGCAGGCAGCGGTTCCACCGGCACGATCCGTCCGTTTGGGCTGGATTGCAGCGGATTTGTCGATTGGACATTCTACAACGCCACCAACGGCAGCTACTATCCGGGGCGCGGCGGCGGAGCTGCCACACAGCACAGCTATTGCACGAACATTTCATGGAGCGACGCGCAGCCGGGCGATCTTGTATTCTATCCAGACGATTCCCACGTCGGCATTGTCGGCGGCAAGGACGCAGACGGCAATCTCCTGATCGTCCATTGCAGCGGCGGCGCAAATGGCGTTGTCATTACCGGCTCGGCTGGTTTTACGACCGTAGCCAGACCGGATTACTTTTCAGACTGAAATACGTCTCACGGTGAGACGTATTTCGACAAAGGCCGGACTGGGGCGATTCTCCAGTCCGGCTTTTTTGATACATATTATAATGTAGAATCCTGAAGAAATGCGTCTCACCGTGAGACGCATTATTTTTGTTTGAAAATCCGGTCCGGGAAAACCGAAGCGTCGATCAAATCAGTAGGTGCAATATCAAGAGCGTCGGCAAGATTGAAAAACACATCCAGCGAAAAACTCTTTGCCAAACCCGGCGCTTCAATGGCGCTGATAAGAGAACGGCTGATCCCTGCTTTTTCGGCTAACTGTTCCTGTGACATTCCTCGCATTTTGCGCAGCGCAGCGATGGCAATGCCCAACTGGATAAAACGGTCGTGATTTTTGAATGAAATATTTTTGCCCATACACTGCACCTCCTGCGTATAAGCAAATTATACGAGTTCCCATAAAATCTTTCTGTCTGAAATGGTGTCGTATTGATTTAATCTGTGAGCAATACTATAATAATCAAAAGCGAAATAACGCATACAAGCGTATTTGCACACAGTTTGCAGAGAGACAGAAAGCAGGTGTTGGAATGGCCTCGCCCAAAAGCTGCGCGATCCTCGGACACAGCCCTATGCGGTTTGCATGGGGATTTGATGAAGAAGCTGCGGAGTGTCACGATATGAAGATGGAGTTGGCCCAGCAGATCATGGTGCTGCGGCAGCAAGGGGTGACGCACTTTTCCGTGGCCTGCGACTACGGCGTGGGGCTTTACGCCGCAGAGATCATTAACGCGCTGCGGAATGATGATCCGGAACTGATGCTGTTTTGTGTTACGCCATACGAGGAACAGGCGACAAAGTGGACACCGGAACTGCGCGAACGCTATTTCGATATGCTGATAAAATGCACACACATGACGGCTGTTAGTCTCCATAAACAGCCAGACGCACAGCTGAAAGCCTACCGAACAATCATCCGGCAGTCTGACATGGTGCTGGCGGTCTACGATCCGGCATCTGCGCGCGGGGATGATACCGATAAGGCTGTTTCTTATGCGAGAGAATTGCGCCGCCCCATGCTGATGATCCACCCGGACACATTGAAAACGACATATTCCTGCGTGGAAGTCTGATATGTCAGCGCACTGTCCTTTGCTATAATGAGCATAGAAAAGACTTCGTAAATTTCTACAAATTTACGATGAAACGCCAGATGCTCCTTGAGATCATCGGCCTTTCCGCGTTTTGGGTGACGGAAATTTTGACGGCGAATAGGCTTTTAAGCGGCACCGCCGAGGAAGCTGATTTTCTGAACGGCCTGACGCTTGCTGTCCATTGACGGATGCACATACAGCCGCAGCGTCGTCGTAATGTCCGCGTGGCCCAGCATTTCACTGACGCTTTTAATGTCAATCCCATTTTCAATACAGCGGGTCGCATAAGTGTGACGAAGTGTGTGATAGCTACGCTTCCGGATACCACACCGACGCAGAACAGATTCAAAATAATATTGATAGGTGCGGGGCTCCATTGGCTTATCCGTTCGGCCTGTCAGGATATACGCATTTTGTGACAGACCAGAAACAGCTTTTTTCAAATACGCCATCATATCGTTTGGAAGTGGGATAACGCGCACAGATTTTTCGCTCTTTGGTGTCTGGATGATGAGCTTCGTTTTCCCATTCTGACGGACACGCTGAACGGCGCGCTCAATGCTGACGGTGCCGTTTTGAAAGTCAATATCTGAAACCCGCAGGGCGCAAACCTCACCAAGCCGCAATCCTCCGTTTGCGGAAAGTAAGATTCCGGCGTCCTTGTGATTGGGTGACGGCGATAGACCTTTCCTGAGTTGGTCAAGCTCCCACGCAGAAAACGGTTCGATTTCACGCTGTTTTGCCTTCGGCAGCTTGGTGTTCAGCGCGTCACAATAAAAATGGTATTCTGCGCTGGCAAACCGGAGCGCAGCTTTTATTAGAACACCGATGTCACGGACGCTTTTGGCAGATAACCCACCGCCATGCAGCCGCCCACTTTGTCTCTTTTGGCTTAGGAAGTCAGAAAGCTGTTTCGCCGTCAAAGAAACGACGAAGATCGAACCAAGCTCCGGAAGGATATGATGCTCGATCAGAAAAACATATCTGGCTCGTGTAGACGGTTTGATCTCAACCTGTGCCAGATACCACGCAAAAAGCTCCGCTACCGTCAGGCGGCAGTTCACGACCGGGGGTGGTACGACCATCCGTTTCCGTTCCTCCAGCTTGGCCTTTGCTGCGGCATAGGTGCGCGCATAGACAGAAGTGTATTTTGCGCATCCATCCGGTTTCCTGCCACTGATAAAGCGCGCTTCCCAACGTCCGTCTTTTCGCTTATAAATGTTCTCACCTGTTTTTGGCAAACGGCACCCTCCTTTTGACGGCTGTTCTGACTGCGAATACAGATACGATGTTCGCACAATAGTATTCTGCATCACCTGATACCGATTGATATTTGCGAAGACGACGCAAATAATCAATATTTTGATACCGAACCGCATTGACTTTTTGCAACGCTATTGTATAATGGTGTCAGAAATTAAGATATTATTGTGTTTTCAGGACTTCGTAAATTTGTAGAACTTTATGAAGCCGAAACTGCCATGCTTTGTATGTGCAGATAGTATGTCACATCTATGCTGGTACATACGGAGAATGGAAG
>OMCS01000741.1_pt1 | contig 16332 bp, 21 predicted proteins | sample 1674241 | NCBI WGS metagenome assembly OMCS01 (sample SAMEA103958153, study PRJEB25191) | human gut metagenome
TTTGAGAAACTTTAAGAGTTTTTCTGTCATCTCTAAAACGCAAACCGTTTGTAGTACCAAAGGTAGAGCCGTAAGCCGTATAAATATAGTCTTTGCTATTTGGCGCATCCCAAACGTGAGGGGTAACGCCTGTCGGGAAAATAATAACTGCGCTCGGATCAAATGGGCAAGCGGTTGCAATTTCACGAACACTTTCATTATTGCCATAATAAATATTGCAATAAACATTCGTATTCCATTTGTTTCTTTCCTCCTCAGACACGTGGCAGGACATATCGTTTTTATGGTCTATAATTTGCTTATCGATAATCAAATTATCATTACAAAAATCTTCTCTTTTAGGTTTGTCCCCACCGAGCCAAAGATTAAGCCCTATTTCTGTTTTATTTGTGCTGCTCATTGTGCACCTCCTAAACTGTCTATAAAATTAAATGATATTTTTGCAATTTTGTCCCAATCGTCTGCATTATAATCAAGCGCATCAAGCGCATCGAAATCATAAATACACTCATTCGCCTGCATAACAACACCGGGACAAATATATTTTTCAAAATAAGAAATATTTTTTAAAATTTGCGATAAAAAAGACTCTTTACTGCCGCCAACAGAAAAAACAAAATTCGATACGCTAAACGTCATATTTTTATCAAAAGTTTTCAAACATTCCTCTTTAAATTCATCATATTTATATTTAACAAAACCTTGCGATAAGCCTTTTTGAACATTCTCATAGTTAATCTCATCCAAATCGAGCAAATCGCACATCATTTTAATGCCGTAATTTTTAGCCGAATCACAAAACACTTCAGAAAGTATTTTATCAAAATATTCTTCCACAAGCGTCATTCCCGCATCAATAGCTTTAATCATGGCATAATTGAATCCGTTTCTTCTTACGTTCAAATTAAGCGAAGACAAAAGCGACGAAAGCCTGTAAATGCGTGTATTGCTAACATTCATAAAGTTCGACCTCCAAATTGTCGAGAAGAATATAGCCGTCGCCGTCGCAAAGAATACAATCGCCCAAAACATTTGTTCCGCTTATTTCAACGCTTTGAACGCTGTCGATTTTCAGCGCCGCCTTTCTAATCTCATCAAGTGAAATATTATAGTTTATTTTATTGCGTGTTAAAATTTCATAAATGTTATCATATATTTCTTTCTTTTGTGACGCCTCATCAGAAATACTGTCAACATTAGCCTTGACCTTTATCGATACATGTGTCTTTTTGGCATACTCAAAACGAATTTTAACACCAAACAGTTCAATTTGCGGAAATGCTTTTTTGATGCCTTCCAATTCTTCACTCGTGAGTTCTCCGGGGCAAGAAACAATTACCCTTACGCTTCCGGGGGTGTCGCTTTGCTTTATTGAGCAATCTTTAATATTGCCAATGTTTTTAATTTCAAGTTCAATTGAACTTTTATTAAAATAATTAAGAGGAATTTTAAATGTTGACATAATTCTTTTTCTAAACGAGCCGTCGCTTTCGTCATCGCTTCCGCCTGTTATCGGATACGCATTAAACGCATATTCAATCCCCGACGGAGGATTAACAAGAGTCAGTAAATTGTCGCCCTCTAAGTTGTATTTTTCTCCGTTTCCCAAAGCGGTACAGGAAACCGATATACTTGTATTGCCCGCTTTAAGAATAACCGCTTCATCTGTTGAATACTGAATAAGCGGATAATTCGGTTTTGAGCAAACAGTTCCCTTTTCAATAACTATATCGCTTGCAATTGCCTCATTAATGCCAAATGTAAGCGTACCCTTTGCTTTAGTACCGAGCTTTCTTTTGCAATCACGCAACGCACCGTGACGGTCAAGATATCCTCCCGTTGCAGTTTGAACAAACGCTTGCTTTAAAATAAAATCGCCGTAGCATGACAAGCCGTAAAGTTCGCTTGCAATTGCTTCAAGCTTTTTTTCATCAATAGAATTTTCAGCAATTTCCCTGCCAATTTCTTTATTGTAAGCAGCTTTCATATTCTGCAAAATTTCATTATATGTAGACTTCATATTACAACGTACACCTGCCTTTCCTCATTATTAATAAGAACATTAACTGTAATTAAATTATCGTTTTTGATATATGTAACATTTTTAACATATACCCCGTCAAGCTTTGATAAAGCCATTCTGATAAACGACAACATAAGCCTTTCGTTGTCTTTTGCCTCGTGTATTCTGCTGCCGAAATTTTTGTCGGGATAGAATTCTCCTTTTTCGCAAAAAACAGCCGAGCGGCACAAATTAATAATATCGGCTGTTTTTTCATTAATATCACTCAATAATTTTGCCCTCCTTTGATATAGTCAATCCGTTTATCACTATGCTTCCGTCATTTTTGAGGTGAATATATGCACCGGAAAGAGATGTGATTTTAATTTCTCCGTATTCAACATTTGAACTGTCGTTTTCAACTCCTATGCAAACCTGCTCTCCTCCGCCTTGAGTAAGCAAAAGCCTTTCACCCTTAGGTACACAAAAATTGTAACCGTAAGGAGAGTAAAAATTAACATTTCTTTCAACGCCTGTTGAAGTTGCCTCAACAGCACCTTTTGAGCTCATAGTAACCTTGCCGCATTCAACTGCAGGCACTTTTTGCTCTTTAATAATCTGCTTGCTAATCCACATAATTTACCTCCGAGATATCAATATTTTTTCTTAAAATAAGCTTTGTTTGCTCAGCGTTTTCATCAATGGAATAAACCTTCTCAAAAAGCAGATAATCATTAAAATCACCAAGTTTACCGCTGTAATCAAACCGCTGTAAAAGCTCGCTTTCAACATAACCTTTAAGCGTTATTTCAAGGCGCTTATAATCCTTGAACGAATCTTTGAGCATTTTAGAAATTTTATAATTTCTCTGCCAACTCGGAAGCGCCGCAAGATTTACATATCTTTGCCTTGAAAATCCTAATTTTTCAGCAAGCTGCGAATAGGTGTGGCAATCGTAAAGATACGAAAATTCCTTTTTATAATTAACTGCCGAAATCGGTTCGCTTCGATTTATTATGCTTTTAGCCGAAATCACTGAAAAATCATTAAGGCTTAATATATTTTCGCTCGGTTTCAACATAAAAATTTCGTTATCGGCATTAATCCTTATTGAATTGCCGGTAATTGTTGAAACAAGCAAATTGATGGCACCGTAAAGCGAGGAGCCGCTTGAAACTTCATATTTTTTAAACGTGCAAATATCGTCAAGCTTATAAGAAAAGCCGAACGGTTTTGCATAAGCGTCAAACAGACTTTGAGCACTCGGACGATTATATGTATAAGCGAAAGCATCGTTGTCAACCAAAAGGCAGGCGCTTGAACGAGCATAAATATATGTTTCAAATCCTCTTTCATCAGCAATTGTCCTCTGGCAATCGCAATAGCCGTTAAATATCAGTTTATTATTTTTATAAGCATATACTCTCTCAATTTCATCAAGCGATTTGCCGCCGATAATTTTAATGCTTAGACTGTCGCAAGCAACCTCTGCCGTCTGTGTTAAAACGGCTGAAACAATACCGCTTGGTATTATTTCCTTCCCCAACGTTGTCACTAAAACAATTTTCATCTCAGCTTCACCCGATCACCTTTCTTTATTGAAAACGGACTTTCTATATCATTTAATTGCATAATTTCGTCAACGCTCATATTTGCCCTTGCCGCAATATCAAAAGCAGTATCCCCGTCATATGCAACAATATAATCGAGAGGAGCAATTTCCTTTTTATCATCACACACCTGAGTAAACTCAAATTCATACTCGATTTTACCAAGCGTTGCGCTTGAATCATACTTAAACTCGGTAAAAATTGCCTCAATAGGATAAAGCGACGGGCAATGAAGTTCGCCTGCGCCTCCCTGCCTTAAAAGATATGACAGGCGAGCGCATTTCTCGTCTGCATCGTCTGAGAAAAAAGTGCCCTTTCCTTTAACGATAATCGGTTTTTGTGATATATCTTGAGTAATTCCTTTTCCGTCATAGACAGAAGTGTTTGAAACATCACGAGAGGTAATAACCTGAATATATGACGGATTTGTATCAAACACAAAATCCTTAAATCTCATTTTAAATTCTTTCATTATTCACCTGCGGATTTATCATATCGATTTTTATCAAGACGGATAATTTCGCTTATATTTTCCGCCTGTTCATATTCCTCATTCACCGCTTTCACCTCCGAAATCAATATTTGTGCCGAATGAAAAATAGCCGTTAAGCCTATATCCCTTGGCTTGCTTTACATATTCAAGAGGCTGTGCTTTTATTGAAGTAATATTAAATTTTTGGCTTACCCTGCAAATATTTAAAAACACATCCTTTGCAAAAGCAGAATTATTTTTCTCGGTGAATATACCGACCTTAATTTTGACATTTGCATATTTTGTATCATCGCCAAGCTCTATAGGCGTAATTTCCATCTCGTCAAGACCGACACAAACAAACGTATTTTTTATTTCACCGGCATAAGATACATTTTCAAAAGGCTTGATGATTTTAATATTTTTAAAAAAATAATCAGCTTTAAGAGCTTTTGCAAAGGTGATTATAAAATCATTAATATTCATCGTATTCTGCCTCCTTAATTTCTCTTAAAATGCCTGTATAATAAATAACCTCGTCGTTTATTTTCACTGCATTTTTTCTCAAAAATTTATACTTGCCCGACGAAGTTTGCAAATATCCGTTATCGCTTATTTCCATAACATTGTGCGTTTTCGGACCAAGATACAAATAATATCTCGCTTCATTTGTTCCAAGCTCTGTAACATCATCGTCAAATGCACTGCTCTTTTTTCGCCACAAGGGATTTACGGTGCATTTAAACGGCATTGAGTTCCATTCTCCGTCATAAAGCGTCGCCTCAATTCCGATTTTATCAAGATGATTTTTTATAATATATCCTCTTCTCATATTACACCGCCTCAAAAGCAAAATGATTGTTTTTAATCAGCGAGGCACACTGTTCAAGAGCAAAATTGTATATTGCCCTTGCATTTTCAAGCGCAGAAGACGTGTCAAGCGAATATGACACATCTCCTGCCTTAAACGAAGTGATACCGTCTGACTGATTAGTAAGCATATATCGATAATAAGCCTTTGCAGCGCAAAGAAATATTACGCAGGAATTATTTTCGTCATCGCTGCTTTTTAAAAGTGAATTTATATATTCACATTCCATTTCGATAAGCGATTGATATTTTCCCGCATCTTCCTCACTCAAAGACGAAAGAGTGATAAATTCCGCTTTAATTTTACTTAAATCAGTCATAATAAATCACCTTATTTTGCCTTAACAAGCATAGCAACGGCATCAGGAAAAATGTTTGAGAAACCAACAATTGTAGATACTGTTGCTCTTTCAATCTGACGGTCGATAAGCTTGTCAAAATCTGTTGTAATGTCTGACGCAATTACTCTTTCAAACGCATAGTTTTTATCAATTGCAATAAGGGTATCGGAATCCATTTCCTTTAAGCAATAAACCTCTGCACCGAAAGGAGTAACCATTCTGCCTGTGCCGTGAAAATCGAGACCTGCGTTTGCATCTCTCATTTCAGGTAATTTAAGAAGTCTTGCAAATGACTTAGGGTCAACAATTATTGTTGTAAGATTGTAAGGCTTCATCATTGTGTAAATATCAATAAGATTATCATAAGTAAATGTATCACCGGTATATGTAATCTTATTTACGGTTGGTTTGTCAATTGTTGCAAGTGCATCGTATGCCTCATAATAAACCATATTTTCACCGATTCTGCGAAGTGTGATTGAGAAAAGGTCAAGCTTTTGGAACTTGATTGCCTCATATGATGCGGAAATCATCTTGCCGTATTTTTTAAGCTTGGTAAGCTTGTCTTTAACAGTAATCTTTACATCTGAAAATGCACTGCCCTCGGCAACATTTATAAAGTCAACCAAATCAGTTGTATCTTCAAGCGAAATAGACCTGTAATCAAGCGAATCAATATAAGATGTGGTTGCAATGATTTTATCTACGGTGCACGCCTCTCTCATACCGAGCTTAATAGAACGGGATACAAATTCAGGAAAAAGAGCAGCTGAATCGGAAGTTTGGAAAAACTTTGAAACAGTATCGCAGTTTTCGCCCGAAACCTTAATGTCAAATCTTTTAAGCTGACGTTCGTATGCGTCAAGGCCTTCAAGAGATGTGCCCTTGTAGTTTTCTGATGGGTCAAGTGCTTCAAGTGCCTGAGTGAAAGACTTACCTGTGGTGTATAAACTTTTTTCAATTCTAATGTTATCGTATGACATAAATTAATTCCTCCGTTAATTATAATTTAAATTGATTTACTGTATTATTTGTTTTTGTGTCATTACTTTTAATTTGAAGATGAGCGGTGCTTTCACGGTTTTTCTTTGTGAAAGCTTCTTTAAAGGACAAAAGTTCCTTTGCGGTCATAACCTGTGCCACAGAGGAAAAAGCCTTAATATCCATCTCCGGCATAGCCTCTGCGCAAAGCTTTATAACCTCGTTTGCAAGGCTTTTCTTGTACTTTCTGCCAAGCTCTGCCTCATCCTCAAGTGAATCAACATAATTCAAAAGCGAATCAAGCTGAAATTTTGATACCGTAGTATCGTCGCTCATATTTTTGAGCGTCTTAATAATATCCTCCATATTATTCTCCTTTGTAAATTTAAATGCTTTTGTAACTCCTGCCTGTCTTTGCGCAGGAACGGCTACAAAGCTGAACTCATACGCATCGCTGATATCTGACAAAATCGTGCAGGCGGTTTTGCCCTTATATTCTTTGCCCGAAACGTGTTCGCATCTGCACTGCCTTTTATCCTTGCCGCAAATTGAACAGGTTGCTTTTTTTGATGAGCAGGAAACTGAAACTTCCTTTTTAATTCCTGCGTCAAGTTCGTCAATAAATCCTTTGTTTTCCTCATTTTTGAGCATATAAGCCTTTGCTTTTAGCATATAATAAGGCTCGCCGTCGGCTGTTGTTGTATTGCCTTTTTCAATCCATGTTTCAAAAACACGTGCCTTTTGGTCGCTCGATTTCATTGAATGGTCGCTGATACCCGTTTTGCCGACAAAAAGCGTTTTAAGTTCATTAAGCGCCGATAATGAAAATTTTTCAAAATCCCTGTCTATGTCGTTATCGCAAAGAATAACAGTAAAAACATAAAGACTGTCTGCGTCAAACTCACGCCTTGTATACTTATTGATTTTTTTCAAGTCCTCAGTGCTCGGACTAAAACCTTTTTCTACATAACCAAAGCTCAATTTTCAATCTCCCTTCTTATTTTTTCTGCCTGTTGCGTATAAAGCTGTGCCTTAGCCTCGTCACATTCATCTTGAAGTGTAATTTTCTTCCATTCGATATTCGCCTCATAAGGCAAGGCATTTATTGCAAGATACATATTTCCGATTTGCTTAATCACAGGTTCAAGAATACGTCTGTACGATTCAAGCTCGCTTGTCAATATATCTGCCTGCTGCGTGCTCATTCTCTCTGTTGACGACCAACTAAGACCAAGCATAAACGGCGGAAGCCCTGTTTTTGCAACAATCTGTTCAAGAAGCTGTCTTACAGGGATTTCACTGTCAAGCACAGCATTGTCCGCACCGATTACCTTAACGCTCACATCCCCGACTGCCACAAAATCCTTAACGGTATTTGAATTCATGGCATCTTTCCACGCATTTGCAACGGTTTGCGCCGTTTCGTTTGCGTTTGAATAAGCGCTGTCCTTATCCGGCTTGCAAATAACAGAATATCGAAGATTTCCCGCATGCTTCCAATTTTCGCCGATTGTATTATAAATTTCGAGCAAAATATTGCTTACAAACGGCAAGCCGGAAAGCAAACTTGTGCCGCACAAATCGGAAGGCTTAGGATTTAAAACAGAATATAAAATCAAATTCGGCTGATTGATTTTAGAGCCGTTATTATAAAAATCGACATCAATTCCGTTTTCTGCCCTTTTAAGCTCAATTGACGAAAGCTCGCTGTTATAAAGCGCATATATCCCGTCTGAGCACATAACTATTTCGCCTATTGCCGTGCCAAAGGTTAAAAGCTGATTAAGATAATTTGAAACGAAAGAGGTTATCCCCCTTTGGTTTCCGCCGACATTTATCGACTCAAAATACGAGTTCATCATTTCGTTTATTTTTTCATTTCCCGTATCAAACCTAAAGCCCTCGCAAAGTCGCACAATTTTATTAATTGCGGCGTCTAAAATAGGAACTGCATTTCTAAGCTCGGCATATACTCTCGATTCGCCGTTAATCGGCATATAACTTGTAAGATTATAATAAGGATGATTTGTAGCGATTGACGTTTGAACCGCACATGCAGCATTTGAATTTTGACTTTTCTTTTTTCTTAAATCTAAAATTTTCAAAGCTAATTCCTTTCTATTGCAAAAGACGCAAACGAATTTCCTTGTCCCTCTCTGCCTAAAACAGTAGCGACAAAATATCGTATATCATCCATTGCGTGGTCATTTTCTTTTTTAACCGCATCCTTTTTTATACTGTCATCCCAGCGATAGATTGAAAATTCTCTTATTGCGTCGGCACAGCAGGGATATATAAATATCTCCCCACCCTTGAGTGCCTGGCACACTCGGTTAATACCCGATAGAACATCATTATTCGCTTTGATAACACGAAATTTTTTGTGCCTTAAAACAGTTTGAATAAAAGATGCAGCTGACGGGTCAATAATCAAAGCTGTTATATCCTTGCCGTTCGCAAGTCTTTCAAGCTCACGGTAATATTCCTCATCTGTCAGCTGAATACCGTTGTCTCTGCCTGAATAATAATACTCGTCAAGCCGATACCACTTGCCGTCGCACTCACCCCAAAGTCCTAAAGAAAAAGGATTTACCGTTCCGTAGTCGCACGAAAGATAATATCGTGAAAAACCGCCGTCGCACCTTTTTATGTGCCTTTCAGGTGAAAACATAGGATAAACAAGACCTTGAGCTGTGACCCATTTTCCCTCAATAAATCGCTCATAAAAAGCGCCCGAATAAAGACTTTTATATCTTTTTTTAACACTTTCGGACAAAGAGGGATTGTCGTCCATAGTGAAATGGATATACAAAACATTTTTTTCTTCGGCTTTTTTTATCCATTCCATATAAAACCAATGATAAGGATGCTCCGGATTGCAGTTGAAAAAGTATTTTGAATTTTCAAGAGAGCACCTTGCAACCGCCTGTTCAACAAAACTTCTCGGCATAAGCGCAACCTCGTCGAGCATAACGCCACCCAAAGTCATACCCTGAATGAGTGATGCACTTGATTCATCTCTGCCGCCGAAAAGATAGTAACGGTTAGTCACATTGCCTCTTGAAATCGTAACCATATTCCTGCTAATCCTGTAATCAACGCTGAAGCCAAGCTCTTTAAGCGTCGGCAAAAGCGGAGTAATAACATTTCTCCTAAGTGAAGAAATTGTTTTCCCGCAAATGGCAAACGAAGTATCGCAAAAAGCATAAAAGGACCAACAAATAAACGATATACCCATACAAAGCGTTTTGCCTGACCTTACGGCGCCGTCGCAGATTATTCCGTTTTTATTTTTGACGTCACTGCCATTGCACCACCAATTTAAAACGGCAAGTTGCTTTTTTGAAAACGGGATAAATCTATTCATCAAATTCCTCCGTATAATGCCTTTTAGTCGCCTGCGTACTTTTTTCCAGTGCCTCATAAAATGAGGTCGGCGACTTGTCCGTTTGCTCATTCACCATTTCTCTGATTTTGTCAATAGCCTTAAGCCTGTCAAAAAATTTAATCTCCATTCCGCCTCCCTTTGGGCGCTTGATTTCGCTTACGTTAAACAAATCAAGCGTGTTAAGCTTTTGGAGTATTTTTTCCTCAGGCTCGAAAAGCAGGCTGACCGCATCCGTTATTTCGCCGAATGCAAGACGTCTTAAACCGTCGCATACCTCCTTTTCGCTTATCTTCTTTCTGCGTGACATTTCACACCTCCATATCATTTTTTTGCAGGGCAAAAGAAAAACTCCCTACACTAACAGCGTATAGGGAGTGAAATATAACGTTTAAAGGCTATATTTTGCCTAAAAATTATTCAAAAAATTTTATTTTAGCCGATTTATTCAATATATGCGTATATTTTAAATGCGATTATTGCGCAAAACTTTAAAAAAAGCAAAAAAACAGCAGATATTCAAAAGCTTGAAATATCTGCTGTAAATTCCTATTATATTATGTATCAACCCTCGTCAATCGGGTTTTTATTATTTTTCTTTGACTCTCTGCCGTATTTTTCCTCATAACCGGGGTTAATATAATCCTCAACCACCTTGCCGTCACGAATACGGATTACACGTTCTGCCTCTTCCGCAATTTCATTATCGTGGGTGATAACTATAACTGTTCTGCCCTCATCCTTAAGTTCGTGTAAAATTGCCATAACCTCTTTTGTTGATTTTGTATCAAGGTTACCCGTAGGCTCATCTGCCAAGATAACAGGAGGTTTTGCGGCAATAGCTCTTGCGACGGCAACACGTTGCTGCTGACCGCCGGACATTTCTGCAGGCAAATGATGAATACGACTTCCAAGTCCTACTCTTTCAAGCGCCTGCTGCGAAATTTCACGCCTTTCCTGCTTTGGCATACCTCTATAAACCAAGGGAAGTTCAACATTTTCAAGCGCAGAAAGTGACGAAATAAGGTTGAAGCCTTGGAAAATAAAGCCGATTTCCTCATTTCTGATAACACTCATTTGGTCATCTGTTAAATCGTCAACAAGCTTGCCGTTGATATAATATTCGCCGTGAGTAGGAGTATCAAGCAAACCGAGCATATTCATAAGAGTTGATTTACCTGAGCCTGACTGACCGATAATGGCAACAAATTCACCCTCGTCAATAGTGATAGATACACCGTCAAGAGCATTAACCTGATTTTCACCCGGATTATATATTTTGTATACGTCACGAACCTCAATAAGATGCATAAATATGCCTCCGTTTGTAATTTACAAATAGTATATTATGATATTACAAGATATAATCAAAAAAGTCAAGTGAATAATTATTATAAGATTGTAAATATTAATAAAGAGGTGACAGATAATGAGCATCAGCAAGGACGATTACAGCAAAATGACTGACAAAGCAAGCCCGAATTCGCCAAAGGTGTTAAACTGCATTAAGGCATTTTTAATCGGTGGCACAATTTGTTTAATCGGTCAAATTTTGTTTATGATTTTTGAAAAGGCAGGATTAAACGAAAAGGAAGTTTCAGCCGCAACGTCAAGCGTATTAATTATTATAACCGCTATTTTAACCGGTATCGGCGTTTTTGATAAAATTGCAAGACACGCAGGTGCAGGAACAATTGTGCCGATTACAGGTTTTGCAAACAGCGTTGTATCCCCTGCGCTTGAATGGAAGCATGAGGGCTTTGTGCTCGGTACCGCAGCGCAAATGTTTTCAATCGCAGGTCCTGTCATAGTTTATGGCACGGCGTCGGCATTTTTATACGGCTTGATAATATTTATTTTTAGATTATATTAATCTCAATTTTTATTTAAGCGTTGCGAATATTTCGCAACGCTTTTGTTACATTGTATAGTTTTTTAAGCATTTTATGCTTTACTTTTATTTATATTTGCTATATGATATATTTATAGGACTTTATACATTTTTGCTGAAACGGAGTTATTATGCTAAAGAAATCTTTAATCATTAAAACAGATGCAAAAGCAAATGAAAATCAAATAAAAATAATTGACGATATCAGAATTACATATTTAACCTCTCGGCTGATAAGAGTTGAGGCAGGCACTTTTACCGATTTGGCAAGTTTTACCGTACTCAACAGGAATTTTCAAGTCGGCAAATTTAATGTCAAAAAAATCAAAAACAAAATATTTGTCGAAACAAGTGACGTTATTTTCATTATAAAAAACGGCACTCCGATTTGCGTTAAAATAAAGAGCAGCGATGAAACGCAATATTTTAAAAAGCAAAAGAACTTAAAGGGCACAAGGCGAACGCTTGACGCAACGTTTGGCAAAGTACCGCTTGATAACGGCTTAATTACAAAAGACGGCGCATTTTTGCTTGATGACAGCACAAGCTTTCTTTTTGATGACGAGGGACATTTTGTGAAACGAAGCGGCGGCAAGGACTATTACTGCTTCGCCTACGGCAAAGATTATAGCAAAACGATAAAAACATTTTTTGAATTATCAGGCTATACTCCCCTTGTGCCACGCTTTGCTCTCGGTGTTTGGTGGAGCAGATACCACGCATACAGCGACAGCGAATATATCAATTTGATGGACAGATTTGAAAAAGAAAAAATCCCGCTTACCGTCGCAACAATTGATATGGATTGGCATTGGGTAGATTTAAAAAAGCAATTCAAAATAAATGCAAACGGTTGGACGGGATACAGCTGGAACACAGAACTTTTTAAAGATTATAAATCATTTTTAAACAATCTTCAAAACCGCAATTTAAAGGTGACGTTAAACTTACACCCTGCCGACGGAATAAGGCATTTTGAGGATATGTACAATGACGTTGCAAAGGCAGTCGACATTGACCCCGAAACAAAAGAGGACGTCAAATTCAGCTGCAAAAGCGATGATTTTTGGAATGCGTATTTTGACAAGGTACACAAGCCGTATGAAAAAGACGGCGTTGACTTTTGGTGGATAGATTGGCAACAGGGTAAAAAGAGTGATATTGAGGGACTTGACCCGCTTCTTGCATTAAATCATTATCATTTTCTTGACAATGCGGAAAACGGAAAGCTGCCGCTTATTCTGTCACGCTACGCAGGGCTTGGCTCACACCGCTATCCATTAGGCTTCTCCGGCGATACGGCTATAAATCATAAGGTTCTTGACTTTCAACCTTATTTTACTGCAAATGCGGCTAATGCGGCATATTTTTGGTGGAGCCACGATATCGGCGGTCACCATTTCGGCTACAAGGACGATGAACTGTATTTAAGATGGATTGAATTCGGAGTATTTTCTCCTATTTTAAGGCTTCATTCAACGTCAAACGATTTGCTCGGCAAGGAACCGTGGAAATACAGACGTGACGTTTATTTAAGCGCTAAAAAGTGGCTTAATTTCAGGCACAGGCTTATTCCTTATATTTTCACTATGGATTATAAATGCCACAAAAACGGCACACCGCTTTGCAAGCCTTTGTATTACGCTTATCCAAACGAAGAAAGCGCTTTTAATGTGCCTAATGAATACTTTTTCGGAAGCGAGCTTATTGCAGCCCCCATAACATCGAAAACAAATAAAAAAACTAATATGGCAACGGCAAAAGCTTGGATACCCAAAGGCACTTACACAGATATTTTTACTCTTCAAAAATACCACGGCCCTATGGATATAACGCTTAACCGTGAGCTTTACGATATTCCCGTTCTTGCAAAAGAGGGCGCAATTATTCCGTTATCTAACGATGACGGCAACTCCTCGGCAAACCCTAAAGCACTTGAATTTTGGGTATTTAACGGGAACAACAGTTTCACCCTTTATGAGGATAACGGCAGAGTGAATTTTGAAGAGCATAATGCAAAAACTAAAATTCTAAACACGTTTGACGAAAAATCCCGCAAGATTAAATTAACGATTAAAGCGCCGTTCGGCGACTGCGAGGTTATACCGAGCGGCAGGAAATATAAAATCACGTTTAAGGAAATCGAAAGCGCAGATATTAAACTCAATAAGGAATTTACAATTTCAAATTCAGATAGCGCTTTAAGCATTGAGGTAGATTTTTCAAGCGATGATATAGAAATTGAACTTACAAATATAAAACTTATAAAAATGTTGACGAAATGTTTGAGGATATTTTGAAATGAAATACGAAGTTCAATATTCTAAAGAATTTAGGAAAGGATTAAAGAAATTAAAAAACGATAAAAATAGTTTAAATCTTGTAAGAAATATAATTAAAAAATTAGCAAATAACGAAATATTAGAATCAAAATATAAAGACCATAAATTAATTGGAAAGTATGCAGGTTTTAGAGAATGCCATATAAAACCCGATTTACTTTTGATATACAAAAAAGAAAATAACGCTTTAATACTCGTATGCATTGCTATAGGTTCTCATAGCGATTTATTTTAATTAAATAAATAATTTCTATAAATCCTTATAATGAGTTTTGCATGCTACTATAAATATAATATTATCTTCGATAAAATAAACTAATCTATGTTCTAAATTTATTCTTCTTGAATACATTGCGTTTAATTTACCTTTCAATCTCTCGGGTTTTCCAATTCCTTTTAAAACGCCGTTTCTTTCTATATCTTTTATAAGTAAATTAATTCTACTTAAAATATTTAAATCGTTTTTCTGCCAATAAAGATATTCTTCCCAAGCGTCTTTTTCAAAAGCCACTTTTTTATTCATCTATTAATTCCTTAATTATAGCGCTATTTTTATCTTTTGAATGAAGTTTATCATATCTTTCTTTTAATATTCTGACATTATTTTTGTTATAAAAATTATGTTCTTCATTTTTTACTTTGAAAGGAATAGCGCGCTTGTTTATAGATTGCTTTAAAAATATATTAATCGCCGTATTCGTATCTAAACCTAATTCTTTAAAAAGTTTATCGGCGTCTTTTTTTACTTTATTGTCAATTTCTATTTTCATCATAATGGTTTTTGGCATAATATCTCCTATGTTTATATTATAGCATAATTAATTTAAAATACTATTATTAATAGGATTATTTATATATAAGTTTGACGGAGGAGGAGATGGAGTTTATTATTGGTTATGAGTTGGAGTTTAGGGTTTAGTCAGATTAATTATTATTAAACTTATTAATGCTTGACAATTTTTATATAATGAATAAACTTAAATAAAGGATTAAATAATGATAATAAACGCTATTATAGAAAAAGATAAAGACGGATATTTTGCTTTTGTTCCCGAGCTTAAAGGTTGCGTAAGTCAAGGCAATAGTTTTGAGGAAGCTAAAGCAAATATTAAAGAAGCTATAGAATTATATATGGAAAGTATTGAGGAAGACGATTTAAATTTATTATTGTCAAAAGATTATGCAATAGCTCCAATAGAGGTTTCGCTTGAAAGATAAACTTCCAAAATTAAATTCAAAAGAAGCGGAAAAATTACTTTTTGAAAACGGATTTATTTTAGACAGGCAAGGCTAAAGCCTACTTTCGCGAAAACATTAACACTCTGAATTTAAAGTTTAATATATACGGGATAGTTTATTTATTTTAAATCTTATTATTTTTAGGAACTGGAATTTCATTACCTTAATACTGAATTTATTAAGATAAAAAAGACACCGTAATAAATACGATGCCTTTTAACTATCACTATCTTATCAATATAAACTAATCTTTATTTCCATCTTGCCGTTTTGTTTCCATCATCTTTTAAAGTTAATCCAATAGTTAAGCCTGAAGTCGTTAAACGAGAAACCTCACTTGATAATGCATAACCGCTTTTAACTTTTTTAAATTTCAAAGTGAAAGTGCAAGTTTTCTTGTCAGCGCTAATTGTTGGAGGAGTAGAATCATAATCTATATCAAAAACCGAACTACTAAAATATGTTTTGTATTGTGTAGTTCCCGCTATAGCATTTGCTAACGAAAATGTTTTTTTGCTTGCAGTATGAGTTACACTACCTGAAGTGGTTGTTGTAGTTCCAGTTGCAGAAAAATTAGGAGAAGAACCAGAGAAAGTGGCGCTCTTAAAATCAAATGTAGTTGTTCCACCATCAAAAAAAAGTATCTCTCCATTTTTTTGTGAACCAAACGCACCATCTGAATTTTTCACGGATTTCATCATATTTTCTATATCCGTTTTGGTTATCATTTGCGCCTTGATTAGATTTACGGTAACATCGACATTCTTTGTGTCTTCTGAAGCATAATCCGTGAATTTAAATGTTATCGTGTATTGATATTTTTGTTTGGCGGTTAAAGTTGCCGCTTGATATTTTGTTAAACCAGAATACGACAAAGTTAATTCTTTAGTCGATTCGGTATAACTGAAATCTGACGCGTCTAAAATCAATGGATTTGAACCGCTGTCTACGCTTTCTATTGAAACCGAGTAGCTCGTAGAACCGTAAACATTAAACCCTACAGTTCCCGCCGTGCTAACTGACGAATTAGCAAGCGTTATGTCTTTAGAGTTGTTCCAATCTTCGCTTACGGAGAAATAGTTATAATTTCCTCCAGTATCGCCTCCCGTTGTTCCTTCATTGCTGCAACTTACTGAAAATAGCATTAAAGATAGTAAAGCAATAAATAATTTGAATGATAAAAGATTAGTTAAGAGATA
>OMCS01000745.1_pt1 | contig 16278 bp, 10 predicted proteins | sample 1674241 | NCBI WGS metagenome assembly OMCS01 (sample SAMEA103958153, study PRJEB25191) | human gut metagenome
CGGATCAACTTCTTTTTCTCCCTCAACGGTGGCCTTCGTACCGATTTCAATCGGCACATTATGGAAGCTTACAGAAGCAATTTCGCCTTCGCTGAGTTCTACGGTCTGCGAGTCGGGAAGCTGATAGCCGAAAGTTTCCTCTGTATCAAGTTCCTCCACGCGGTACTGATACCTATTCGCGCCGTCTTTGTCCGCGTAAATCGGAAGTGTTTCCGTAAGGATTTCGCCTGCGGCATTGGTCGTATACTCGGCGCTGTAACCATCCTCGAGACGTGTTACGCGGAACTTGATGCCCTCGATTACGCCATCCTCGGAAGTCTTTACGATTTTGAGCTGTGCGTTTTTCTGCGTATTAACGAGATCATAGCTGTAAACCTTGCCATCCTCGGAGATTGAAACATCAAAATCGGCTACAAGCTGGCGACCATTGCCGCCCTTGCTCTGGTGCACGACGTATGTGCCGTAAGGTAAATCCTTTGTGGTTGCCATGCCATCCGCGCCGGTGGTGATGTGGTCGCACTCGGTCTCTTTGGCTGCATCGAAGCTGCCCGCAGATTTGAGGTATACGTCAAACTCCGCGCCCTGCTCATCGGCAGGTTCATCAAGGGTTTCATATTGCTTATGCAGCGCAATCTGGCCTTTCATGACTTCTTCCGTAAAGTCGGCGGGTTCAAGTTCAAATTCAACAGATGTTACTTCGTGAGGTGCAACATTGTATATATGTACTATCGGATCAAGTTTGTATCCCAACGGAGATGAGATTTCTTGAACTTTTATTTGTCCAATAGGAATACCCTTTAAAACTGCTCGGCCCGAACTATTAGTAGTAATATCCTTGTGTACTTCGCTGCCATCTTGCAAATAAGATACACGGTACACAGCTCCGGCCAACGATGCGTTACCAGCAGCTACACTGTTATTCGTGTCACTATCCTTTTTTGTAACTGTAAGAGTAACTGCACTCGGGTCATCCACGACCGAAATATCTGTACTCTTGCCATTAACAGAGAATCTATGAACCGATGTGTCCAGTGTGTAGCCTAACGGAGCCACCTGCTCGATTGTTACATAGTTGCCGTTTTCGAGCTTCTTACTAAGTTCGGCGTGCCCGTTCGCGTCTGTGGTAAAGGTCGCATATGGCTTATAATTCCAATACGGATAATCCGGTATATTGACATCTTTATAGACATAATATACTGCGCCCTCGAGCGAATAATTTGCGTTGCCGTTTGTGATTTTTACATCGGCGCTGGTTTTGGTCAGTGTCACCGTATATTTCGGCTTTTCGCCCTTTATCTTGATATATGCCATGGTCTGCGTTGTGCCCGGGCAGGTTGCTTGGTGCTGAATATTGGCCTGCTGGTCTCTGTCCTCCCAAACGGCGATGCTGTTTTTATCGCCGACGGTGTAGCCTGCACCGATAATCGTGGTCTCTTGCTCCGGCAGCGTGCTCGTAGATATTGTCAGCGTATTACCGTTACGAGAAATATCAAAGCCTGCTTTTTGAAAATCAAATAAATCCAGCACGCCGTTGGTATCGGTAACGGTGGCCGTATATTTGCCATTCACAAGCAGCAAAGCGATTTCCTGTGCATCGCTGCCGTCGCTGCTTTTGCCTGCAAAGGACGGGACGATTTCCGACCGCAAAAGACGATCTTTAAGCTCTGCGTAGTAGCTGCGTACAACAGAACCGTTATACGCCAGATTGGCCATGCGCTCAACATCGGTATCGATGCCAGTACCCCAAGACCAGTTTGTACCGTCTACGGTAATATAGCCTTCGGACGCCAGCCAAACAAGATGCTGTGTGACCATCGTCTTTGCGGTCGCATCGCTGTACCAATCATTTTTACCGAGAGAGTTTGTCGTGTTGTAGCCATAAGCGATAATGCGGCGCATAGCTTCAGTCATGCCATAATTGTCTCTTTGCACGTATGCTCCGTTGTTCACACGACCCTTACCGTGCTGCAAACAGTAGGCCGGGTAACTTACACCGTTTCGGTAGATGTCATACAGTGGAAATTCGCCAAGGTCATAAAGATAATTTGAACTGAAATTACCGTTGATACCTACCGTGCGGTAACGCGTAATTGCCTCATCGCCGAGCGCCAGTAAACTGATTTCATCCTCCGGGTTTGGCGTGGGGGAAGCAGTGGGTTCAGCCGTTGCTTCCGGCTCTGCACTGACCTCCGATTCAGTCGGTTCCTCTGTTGCCTCCGGTGAGGGCTCTGCTGTCGGTTCAGCCGAGGGGGTTGTGCTCGCCTCCGGCGTCGCGGTCGGTTCTGCCGTGATTTCCGGTTTAGGTTCTGCATCCGGCTCCGTGTCCTGCACTGCTTTTTCAGCGTTTGTTTCGACCGTAACCGATACGGGTGTATCGGCCTCATCGGCAAGAGCGCTCATCGGTACGGCGCTGAAAATCAGCAGCGTTGCAAGCAGACACGCAAGTGACTTTTTGAGCTTCTTTTTCATTTTTTTGCTTCCTTTCAAAGATTTTTCTATATGAAAAAAGCCGCATATAAAATGACACGGCTTGAATTTGAGCAGTAAAAAAGCACTCAATGTAAAATCGAGTGCTTCATTCTGCAATATTCACTTTATTTGATCCTTATCTATATTCCCAATGGCCGACTTCATCTTGCGCAGGAGTATCTACGACCCAATATTTCTCTCCTGTATAATGCTTGTACGGTTCTCCGCCTATCATGGTGTAACTGCCACATGTAAGATTTCCGTTTATACACTCATTTATATTGTGATCTGCGGCTTCATCTTCTGTTGAAAAAATAGTTTTGCATCCATTGCATTGATACACCCAGTCGCTGCCCATCCAGTAGACGTCTTCCCAATGCCCGACTTCTTCTTGAGCAGGTACGTCCACGACCCAGACCTTTTCTTTGGGCTTCGGCGTCGCAGTGGGCACGGCTGTTGGCGCTGCGGTAGGAGCTGCCGTAGGCTTGGCTGTGGGAGCTGCGGTGGGTGCAGCTGTCGGCTTCGCAGTCGGTGCGGGCGTAGGTCTGGCCGCACTGCCGGAAGGCTTGCTGTTAGAAGTATGGGAGCTGCTCGGTTTTGCGGTTGCTGCCGGTTTCGGTGTAGCCGTCGCGCTCGCTTTACCTGCCGTGCTGCTTTCGGTTTTACTCTCCGGCTTCGGCGTTGCGGTAGGCTTGACCGTTGCCGCAGCACCGGCAGAGGGAGTAGCCGTAGGCTTCGCCGATGCACTCGGCTTGGCGCTGCTTGCGGCCGTGGAGCTTGTGTTCGAAACCGGCTTGCTGCTCACTGCACTGGATGCAGAGCTTTCAACGCCGGTATCCGCTGTACTGTTGCCCGCACACGCCGCCATGGTAAGCATCAATGCTGCTGTCATTAAAATAGCTGTGATTTTCTTTTTCATGTAAATCAGCTCCTCAGTTAAATTATAGCGCGAGACTTTCTTCAAATCAAGTATGCAAAAAGCAGGTGCTGAATTATCGGCACCTGCTTACGCTGCGTATGGGAGATATTTTATTTTACATTGCGGTGCTTACGATAAATAATAACGCTCATAGCCGCTGCGGAGATCATCAGGATCATGATTGCAGCATAAACGACCGTGTTGTCACTGCCGGTTTTCGGCATGGAAGATGTCGGCGTAGGCGTTGCTGTAGGAACCGCTGTGGGTGTTGCCGTAGGTGCTGCCGTGGGTGCTGCCGTGGGTGTTGCCGTAGGTGCTGCCGTGGGTGCTGCCGTGGGTGCTGCCGTAGGTGCCGCCGTAGGTGCGGGAGTATCAGAAGGCTCCGGCGGCGCAGTCGGCTCTTCTGTCGGTGCCGGTGTTGCTGTGCTCTCGGGCTTTTCTTCCAGCTCTCCGTCGGACGTGTATACATAGGTTTTATCTTCGATGATGGAAGCATTGAAGCTATCGGACAGCACTTCGCCGTCTTCGCCGATCTCACGCACGGTATATGTGCCGTAAGGGAGAAGCTTCGTAAGTGCCGTGCCATTCTCATCGACGGTTACGATGTCACGCTCGGTTTCTTTTGCATCGTTGTAGTTTCCGGCGGATGCAAGGTAAACCTCGAATTTGCGATCCTGTGCGTCAAGCGTATCGAGCGACAGCACCGCAATGTCAGACTGCGTTTTTATAGCAATCTTACCTTTGATAACTTCATCTCTGAGACTGAAATTGTCAAGAACAAAAGGTTCTTCATTACCGCCGGATGTGATATTATACGTGTGTACAATCGGGTCCAGCTTGTAGCCGGTCGGCGCTGTGATTTCCTGCACACGGATTTGTCCGAAAGGCATATTTTCCACCATAGCAAAACCGGTTTCGTCGGTCGTAATGTCGCTATAGGTTTCACCTGTACCCTGCGGATAGTATACGCGATAAACTGCGCCGCCAAGCGTTGCATCACCGGCTGCTGTGCCGTAATCACGGTCGTTTTTGTAGATGTTCATGGTAATCGAACTGGGCTTTACTGTAGCGGTTAAGAGAACATCCTTATCCGTGATTCCAAAAACGTAATGATTCCGATCGTAGCGATACCCCGTTGCTCTTGTGCGCATAATCGCAACATAATTTCCGCCCGGCAATCCACCAGGAACCTCGCAGTAACCGTTTGCATCTGTAGCTTGCGTTGTTGCGTATGGCTCCTGTTCCCAATACGAATAATTGTCCGGATCGGCTACATCCTTGTAAATGTCGTACACAGAGCCCTCAAGGCTGTAATACGGATTACTGTCCGTGAAATCCGTTTCTGAGTCAGTCAACTGAATAGCCACTTTGTAACGCGGTTCGTCTGTGGTTTCTCCGTCAGAAGTCTCATCCGCAAATACACCTGTCGGCATAATACCGCAGATCAACAGAACGGCCAGAAGACACGCAAACGTTTTTTTCATCTTCATGATTTTACTTCCTCTCGCTTTGATTTTATTTCAGCTGCATAAAGTGCAACTTTTGTCTGAAATTGAATATATCTTTATCGTTATTTTAATACTATCATAAAATCATTTCGATAACAAGTGATAATTAAATTTTCATTTCTTTTACATGCCGATAAAACGTGCTGCTTGTAAGTCCTGTAAGTCTCTGTGCCTCTACGGCTGTAATTTCGTGAGCACGCCATTTTACACAGACTTGCAGAAACTGTTTCTTGTCGACTTGCACTTTCGGCCGCCCGGTGATCCGACCTTCCTGCATCGCAATGCGGCGCCCTTCTTCAGTACGCTGCCGGATGCAATCGCGCTCAAGCTGCGCCAATGCTCCGAATACGGTCAGCATAAATTGACCTTGCGGGGTAGAGGTGTCGATTGACTCCTTCAGACTTTGGAAAGCAACACCTTTCTTTTGCAGCTCGTCTATAATGGTAAGTAGATCGCGCGTGTTGCGTGCAATTCTGGATATATCCGAACAGATGACTTTATCACCTTCCCGGGCGAAGCTTATCATAGCTTCAAGCTGCGGACGATCTCTGTTTTTGCCGGATGCTTTATCTATGTAGATCTTCTCTGCATGGCAAGCATGTGCATCTCCCAGCTGTCGCGCCTCGTTTTGCTCTGCGGTAGAACACCGGGCATAGAAAATAATCATTGAATACCTCCCTAACCAAAAACGTGCCAAAAGATACCAAATAGTTTTGCTACATTTCAAAACTACAAAAGTATATCTTTTGACACATGAATATACATTGAATCAAAAGGTATAACTTTTGAAACAGTTCATTCTTGACATTCTCTCACAGGTCGTTTATACTTGTAGATAGAAAGAGTGCTGCCGATGAACGGTTAGCCCTCGGGATAGTTATTTAAGAAATAACCGCGATCCGTGGCAGGGGCGGTTATTTCTTTTTATCTATGTATTTAATGATGATCGGAATAATGATGCCGAGGATCATAAGGACAAGAGACAGAATCTCAAAATCGCTCATACATATCGCCCTCCTTTACGAAAGCGTAAAGCGAGGGCTTTTCAAAAAAGAAGTCACCCTCACTTTCATGAGGGCTGAACCGTCCACCGTTATGGCAGCACCCGAACCGCATATTGCAGTCCGCTTTTATTCTACCAGAAATCGCCTTGTATGGCAAGTTTCTATTCACGCAAAAACCGGCAACATTGCCGCTTTTTGCGCTTGACAAAACTTCAAAACAGATTTATACTGAAAATACAAAGAGTGCTGCCGATGAACGGTTAGCCCTCAGTGTTACTCAAAGAAATGAGCCGACGACTTTGGGAAGTATGGGCGGCTCATTTCTTTTTTATGTAGATGAGGATTTGAACAATCAATCCTGCGGTCATGATGACTAAAGATAAGATTTCAAAATCACTCATGGTATCATCCCTCTCTCCGTGTCGGATTGAGGGATTTTTCATATTCAAGAAACGTCCCTCACACGGTGCGGAAAATCCGCATCTGAGGGCCAAACCGTCCACCGTTTTATGGCAGCACCCGAACTGCGTATTGCAGTTCGTTTTTATTCTACCAGAAATCTTCTTTTCTGGCAAGATTTTTATTCGATGCTCACGGCCACCAGTTTGCAGTTGAGCGCGTCTGCTATCCGCAGCAGTGCCCGGAGCTGTACCATGTGCTTTTTCTGCTCCATGAGTGCAACCTCCGTCCACGAAACTCCGGCGGCAGAAGCTAATTCGCGCTGCGATATTTTAAGTGCTTGCCGCTGTAAAATCAGGCTATCAATCAGCTCTATATAAGCGTTTGGCATTCTATCACTTCCTTTCAGAACCGACAATGTTGCCGGTTTTCTTTTTTTGCCTGCGGCGGATCAGAAGAACTATCAGCAGCAACAGCATCGCCGCAAAGGAAGTTATGAGGCCAATTGCAAGCCCTTCCGCATATTTTTCTATCCACGTGCTGCCCTCTGGTTTTGCCTTTTCTTCGACTTCTGCTATCGCTTCTTCGGCCATTTCCACTCTGTGGCCGCGCACAAGCAATCTGTGCGTATTCACGCCATACGGTGTGCAGGTGAGCAATGTGACGTAATCTTGCTGCGTATCGATACGGATCAAATCAATGTCTGTGGGCTCCACCACTGCGATGTTGTCCACTTCGTAAGCTAATTTCTGGTTGCACACCGTGATGAAGAACATATCTCCAAGCTCAAGCTTATCGAGGTCGGTAAAAAGCTTTGCGCTTGCCATGCCGGAGTGTGCGGAGATCACGGCGTGTGTGCCGATACCGCCCACCGGCAGCGACGTGCCTTCCATGTGACCCGCGCCCTTTTCCATCGCAGCGCCGGTCGTGCCGTGATATATAGGCAAGTCTATGTTAATGGCCGGTATCTTGATATACCCCATGATGCCGTTATTGGCAAGGTTCAGAAGATCTTCGTATGGAGGCAGGTCGGCTTTGATTTTATCAATGTCCTCGATTTGCACAGTAGAGATTGTTTTGTTATACTCCCGTGCTGCCTCCAACGCGGCGTCTATTTCCGAGGTATCAAGCTGCTGGATTTTTTCCTCGTATTCTGTCTGCACAAGCGATTGCGTGTGCTCGTTATTGATGGATGCAATTAACGGGTACGCAGCTGCGCCCGCGCCGAGCAGGATCACAAGGATAAAGCAGATAATGATGATGGTGTTTTTGCGTTTGCTCATTTTTTGATCCCTCCAATCTTTTTAGCGACTACGATCAGCCTGCCGTTATCGCTGCTGTATTCGCATGTCGATAAGGTAATTAGCTTATCTCCATATTCAGCGTCAATGCCCGTATCATACAAAGCGCGCTGCTTACATTCCTGTACGTATGTATTAAAGGTTAATTCGTTGTTTTCCACGTAGTTATAGTATTGAAAACTGTCTGCTTGATAGGCCGTTGTGATGACAACCGCCATGACCTCATATAGTCCCAGCTCGTCTAATGTGTCAAAACGCACGTATTTGTGCTGCTGAAAGAATTTTCTCTTTTTATAGAGCTCAAGATCGCTGAACATCCCGCCATCAAGCATGTGGTGGCCGTAAATTATCAAGTTATCGCACGTGCGTATATCGCAGTTTTCCTGTAAATACGGCGTGCCGAGGTTGCTGTACGCTTTCTCAAAATTTCGACGCAAATAATAATTAGGGCTATCCGGCGACTGCATCACCGGGTAATTGATCTCTGTGCCCGGCACGCGTATCCAGCCTACAAAATCGGAATTGTAGTTGTGCAGTTCCCCATAAACTTCAAGCAGCTGCGCCACCCGTTTATCTTCCACCGTGCTAATTTGCTCTAAATCTCCCAATTCGTTTTCCGCTGCGTCTACTTTTTCGGCTATGGTTGCAAACAGTTCCTTTTGCTCTGCTTTTTGCTGTTGGTTATCAATAAGCAGATACGCGCAAAATCCCGCGACGCACAGCAGTAAAATCGCGATGATGATGGCTATGATCTGCGCACCTTTGTGCGTTCGCTTTTGGGGCATGTTTTCACCTTCTTAAAGAAAATTTAAAGAAATATTCTTTATCTTTACTTGATTTTTGCTTTACGTTTGCATATAATATAGTTGAAAGGAGGCATGAATAATGTCTGATATGGTTAATGTAAATTTCAAACTTGATGCTGAAACAAAGCGAGGTATGGAACAAGCTTGTAAAGATATGGGACTATCTTTATCGGCAGCATTTACTGTGTTTGCCAAGAAAGTCAGCCGAGAGAAACGTATCCCGTTTGAACTTTCCGTTGATCCTTTTTACTCGGAAAGCAATATGCGCTACTTGGAAGAAAAGATGGCAGCGTATAAAGCTGGAACACTTAAATTTGCAGAACACGAGTTGATAGAGGATTGATTATGCCAATTAAAGTAATACAATGGGATTTAGATGCTTGGGAAGATTATCTTTACTGGCAATCGCAGGACAAGAAAAATCTTAAAAAGATAAATAAACTCTTGAAAGACATAAGTCGCAATCCATTTGAAGGCATTGGAAAACCTGAGCCTTTAAAAGAAAATCTCACAGGTTTTTGGAGCAGGCGAATTGATGAAGAACATCGACTTGTTTATGCTGTTGAAGATGAGAGAGTTATAATCTTTGCTTGTAGAGGACACTATGATGGTTGATTAGAGGACGGGAAACCGTCCTCTTTTTCTCTTTCACCCAAAGCCTACACACAATGGTTGCAGGCTTTGGGTGGGGCTCAGTGCTGCCACTGAGCCCTCCCTGCGAGGTAAACCTAATTCAAAATTTGGGTGTATTCTTACTTATCTTCCTGCTCTTTTCTTCTCTTAAATACAAGGAAGAAGATAAATGCGGAAGTACCGAGGCAGAAGACGAGAACGCCGCCGATAGCAAGCGCCCATGTGCCGTTTTCACCGGTCATAGGAGTCTCAAAGCCACGCGTATTTACAACCTGCAGCGGAGCGATTGCGTTCTTGGAACCCGCATCCATCTCATCGTCGAGCATCGTGACGTCGTTACCGTCAACCGTTGCAGATGCAGTCTGATAGTTATGAGCCAACTGCTTCTGCGGGATGTTGGCGAGCTTATAATCTTCATTGTTCGGGAAGTTGTAGCGCGGGTCGTTCTGGATAACACCGAGTGTATCTTTGCTGTAAATGTCGCACGGGCGGTTTGCATCATCGACGGACGTAATCGTTACGTCGATATTATTCTTGAGCAGCGTGTAGCCGTTTGCAGTCTCGAGCTCTGTCCAGATGTACTGGTCGTCCTCAACGCCTTTAAGGATGATCTGGCCCTTTTTGCCATTCCATTCGACGGGGTGCATTGCTGTTGCAGAGGCTTCTTTGTCCGTGTGTCCGGTAACATACCAGATGCCCTCGTCCTCATTAAGCTGTGCAATTACATAGTAGCCATCGGACGCATTCTGCGCTTTAAAGAGGACGTTATCGAACATCGTCTGTTCTTCTTTACCGTCGCTAAAGGTTTTCGTGATGTTCGTCGCATACGTGTAAATATGCGCGTCGTCGATAAGGGTGTCGTAGTAGGTGTCATTGGTACGCTTCCATGTGAGGACGACTTCGTTTTTGTTTCCGTTGTCACCGTAAACCAGAGACTCATCAGAATTGAGTTTTGCGTCGTAACGGATACGAAGTGTGTAATTGCTGTAACCTGCATAGAGCTTGCCGTTATCGTTATCGTAAGCCGTATTGGCTGTGTTGATCTCGGCAAGGCCATCATCGGTCATGGAGATCGTCATCGTATGCGTACCGTCGTTGTTTTCTTCGCGCGTAACTTTGAATTTGCCGTCGGACTGCTTCCACGTGGTAACTTTGTTGGTGCAAGCTTCATCTGTGAAGAATTCGAGCGTAACGCTGTTCGTGCCGCCTGCATAAGAGAGGCCGCGGGCCAGAACATCTTGGAACGTATACGCGCTGATATTGGTGGCCGCAGACGTGATCGTCGGCAGTGTGGAGATGATCTGATATTCTACGGTGTCGCCTGCGGATGCCGTTGCGTTGTGTGTAAAGCCGTCGGTGATAACATCGGTCGCGTTGTTTTTACCGGTGTCTTTTACAGCTTCACGCACGGTTTTTTCCAATGTGACAATGCCGGTCTCATTTTTTGGGTAAAGAACAACATTGTAGTTCCAATCTTGACCGCCGGTCGTAATCTGGTTGCCGGAACCGTCTGCCATACCACCGTCAACAGTGGTCATCGGGAGACTGACAAAGCACGGATTTGTTGTACCTGTCACCATTTCCGGTGTGCGGGTTTCAACCAGCAGATAGAGACCTACGGGGAGGCCGGTTACGTTGCTGTAGCCGTCCTCGTTCGTTTCGGGCATTGCCGTACCGCCGTTGTTTTTTACGTAGGCTTCGAGCGAATTCTTAACAGTCGTGGAATTGGCTTCAAGAGCAGCTTTAAGTGCTGCACTAAGTACGTCGGATTGGTAATACCAGTTGTTTGCATCAAGTGCATTTGCGTTTTCATAGCTGTTTTTGCCGTCTGCAAGGCCGATAGCAGCGAGCATATCTGCGCCTTTGACTTTATCGATTGCATACAGCACCTCAATGTGGCTGTCGGTACGACCGCCGTCTTTTTCGGACTCCGTGAACTGCGTGATGTCCGCAATTTTGAGGTAAGTATACTCGACACCTTTAATTGCATAGCCGTTACTTGCCTGTCCATTACCAAGTGCAGAAGATGCGCTGTTCGCACCGGTACGCGTTGTGCCACCAAGCACTTCATTTACTTTTGCGTCATACTGGCCGGTAGAAACGTAGCTGTCCTCATTCCACACGCCATCTTTTTTGGCGTTGGTAAAGTCATACTTATAAATGGACAGCTGTGCCTTTGCGTCCATATCGATGGTAGCTTTATCGATAGTAGCCGCCGAGGCCGAGATCAAAGAGGTGCAGGCCAGAGCTGCTGCCAAAGCCAAAGCACCAATGCGAGAGATTAACTTGGATTTTGCCATTTTTCTACATTCCTTTCATTTTATTTTTTTATGTTCTAAGAGAGTGTAGATGCTCTCTTAAAATAACTTTTTCTTCCACAGCCATGCTGCAAAGCAGGACACGGAAATCAGTGCGAGAGCAATGCCCACCGGCACGCTCACCATGCCATTGCCGCCGGAGGACGGCAATGTGTAGTTTTGATTGTTGACTGCCGTTACAGTCACATCGACGATTTCTGTTCCGTCGTCGAGCACCTGCGGTAAGCTGCCGATAAACAAAGGCGCTGCGAGCAATGTGTTGCCGGACTTCGTGCCGGTTTCGGTCAAACGGTAGGTGATTGTAACGGTCTGGTTATCGACCTGAAGCCCATTAAAGGTAGTGACGCCGTTTTCATCGGTTATAAGTGCGCCGTCAACGACTGCACTTGTGCAACCGCCGATGGAAGGCTTGCTGTCTTCTGCTCTGGCTTCCACCGGGGCCCATGTCGCGCCGTCGTCAGTGCTGTACTCAAGCGTAAACTCTACGCCCGGCATAGCATTACCATCGGCATCGACCTTTTTAGCTGTAATGGAGCCCACGCTCGGGGTATTTTCCTGCGTGATCTCAATTACCTGCTCATCGTGCTCGATTGCAAAGTCATGCACGGTATCATCAAGTTCATAACCCTTCGGAGCCATCACCTCTGACCAGTGGTATTGTCCGTAAAGGATCGAGTCTACCTTGATTTTTCCGTCCGGCCCGGAAGTTTTGGTTGCAATTACATTACCGTTATCGTCTGTAATCTCAAACTTCGCGCCTTCAAGCGGCGTCACACCGTCGTGGTCTACTTTAAGGATTTCAAGCGTGCCGCGTGCAATTTGGTTGTAGAAGCTAACCTCTGCCGTCTGCCCATAGGTAAGTGTTATCGTCTGTGCATCCGGCGTGCGATATTTATCCGGCACGTTGATTTCTTCGACCTTGTACTCATACAGCTGCGTTGCATCTGCATCGACGTATACAGGCATCTGATCTGTAATGATCTCACCGGCCGCATTGGTGGTATATGTTTTACTATACCCATCCGCAAGCCGTGTGACCTTGAATGTAAAACCGGCAACATTGCCGTCTTCGGAGGTCTTCACGATTTTGAGCGGCGCATACTTGAGCTCGTTTGTGAGCGTCACCTCATACGTTTTACCGTTTTCGTGGACGTCAACATCCAAGTCTTTAAATTCGCGCCCCGGCACACCCTTAACCTGATGCAGCGTATACGTGCCGTAGGGCAGGTCTTTGGTGGTCGCCTTGCCGTCCGCCCCGGTCACAAGATAATCTCGTTCTGTGTCTTTTGCGTTGGCATAGCTACCGGCAGATTTGAGATACACCTGATATTCAGCGCCTTGCTCAAGCTGTGCATCCGCACCGAGCATTTCAATCTGCTTGATGAGCTGGATGTGTCCTTTAAAAACATCTTCGGTGAAATCTTCGGGTTCGAGGTCATATTCAATTTTCTCTGTTTTGGTTGTTGTAACGTAGGTGTGCACACGGGAATCCAACTTGTATCCTGCTGGGGCTGTAATTTCTTGTACAGTTACAGTCACACCAATGGGCAAGCCACGAAGTGTAGCAGAACCTGCTGCGTTTGTTGTTATGACTTCTTCAATCTTCTTTCCACCGTTTGTATACGAAATTTTGTACTGCGCTCCTTCCAAAGAAGCGTTACCTTGTGCGGTATTTGCGTTTGTTTCCGAGTCTTTTTTTCGCACAGTCAAACGTATCTTTGTCGGGTCATCTACAACATCCATTGTGTTTGAATCATAGGTGAGAAAAAATGTATGAACCTCTTTGTCCAGTACATAACCCTTCGGTGCAGTGCGTTCTTTTATGGCATAGCGCGTATTCGGCTTTAAGGTACGTGAAAGAACAGCTTTACCGTTTGCTCCGGTTGTAAAGGTTGCAACTACCGTATCCTTGGAATAATCATGGTTCGGATCACCGTTTGCAACGTACACATTATAAACCGCACCGGCTAAGCTGTAATTCGAGTTGCCGTTCGTGATGCTCACGTCTGCACTGGTTTTTGTAAGTGTCACCGTCTTAATCAAAGGCACATCGCTGACATTCAGAGTTGCGTCAGCATTGTTGATCCTAACAGTATGCCTTGTCGTGTCCAAGGCATACCCCGGAGGCGCTTTGGATTCCACGGCGGTATATGTGCCGTTTTTGAGCTTCGCGCTCGAGCTGCCCTTGCCCGACGAATCGGTGGTAATGGATGCAACTTCCGTGCCGGAACTATTATAGATTTTATACACTGCTCCGGCGAGGCTATACCCACTGTCGCCGTTTGTGATTGAGACATTGGCACTCGTCTTCGTGAGGTTAATACTATACTCCAATGGTATCGGAGCATCTGATACATTTAATGCAGCGTCTCCGTAAGAAATCGTTACCCAATGCGTTGTTTCGTCCTTGTAGTAGTTTTTCGGAGAAGTGGTTTCCTTGATGGAATACCGTCCGTTTTGGAGAGCAACATTTGTGTATCCGTACCCCGATGCGTCCGTGGCTATAGTCGCTACTGCTGTATTGCCGCTGTAAACGGTGTACACAGCACCCTCAAGGCTGTATCTATTATCACCATTAGTCATAGATGTGTCAGCACTGGACTTTTTTAGATAGATGTAATAGGACGGTGTAACCGTCTGCACTTTGAGATAACTGCGTACAGTTTTAGTCTTTCCAAGCGGTGTAGCTATGAGCTGAATTGATGAATCTGTGCATTTCCACCAAGCGAGGTTGCTGTCATCGCCTATGGTACGCGAACCCGTTGCAACAACGCCCGACGGATACTCTTTTGTGGTCGAGATTGTGAGCTTATTGCCGTTTTTGGTGAATGTTATACCGTTACAGGTGTACGTATAATAGGCAGCAACAGAATGGCTGTCCGTGACTGTTGCTGTATACTTGCTGCCATCCCAATACATTTTTATTGTCGTCGAAAAGCTGGATGAACTGCTTGAAGCAAAGGAGGGAATCGTATAAGCATTGAGCAGCTTGGCTTTGACCTCAGCGTAATAGCTCCTTACAACCGTAGGGTTATACGCATTTTTGGCAACGGTTTCGAGGTCGGTATCGACCTGCGATTTCCATGTCCAGCTTGTATTGCTATGCTTGGTGATATAGTTTTTTTCGGCTGCCCAGATTAGGTATTGCGTGACAAGCCATTTTGCAGTTTCATTGGCGTAATTGCCTTTATAACCGATGCCTTGTGTATTACCCCAATCGGACTTATCCAGAGAATTTGTTTCATGAAAGCCTTCCGCCAGGATAGCCTTCATGGTCGTCTGCTGCGGCACAGTAAACGACGACCACGTAAAATCTATATTGTCCCAAATTAGCTTATCTTTTTCGAGACAATATGCCGGATATTCGGTTGAACCGGACTTGATCGCCTTTGTGGGCAGATGCCCCAATGAGCCGGTCACTGTTGTCGTCGTTTCTTTGGCGAGCGAATAAAAATGTATAACCGATTTACCGGTGTCACCAATACCGGTAAGCGATATTCCCGCCTCGGTGTCGGCGGCATAGCCCATGATCCACTCGCCCGGCATTGTCCACAGGTATTCTGCCGGATCGGCTTTACCCTCCGAAGTGATGACTTCAAAGTGCAAATGCGGGCCGGTAGCATTTCCGGTACTGCCGACACGCCCGATGCGCTGCCCGCGCACGACTTTTTCCCCTTGCTGCACATTGATCTCAGATAAATGTGCATACAGCGTCGTATTGCCGTCCGCGTGCCGAACTTCGACCATGTGACCGTAGCTCATCATGCCGGTGGTGTCATACGACCCGTCCCAAATCTGCACATAGCTTACAGTGCCATCCTCTGCCGCATATACAGGCGATCCGCTTGATGCGGCAATATCTATCGCCTTGTGCTCGGCGCTGTATTCCTGTGTGATTTCACTGCTGTTCGGCACAGGGAACAGGTAGATACATACCTTATCTACATTATCCAATACGTCGTGCTCAAGCTTTACTGGGTTCACCACCGGCTGTGGTGACGGCGTAGGCGTAGGCGTAGGCGTCGGCGTAGGCGTAGGCGTCGGTGTTACAACAGGGGATGCGCTCGGTACAGCACTGGACTCCGGCGTACTCGTGGGCACTGCTGTCGGCGTTGCGGTAACTCCGGGTGTAGCCGTGGGAACTGCGGTAGGTTCTGCCGTCGGGGCCGGTGTAGCGGTACTTTCCGGCGTAGGCGTTGGCTCCTGCGTCGGCTCTGCGGTAGGCTCCGGTGTCGCTTCAATATCTGCCGGAGGATCTTCTGAAATTTCTTCCTGCCCGGTATCTACATCAAAAGAGACTTCAAAGTTCGGACTTTCCACAGGCACGTCGGCTTCATCCGCCAGAGCACTTAACGGCAGTGACATCGTAAGGATCAACGCCGCAAGCGCTCCGGCCAAAATCCGTTTTGCTTTCTTCATTTTTTGCCATTCCTTTCGTTAGATTTTTATATGAAAAAAGCCGCACTCAAAAAGTACGGCTTGAATTTTTGCAGTAAAAAAGCACCCGAGAAAACGGATGCTTGATGCTGCAATATTCAATTTTTATTTGTATTCCCAGTGACCTTGTTCCTCGCGTGCCGGAACGTCTACGACCCAGTGCTTTCCGTCTACTACCCAAAACGGATCGCTTGGAACTTGAGTATAGCTGCCATGGTCATTTCCTTTATCCCATTCTTCATCGGAGTGAGCTTCAAATTCATCAACGGTGGAGAACATTGCGCTGCAAGCGTTGCATCTGTACATCCACACGCTTTCTTCGTGTCCGTATTCTTCCCAGTGTCCCTGTTCCTCTTGCACCGGAACATCTACAACCCAAACCTTTTCTTTCGGCTTTGGTGTTGCTGTGGGCGCAGCAGTCGGCTTTGATGTAGGAGCTGCCGTAGGCTTGGCCGTCGGAGCGGTTGTGGGTTTCGTGGCAGGT
>OMCS01000752.1_pt1 | contig 16190 bp, 18 predicted proteins | sample 1674241 | NCBI WGS metagenome assembly OMCS01 (sample SAMEA103958153, study PRJEB25191) | human gut metagenome
TAGTTAGAATGCGCTAACTAAAAGCGAGACGGCAGAAACCTGGAGGTTGAACAAAGAAAAGGAGGGGAAGCCCCGATAAACGGCTTCGGCGCTTGCCGGGCGGGGATTGGCGCGACATCTATCGCTTTGTGGCGTGGATGATTACGGGCTCCCTGTGCAGCATAGGCTTTACGGCGTGCCGGCACGGGACATATATGGACACAAACAAGGAAAAGACGCGGATGAAGGAGAAAAAGCACGATGAAGGAGAAAAGCATATGGTAACATTGACCGAAACAACAGAGATCGCCGCCCCTTTTGAAAAGCTGGAGTGGTGGGTGGACCATTTTGAGGAGGAGTTCGTCAAGTGGAGTCCGCTGCATTTGGAATGCGAACTGCTCAGCGGCGGCATTCAAGCCGGAGATAAAGTGCGCTTTCATGAAATCGTCATGGGCATGGATTATGACGTCACCGGCACGATCATTCGGGCGGAAAGGGACAGGGATCATTTTTCCTTTGCCTTCGAGAGCGATAAAAAAACTGCCGTCATCTCATTTGAGGGAGAGCGGACCGATACGGGCTGCCGCTTTCGCCATACGGAGGGCTTTGGCGTGCAGGCGCCAGTCATAGGGCCGGTGGTGAATTTTCTGATTTTCAAGATTCTTTACAGGAAAAAAGCGAATTGGCAGCTCATTCGGGACGATATGATCCTGGATAATCAGTACCTGACCGATATTCTGGAAAAGGGCAGATATCCGGCGCGCATCCCGCCGGAGCAGATCAGAAACATTTCCCCAAGGGAATTGATGGAGGGGGTCACTGGTCGCTAAAGCGGTGATCGGAAGTGTATGAAAAAGAAGATTTGGGGTATACATGCGCCGTTCTATGATCGGGCGATACGCGGAATGAGCTGAATGGAACACACGCGAACCCCCTTGACAGATTCCTTCAGTGCGGCTATAATATACCAGTGGTATATACCGGAGGTATATCAGGGGGGGCAGACAATGGGACGGACAGAAACGCAAAGGAAGATCCTCGAAGCAGGAAAGAGAGAATTTCTGGAGAAGGGCTTCAAGGACGCATCTTTGAACAGGATCGTCGCGGAGGCGGGCTTCACAAAGGGCGCCTTTTACGGCTACTACCCGGATAAGACCGCTCTGTTTGAAGACCTTGTGGGCGAGACCGCAAGCGAGCTGCTCACCCGCTTCAAGGCAGCACAGGACGATTATTTTGACCTTGTCCCGGAGGGAAAAGCAAAAGACAGTCTGGAACTCTCCACCCAGCACCTGCATGAGTTTGTCGCGTTCATGTACGACCATTTCGACGAATTCAAGCTGATTCTCTGCCGGGCGGAGGGAACGGGCTACGCGGATTTTATCGAGGTGCTGGTGGAGCTGGAGGTCGATCGATCCGAAGAATACTACGCCCTCCTCAGAAAAAACGGTATGCTCTCCGGGAGCATGACTCGTCAGCTTCATCACATGATCACAAGGGCCTACTTTACGGCGGTGTGCGAAACCATCGTCCACGATATGCCGAGAGAGGAAGCCATGAAATACGTTGATGAACTGGCTATCTTTTTCCACTCCGGCTGGAGCGGACTTTTAAGGCTCGAATGAGCCTTTAAAAAATAACTGTTGGTTAGTCATCTCTAACTGACGCGGCGCATCCTCCAACAAATCCATATATTTTAAGAAAGGAACACGGAATATGAGCAAACAGAGAAAAGAGAAGCAGCCGCCGGTGCTGGGCAGGCTGCTGGTATATGCCGGAGGGCATAAGTGGCTGTCCGTCTTGGGCTGCGGGCTGTCCGGCATTTCGGCGGCGGCCGGCATTTTCCCGTTCGTCTTTGTCTGGTACGCGGCCAGAGGCATTTTAACGCCGGGAGGCGGCGTTTCGGCAGGGCTTGCCCGCTACGGCTGGTATGCGCTGGCGGCGGCACTTCTGAGCGCAGCGATCTATTTCGCCGGGCTCATGTGTACACACCTTGCGGCCTTCCGGGTAGCGACGAATATGCGAAAGGCGGCGGTCGCCCATCTCATTGACCTGCCGCTGGGGTACTTTAACGCCAATCTCACGGGGCGGCTGCGCAAGCAGATCGACGACAACGCGGCGCTGACAGAAACGCTCCTTGCCCACACCATCCCCGACGCGGTGGGCGGGATCGTAACGCCGATACTGGCGGTGGGGTTGCTCTTCGTCTTTGACTGGCGCATGGGGCTTGCCTGCCTGATCCCCATGATTATCGGGCTTGTCTGCCTGATGAGCATGATGACGGGCACCAGCATGAAGTTCTTTGAGGAATACCAGCGGGCAGGAGAGCGCATTTCCGCCGAGGCCACAGAGTATGTCCGGGGTATCCCGGTGGTGAAGGTGTTCCAGCAGACGGTTTACTCCTTCAAGAGCTTTCATGCCGCCATCCTCAGCTACCGCAACCTTGCCAGCGGCTACGCCATGATGTGCCGTATGCCCTACACCCTGCTTACAGTAGTGCTGAACGCCATGTTCCTGCTTCTCATGCCCTTGGGGATGGTTCTCGTAGGCGGGGCGGCGGACGGCTGGGCGGTGTTGGCCGACCTGGTGTTTTACATCTTCTTCGCGCCCCAGCTGGCCTTTATGATGGAGCGGCTGATGTACGCGGTCAACGCACAGATGGAGGCCGCCGAGGCAGTGAACAAGCTGGAGGCGATACTACGGGAGTCGCCCCTTCCCGAGCCTGCGGCGGACAGCGGAAGCAAGCCCGCGGACAGCGGCATTTCCTTTGAGAATGTCACCTTTTCCTATGACGGCGCGGATAGGCCTGCGCTGACGAATGTGAGCTTCCAGCTGCCGCAGGGGGAGGCGTGGGCACTGGTGGGCCCTTCCGGCGGCGGCAAGACCACCATCGCCCGGCTGATCCCGCGCTTTTTCGATGTGCAGGCAGGGGCGGTACTCCTGGGCGGACGGGATGTGCGCAGCGTCCCCGCCGCAGAGCTGATGGAGCAGATCTCCTTTGTCTTTCAGGAGGTGCGGCTCTTTAAAAAGAGCATCCGCGACAACATCCGCGCCGCTCGGCCGGACGCCACCGAGGCGGAGATATTACACGCGGCGCAGCTTGCCCAGTGCAGCGATATTCTGGAAAAGACGCCGGGCGGGCTGGACGCCGTGATCGGCGCGAAGGGTGTGTACCTCTCCGGCGGCGAGATGCAGCGCATCGCGCTGGCCCGGGCGATCTTAAAGGACGCGCCCATCGTGGTGCTGGATGAGGCCAGCTCCTTTGCAGATCCCGAGAACGAGGCGAAGATACAAAAGGCCTTCGAGGCGCTGATGAAGGGCAAGACCGTGCTGATAATCGCCCACCGCCTGTCCACGGTGCGGAACATGGATCGCATCCTCGTCATCCGGGACGGCGAGATCGCCGAGGAAGGAAAGCACGACGAGCTTCTTGAAAAGGGCGGCGTATACGCCGCTATGTGGGAGGAATACCAAAAGGCCGCGCAGTGGAAGGTAGGAGGTGCCGCATGATCAAGCGCATTCGCAAAAGATACGCCATGACGGAGAAGGGCGCAAAAGACTATGTGGCCGCCGTGTTCTGGTCCGTACTGGTCAACATCAGCAAAATGCTGCCCGTAGGCGTGCTGGCCACGGCACTCTCCGGCATCGTAGAGGCACTGACAAACGGCACCGACCCAGGGGCGGGGCTTACGCGCTTTCTGGTCGCGGGCGTCCTTGCCCTCGCCGCGCTCTTTGTGACCTTTCTGATCCAGTACAAGGCCCTATACGAAGCCACCTACCGGGAGAGTGCCAACCGCCGCATCCGGCTGGCGGAGGTGCTGCGCCAGCTCCCGCTGTCCTTCTTCGGAAACCGGGACCTGACCGACCTGACCACCACCATCATGGGGGATACGGAGACGCTGGAAAAGGCATTCTCCCACTTTTACCCCGCCATGCACGGCGCGCTCATCTCCACGGCGCTGATTTCCGCAGGCATGCTGCTTTACGACTGGCGGATGGCACTGGCTCTTTTGTGGGTGGTGCCCGCGTCGCTGCTGATGGTCTATCTCTCCCGGCGCATGGAAAAGCGGCATATAAAGAAGGGTCTCGTCACCCGCCGCGCGGCCACCGACGCCATGCAGGAGGTGCTGGAGTGCGCGCCGGAGATCAAGGCGTGCAACCAGAAGGCGCGGTATATCGCCGACCTGAACAGCAGGCTGGACGAGGCGGAGCAGGACACCATCCGGGGCGAGCTGTTCACAGGCTCCGTGGTCACGGCGGCGCAGTCCTTCCTAAAGCTGGGTATCGCCACCACCGTCCTCACGGGGGTGACACTCATGAGCCGCGGCGACTTGGCGCTGATCCCGTTTCTGATGTTCCTTATCGCCGCCACCCGGGTATATGACCCCATCGGCTCCATGTTTGCCAACATGGCCGCGGTTTTCGCCTGCGAGGTGCGCATCGAGCGTATGCAGGAGATCGAGAACGAAAAGCGCATGACCGGTATGACCGAATATGATCCCGACGGCTACGACATCCGCTTTGAGCACGTGACCTTTGCCTACCGGGAAAAAGAGGATGTGCTAAGAGACGTCTCCTTTACGGCGAAGCAGGGGCAGGTGACGGTGCTGGTGGGCCCCTCCGGCGGCGGCAAGTCCACGGCAGCCAGGCTGGCAGCCCGCTTCTGGGACCCGGCGGAGGGAACGGTGCGGCTGGGCGGCGTGGACGTATCCACGGTGGACGGCGAGGCACTGCTGAAAAACTACGCCATCGTATTTCAGGATGTGGTGCTGTTTGCGGATACCGTGATGGAAAACATCCGCCTCGGCAAGCGGGACGCCACCGACGAGGAGGTGCTGGCGGCGGCGAAGGCGGCGCAGTGCGACGCCTTTGTATCCAAGCTGCCGGAGGGCTACCATACCCTGATCGGGGAAAACGGCTCCCGGCTCTCCGGCGGCGAGCGGCAGCGCATCTCCATTGCCCGCGCCATCTTGAAGGATGCGCCGGTGATTTTGCTGGACGAGGCCACGGCCTCGCTGGACGTGGAAAACGAAACGGCGGTGCAGGCGGCATTGTCCGGGCTTATCCGGGATAAGACGGTGCTCATCATCGCGCACCGCATGCGTACCGTCATGAACGCCGACCAGATCGTTCTGCTCTCCGGCGGCCGCGTGGTTGAGATGGGCTCTCCCGCGGAGCTGCTGAAAAAGAACGGCCTGTTCCGCCACATGGCGCAGCTCCAGAGCGAGAGCATGGAGTGGACGGCGTAGAAAGTTGCGGGATAAACAGGATTCCGAGTGCAATATTGAAAAACGAAGTGTCGAAAACAAGGAGGAGTTTATGAAAGAAACAAAGAAATGGTCTGTCAGGGATGTGATCACCACAGTGCTGCTTTCGGCGGTGCTGATCGTGATCCAGCTCGTCGTCAATATGGTCTGCATGGCCAACGACTTTGTCAGCATGGTGCTGTCGGTGGGGATCACCATGTTCCTCTGCGCGCCGGTCTATATGCTCATGGTCAGCCGGATCGGAAAGCGTTTTGTGACGCTGATCTATATGACGATCCTCGGCGTGATTTTCCTGCTGATGGGCAACTGGTTTTTGCTTCCTTATTATGTTCTTGTGGGGATCCTCTGCGAGGCGATTCTCTGGAAGGACGGCTCCTGCCAAAAGCCGAAACGGCTGACTGCCGCCTGGACGGCGGCGAGCCTGCTGTACAACGGGGTCAATCTGCTGCCCATCTGGTTCTTCTGGGACACCTACTACGATTTTGCGCTGGCAAGCGGCATGGAGCAGAGCTACATCGATTCTTATGTGCGTTACTACACCTCTCCCAGCTGGCTGGCCTTTATTCTGCTGTTTACGACGTTGATGGGCTTTTTAGGCTGCATGGTGGGCAGCCGGCTGATCCGCAGGCATTTTCAGAAGGCCGGCGTTCTATGAGAGCGGACGCATCCTTTGCGGTGCCGGTCAAGCTGTGGGCGCTGCTGTGCGTCTTTGCCGGAGTGACGATCGGCGGGAATGTGCTGCTTACCTGCATCCTGACCGGCGGGGTGCTTCTTTATCTCGTCTTACAGCGGAGCTTCCGCCTTGCCGCGTCCTATGGCTGCTTTTATCTGCTGCTGGCACTGCTGCTGTACGGTATCCGCTTCCACGGGCTGCACATGCCGGTCTTTTCGGAGTTTTATGTTCTGATGTTCTGGAATCTGTCGCCGATCTTTCTGGTGTCATGGGATCTGATCACCACGCCGCCGGGAATGCTCTCCGCGTTCTTATCCCGCCTCCGTATGCCCACCCCGTTCATTCTCGGGCTTCTTGTGGTTTTTCGCTTCTTCCCCACCATGCGGACGGAGCTGAAAGGCGTAGGCAGGTCCATGAAAAACCGGGGGCTGACCGCGGCGGGACAGCTGCTCGCACATCCCGTGCAGAGCATGGAGTATGTGCTGGTTCCGTTTCTTCTTCGGGTATTGCAGCTCGCCGATCAGCTTTCCGTTTCCGCCGTTGCAAGGGGCGCGGAGCGTCCGGGCGTGCGCGGCAGCTATTATGAAAAAAGGGTCGGGACGCGGGATCACATCGCGGCAGCCGCATGTACGCTGGTCACGGCTTCCTATTTGGTTTTGGAAAGGAGCATGGCATGATCGAGCTTACACTCGCTTCTTTTCAATACGAAAAACTCGGACAGAGGTGTGCGGGACATTTCCCTTTCGGTAAAAGGCGGCGAATGCGTCGTGCTGACGGGGCTTTCGGGCTGCGGCAAGACCACCGTGACAAGGCTTGTCAACGGGCTTGCGCCGTCCTACTATCCCGGAGTTTTCAGCGGGAGCGTGAGGATAGACGGCAAGGACATATCAAGGCTTTCCACATGGGAGATCGGGCGTTTGGTGGGAAGCGTTTTTCAGGATCCCAAGAGCCAGTTCTTTTCCTCCGAGCTCGCCGGAGAGGTCGCCTTTCCCTGCGAGAATTACGGCCTGTCCGCCCGGGAGATACGGGAGAGAACGGACACCGCCATAGAGGCGTTGAAGCTGTCCCATTTGAAAGACAGGGTAGTTGACGTCCTCTCAAGCGGAGAAAAGCAGCGGGCGGCTATTGCGTCCGTATATGCCATGAAGCCAAAGGTCTTTGTGTGCGATGAGCCGACGGCTAACCTCGACGCCGCCGGGACAAGGCAGCTTGCGCAGACCCTCCGGCAGCTCAAGGAGCAGGGCTTTACCCTGCTCATCGCGGAGCATCGGATCGACTGGCTGATGGGGATCGCAGACCGGTTTTTATATCTACGGGACGGCAGAATAGAGGCCGAGTATACACCGGAGGATTTGCTCCTTCTGCCGGAAGCAGACATCTTGGGCATGGGTCTGCGCTCTCCGCACGAGGGAAAGTGCCTTCCCGCTCCCTCCGTATTGGACGAAAGCCCTGCCGTCTTGAAGACAGCAGGGCTCTCGAAAAGAATACGCAAAGAAGTTATTTTTGAGAATATTTCGCTGTCCGTTCGAGAGGGCGGCGTGACCGCCATAACGGGGCAAAACGGCGCAGGGAAAACCACCCTTGCGCAGATCCTCTGCGGGCTGACAAAGCAGACAAGGGGACATATCCTGATAGATGGGAAAAAAGCAAGAGCGGCCGTCCGGCGCAGGGAGATCTATTACTGCGGCAACGACACGTCAACACAGTTCTTCACGGCAAGCGTGGCGGAGGAGCTGCTGCTGAATACCGAATTGACAGAAGAAAACAAAGACCGTGCCAGACATCTGCTGAAAGAATTTGGCCTTTACGAGTACAGGGACGCGCATCCGTCCGCCCTGTCCGGCGGGCAGAAGCAGCGCCTTGCCATTGCCTGCGCCATCTTTTCCGACCGCAGGATATTGATACTCGATGAGCCCACCAGCGGCCTTGACGGGCAGAATATGCGCCTGATCGCAGAAAGGCTGAGAAGCGAAGCGCGGAACGGCAGAACCATTCTCGTGATCACCCACGACAGGGAACTGATTGAGAGCTGCTGCGATACCGCTGTGGAGGTCGGTACAAAGCCCAGCGAGGTACAGTGAATACCTTTTGCCATTGAGTCAACGCGGGGCAAATGCACGAATGTTACTTTGCGTTGCTTGCCGCAACGGTGTTGTTACTGCTTATACTATCGTAATCGAAGCGCGGCACGGAATTTCCGGTCGATACAGCCCACGCTGCCTCAGTTCACAAACGATGCGTTGCCCAGCCGGTAATACCGGCAGCCATCCTCCTCGTACCATTCAAACGTACCCACCACGGTGATCTCTGCCCCCAGCTCCGGATAATCATCGGGATAGACGGGCTTTCCGGCGAGGGCAAACTCCAGCCCCTGCGCGCAGCAGGCGGTGGCATCGGCGATCATGCAGGCAAAGAACATTTTGTCCGGGATAAAAGCACCGCTTTCGTCGGTGGCCTGGTATATGGTGAACTGCCCTTGCATTTTGACGGTTTTTCCGATGTAGTTATCCGGGAAGGAGATCATGCTGTTGACCTCGGAATAGACCATGATGCCGCTGAGTGCGGTCAGGTCAATGTCGACCGCGGCGGTGCCTTCTGCATCCTCCGCAGCGGGCTTTTTTGCGGTGTCCTCACGGCCGCAGGCGGCGAGAGGGAGAAGAGTTAGGGCAATCAGCAAAACGCACAATAGTTTTTTCATCTGCGAACACCTCCCAATACCGTGCCTGCCAGCCACGACAGACCGAAAGCACCGATCTGAACGGCGACGATGGTGGAGCCTACCGGCGTACTGGCGAGAATGGACGCCAGAATACCGAGCAGCGCACAGAAAACCGAAAGGACTGCCGCGCAGATGGTCACGCTGCGAAAGCTCTTGAACATCCGCATGGCGGACAGTGCCGGGAAGATCACCAGGGCGGAGATCAGCAGGGAACCCACAAGGTTCATCGCCAGCACGATGATGACCGCAACGACGATGGCGATCAGCAGGTTGTAAAGCCCTGCCTTCGTGCCGGCCGCCCTTGCGAAGCTCTCGTCAAAGGTCACGGCGAAGAAGGATGAACACCGCCACGACCAGCACCGACATTCCCACGCACAGCCATACCTCTGCGGGGGACAGCGTCAGGATGGAGGTGGAGCCGAAGAGTGTGCTGCACACATCACCCGAAAGGTTGGACGAGGTGGAGAAAATGTTCATCAGAAGATACCCGATAGCCAGTGCTCCCACCGAGATCATGGCAATGGCGGCGTCGCCCTTGATCTTCGTATTCTGTCCGGTGCGCAGGAGCAGCACGGCACTGAGGATAGTAATGACCATGACAAGGGGCATCTTGTTGGTGATCTGCAGCACGGCGGCAATCGCCATTGCGCCAAACGCCACATGGGACAGACCGTCACCGATGAAGGAAAACCGCTTCAGCACCAGCGTCACGCCCAGCAGGGAGGAGCAAAGCGCGATCAGCACACCGACAATGAGCGCATAGCGGACAAAGGGATATGTCCAATAGAGAGCCAGCTTTTCCAAGATAGCGGTCATTGGCTGTCACCGCCCTTCTTCGCATCAAACAGCCGCCCTTGCGGGCTTTGGAGATAGTCCGCCCTTGTCCCAAAGAAAAACGTGTCACCGATATGCAGAATATGGCTGGCGTATCGGACGGCGGCAGCCACATCGTGAGAAACCATGATCACAGTGATGCCGTCCTCACGGTTGAGCTTTTCAATGAGCGTATACATTTCCACCGTCACCTTGGGGTCAAGCCCGGAAACAGGCTCATCAAGAAGCAGCATTTTTTGCGTGGCGCACAGTGCGCGGGCAAGCAGCACCCGCTGCTGCTGTCCGCCGGACAGCTCCCGATAGCACCGCCTTGCGAGCCGGGTGATCTGCATCTTCTCCATGGCGTCCACCGCAAGTTTCTTTTCTTCTTTGTTATAAAAAGGACGGCTGCCGCAGCGTCCCTGACACCCGGAGAGAACGATCTCTCTCACGGATGCAGGGAAGTCCTTTTGTACCACTGTCTGCTGCGGCAGATAGCCGATCTCGTTTTTCCTCAGCCCATCGCCCGTCAAAATTCTGCCGCTGATGGGCGTCTGCAAGCCGAGGATCGTTTTCATAAGGGTACTCTTGCCGGAGCCGTTTTCCCCTACGATGCAGAGGTAGTCGCCTGCAAGGAGCTCAAAGGTGAGATCTTGGAGAACGGGCCGTCCATCGTAGCCGACACAGAGATTTTGACAAGTGAGCTGAGCCATAGACCTACCTCCTTACCCTAACGCTTCCTTCAGCACGGAGAGATTTTTCTCCATAACGGAAAGGTAGGTGGCACCGTTTGCCACGTCCTTGGAGGTGGTGGACTGCATGGAATCCATGGTCAGCACCTTTTGATTCTTCCCGGCGGTGTTCTGAACGATGGTTTCCGCGATCCTATGCTGTGCGCCCTCGATGGTCAGCACGCAGGGAAGTCCCAGCTCGTCCACCTTCTTTGCAAGGAACGAAACGGTTTCAAAGCTGGCCTCGGTTTCGGCGGAGCAGCCCGCAAAGGCGGCATAGTAGCGCAGACCGTAATCATCCACCAGATAACGGAACGGGAAACGGTCGCCAAACAAAACGGTCTTATGAGCCGCACCGTCCACAGCCGCCTTATAGTCTGCGTCAAGGGCGGTCAGCTTGTCCCTATACGCCGCGGCGTTGGCGATATAGGTGTTCTTGTTGTCCGGGTCGATGGCACACAGCGCATCCGCAAGCGTCACGCAAAGTGCTTGGGCGTTCTTCAGGGACAGCCAGACGTGCTCGTCCTTTTCCTCCCCATGGTCATGCCCCATCAGTTCGTCAAGGATGTTCTCTGCGGAAAGCGCGTCCTTCACAAAAAACGGATTGGTCTTGGTGCTCATCAGCGCATCGAAGCCGTCGTTGCCGAAGTAGATATGGAAATGCTCCGCCTCACCCGGCTCGTGGCCGTGGTCGTTGAACTGCACATATTTGGGCGCATCGGCACTGGTGGTTTCGAACTGATAACGGACGCTGCGGATCTTGCCCTCGTCATTCCGCTTCGGCTGATAACCGGCATAGGTGTATTCAGCGGAAACGGTTTTTCCGTCTCCATAAGTGAAGGTGATCGTGTTCCCGTTGATAGAGATCTTCTCAGCGTCGCATTGCCACGAGGTCTTGTACTTCTCCAAATAGGTGTCCTTTGTGGTCGAGCTGTCCCCGTCCTCCTCCGCCCTATGTTGGCAGAATTTGTCCAGGTCGCCGTTCAGCAGATAGGGGTGCAGGGACTTCCACGCACCGGCGAAATCCGAGAGGGTGCGATCCTTGATGTCATCCTCCGTGAGCTGTTCATCGTGGCTGTGACCGTGGTCGTGACCGTCCTCCTGCATACCCTCAACAGTCTCCTCCGCTTTCACGGAATCACCCAGCACCTCCAGCAGATTGATGACCTTCATATTCCTGTTGGCGGCGTTTTTCAGAGCATTTTCCACCCAGCCGTCGGACTCGCCGCCCACATAGACAAAGAGGTCGCAATCGGAGATCTTGACAATATCATCGGCGGTGGGCTGATAGCTGTGCAGGTCAACGCCGTTATCCAGCAGCATGGTGACCTCGGCGTTCTCCGCCTTGTCACCCAGGATCGCCCTGACCCAATCGTATTCGGGGAAGATGGTCGTGACGACCTTCAATTTGCCGGCTTTTCCGGCATCCTGCGGCTTTCCGCAGCCGGCAAGGACGCCGGCCAGCATCATAAGCGCAAGCAGCAGCGCAGTTATCTTTTTCATAGGCTGTATGTACCTCCAAATTATGATAAGAACGTAAAAATGGGCGCAAAAATACAAGGGTGACGGCAACGCCGCGAAAGCCTATCCGAAAACGGATAGACTACACCCTTGTAAATAGTTCTTATTTAATCTGAGAGCTTGACCTTGAGTGAAACCAGAGTAAACGTGCGGACAAGCTCCGCGCAGGAGGGAATGACCCTGCACGGGGCATACCTGACCGCCGCGGCGAAAACCGCGGCAGCACCGGCAAGCCCAATGCTCTTGAGCAGATTTTCGCAGACCTGCAGCTGGTGGCAAATGGCGCAGTCCTCGCCGGAGCAGTTGTGGTTGGCTTCGACCGCAATATAGACAGCGGAGGACAGCATGACAGCCGCCAGCACGGCTGCCAGCAAGCCTGTGATCAAACGAGATTTCTTTGTCATAGCCTGTCCTCCTTCCAAATATTATTCTTCCCTGCAATCCGCGCAGGTGCCATAGAGAACCGTGTCGGCGGCGTCCAGCGTGAATTGCTCGCTCTGCGCCAGGTGTTTTGCAAACAGGGCGGCGTTGCCGCTTGCCATGTGAAAGGTCCTGCCGCATTTTACACAGCTCATGTGCAGCGCACCCTTGCAGCTCTCGGCGTCAAGGTACTGATAGTAGACCTCTCGCGTGCCGCTCTTGCTGCTGCGCCGCACTTTTTCTTCCGCCTCTAACTGTGCAAGGTTCCGGTATACGGCGCTGAGGCTGATTTTTTCATCCACCAGCGCGTCCGCAATTTGCCGTGCGGACAGCAGCTCATCCGGGTGCCGACTCAAATAGGCAAGCAGAGCCTTCCTCTGCCGCGTGCTGTAACTGGACAAGTCACCACTCCTCCAATTTGCAATTCATTTGCAATTCAGCATAACATGATGCCGCCTCGATGTCAATATGCAAATTCGTCGCAAATTAACCGTCAGCGCGGATAGTGTCTGCTCCGCTGAAGTGGGCTGCGGCAGAGCGGAATGATCCGCGCTCCGTTTTCGGCGGCAAAAAGGCAGCGGCAAATGCCAGGTGAAAAAGCGGTAGAAAAACCTGAAAAGATATGCTTCACACTTATCAAACCGGAAAAGCACCTTCAGAGCAAAAGGCTTTCATTACGAACAGCAGCTGACCCTCCGTATGCACTGAAGCATGCGGAGGGTCAATCGGTTTGTGTGGCCTGCTCAGTCGAGCAGGGGCTTTCTTTTCTGCTGCGTCAACATATCCGTGCCCGGCCTATCCCTCAAACAAATTCAGGAGGTATCCGTAGCCCTCGGCCTCCATTTTTTCATAGGGGACGAAGCGGAGGGCGGTGCTGTTGATGCAGTAGCGCACACCGTTGGGCGACTCCGGATCGCCGGTGAACACATGGCCCAGATGGGAGTCACCGGCGCGGCTGCGCACCTCCGTGCGGCGCATTCCGTGGCTCAAATCCTCCCGTTCCACCACAGCAGGACTCTCGATGGGCTTTGTGAAGGCAGGCCAGCCGCAGCCGCTTTCAAACTTATCCGTAGAGGAGAACAGCGGCTCGCCGGTGACGATGTCCACATAGATGCCCTTTTCAAACTTGTCCCAGAGCTCGCCCGTAAAGGCGCGCTCCGTGCCGCTCTCCTGTGTGACGCGGTACTGCTCCGCCGTCAGCGTGTCCCGGATGGTCTCCGCCGCGGGCTTCCGGTAGTCGCCCGGATCGATGCGAAGCCTGGAGAACAGCTCCATCTCCGCCCGGGGGATGTGGCAGTAGCCGTTGGGGTTCTTTTCCAAGTAGTTCTGGTGATATTCCTCGGCGGGATAGTAATTCCTCAGCGGACCGATCTCCACAAAGAATTTCTCGCTGCGGCCCCGCTCGATGTCCGCGATGCGCTCCACCGTTTCCCTGGCCTTGTCGTTGGTGTAGTACACGCCGGTCTGATACTGGCTGCCCCGGTCGTTGCCCTGCCGGTTCTGCACCGTGGGGTCGATCACATAGAAGTAAGCCAGCAGCAGGGCATCCAGACTCACCTGCTCGGGGTCGTATTCCACCCGCACGGTCTCCCGGAAGCCGGTGTCGCCCTTGCAGACGGTCTGGTAGGTGGCGTCCGCCTCGCAGGTGCCGTTGGCATAGCCGCTTTGGGCGTCGATGACGCCGGGGATGGATTGCATGAGCTGCTCCATGCCCCAGAAGCAGCCGCCTGCCAGATAGATGACATTTTCCGTGGTGTCCATATACATACCCTCCTCGCCGGACATATCCGAGGACTGTCCGGTTTTCTCCGCTTCCTGCGTGTCCTTTTCCCGCGGTACACGCTGCCGTTCTGCGGCGCAGCCGCTGAGCAGCAGTACCGAGGCGAAAAGAAGGGCCAATACGCTTCGATACATGGCGTTTCCTCCTTTCAGGGGGAGCAAGGGTCACTCCGCCCCGTCGCCGTCCTGTCTCTTGCCGCGGCCGGGCCGCAGGACGGTATACAGCAGCGACCCAAGGACGCAGCCGAAGCCGGTGGAGAGCCACGGACTGGACGTAACGGCGCAGGTGCCGGTGGCGCAGCCCACATAGCGGTAGTACAGAAACCCTCCGGCACTGCCCACCAGGGGCAAGGCAATGGCGCGCAGAATGCTCGTCAGCTTACAGTTCTTTTTCTTCATAATAGCCTCCCTTTGAAGATATTGGATCAACCCATATCGGCAGCCAGTGCCTTGTCGATCTGGGCTTGCAGCGCATCGGCCTGCGCCTTACTGGTGATAGCCCCCACAATGGGATCGCCCACGATGCGGCCGCTGCGGTTGACCACGTAGGTGGTGGGATAGGCGTAGATACTCTCCACGAACTTGCCCGCCTCGCTGCCGGAATCGAAGTATACGTTCTGATAGGTGGCACCGCTCTGGGTCAGCACATCCTTGGCGTCCGAGATAGCCGCCTCGTTGCCGTCCAGCGTAAAGGCATTGATGCCGATCAGCGCACCGCCCTTGCCGGAAAGTTCCTTGTTCAGCGCGTCCAGATCGCCCAACTCGCCCACACAGGGACCGCAGGTGGTGAACCAGAAATTCACCACGGTGACGGCATTGCCGGAGAACAGATCACTGCTCTTTACCGTATTCCCGTCCAGATCCTTGCCCTCAAAGGCGGGGAACTTCGGCAGGCTGCTGTCATCCGTCGTCTTGCCCGTGCTGCCACTATCAGTCTTGTTGCCCGTGCTGCCGCTATCGGTCTTATTGCCTGTGTTGCCGCCGTCGGTTTTATTGTCCTTATTGCCGCTGTCGGGCATCGTGTCCATATCCTTGTCCGCCGGCATATTCATATCGCTGTCCAGAGATTTTTGCATGATCTCGGGATACTTTTCCTCCAGTGCGGCCAGCTTGTTTCCGATGTCGCGGATCTTCTCCGCCTCACTCTGAAGCAGCTTCAGCTCGTCTGCCGAAAACTGATCCTTGGCGGCGTTGATGGTTTCCAGCAGGAAGTCGCCGTAGTTTTTTCCGTCCTCCATCATGATCTTACCCTTGTCCGCTGCCATAAAGACCTTTTCCCAAAGTGCTGTGTTCTCCGCCAGAATAGCAGCCTCCTGCGCTGTCAGTTCCTTGTGCATGGCGGCTGCCTCCTCAGCGTTCTTCGGCTCGTTGTCCATGCCGTCCATGTGATCGCCGCCCTTTGCGCCGCAGGCGGCCAGAGAGAGCACCAGCACGACTGCCAACAGCAATGTCATTAGTTTCTTCGTGTTCATGTTCGTTCCTCCTTGATCTTTGTCGTCGTTCTTCTGCGGCATTTCTGCCGCAAGGACTGTTTATTTTTACTGTCTCCACGGCCGCAGCGGAAGAGGGCGGCATTGGTGGGACAGACACGCTGCATTCTATTACCATAATAAAGCGAATGGGCTAAAATCCTTGTTAAGAACGGGGATTTAATGGAAATATATCTTATATTCTCTGAAAATAAAGCGATTTGAAAAAGGCAGGGGCTGCAAGAAGAGAGTACCCGCGAAAAAGAACCAAGCCCAAAAGCCGCGCGGCTGCGGAGAGCGTTCTCCTCGCAGCCGCGCAGCTGTTTTCGGGCTTTGTCGCTTGTCGCTTGGCTCCTGCCCTTCAGAAAGCTCACGCCTCCTCGAAGCTGTCCTTACCCACGTGGCACAGGGGGCATTCAAAATCCTCCGGCACCTCGCTCCAAGGCGTTCCCGGCGCGATACCGCCCTCGGGATACCCTGCGCTCTCGTCGTACTCCCAACCACAAACGGTGCATACATACTTCATCGTGCTTCTTCCTTTCTTTTTCTAATGATTTTGTTATTCCTCCACCAGCCGGCCGTCCACCGTGACGGTGACCACCTGCCACGGGATGAACTTCCCGCTCTGCTGGAGTGCCTTTTTCGCCGCCATCTCCAGCCCGCCGCAGCAGGGCACCTCCATGCGGACGACGGTGACGCTCTTGATGTCGTTGCTGCGGATGATCTCCGTCAGCTTTTCGGCATAGTCCACGCTGTCCAGCTTGGGACAGCCCACCAGCGTGATGTGTCCCTTGATGAACCGCTCGTGGAAGGCGGCGTAGG